>Ga0307988_1001110_pt1 | contig 16183 bp, 21 predicted proteins | sample EllFjometagen183_FD_203166 | JGI IMG/M metagenome (GOLD analysis project Ga0307988, IMG submission 203166) | Marine microbial communities from Ellis Fjord, Antarctic Ocean - #183 | ecosystem: Environmental > Aquatic > Marine > Unclassified | place: Southern Ocean | collected 2014-10-08 | reverse complement strand
ATGTTCGTATGTTGGATCGCCTCAGTGGATATGATCTGGTACTCGTGCAGATGACTCAGGATGTTGCCCGCGTCGTAAATGGAATGGATGTAACAACTGTTCAGTGGGAAAGCCACGGCGGTATGTTGATCAACTTCAAAGTCATGGCAATCCTTTGTCCTCAGATCAGATCAGACTTCAATAGTCGAACAGGTATTGTTCATGGGTCTGTAGCATAAAGCAGATAAACCTAGGGGGAGGGTAAAACCTCCCTCATTACTATAAGGAAAGGAAAAATGGAAAAGTTCAAAATACTTCAAGGGTCTCATAGTCAAGACGGGACTTTACATGGAACAGGTGACAAATTCGAATCTCCACATAAGCTGGACAAAATATTTCCAGATCGCTTCGAACGTATCAGCAAAGGTAAAGCTCCTAAAGCAGACGATACTCCGGATACTCCGGACGTCGACAAAGACGCTGATAATGTGGAAGATACTGCGAAAGACCGCGGAGAACTAGCTAATGGTGATTTTAAGTATGATCCAGAAGATACCGGCTTGCATGTCTTTAAGAAAAAACGGAAATACTTCGTCTATGATATAGATGATGCTACCGAGGCTCTTAATGAAGAAGGCTTGACGAAAGCCAAAGTTCTTCCATTCATTAATTCTCAATGCGAGGAATAAAGAGTGGATTGGCCACCTAAAGGTCTCTGGAACGGTAAAGATGTATATGTGATAGGGGGCGGCCCTAGTTTAAAGGACTTTCCCCTATCCTTTTTAAAATCAGTCAAAACTATAGGCTGTAATGATGCATACTTACTTGGGGAAGAGGTGGTAGATGTTTTAGTGTTTGGAGATAAGAAGTGGTGGGCACATCACAATGAGAAGTCAGAGTTTCTTTCTTTTAAGAACCCCGTCTTCACCAATACTCCAAATATGAAAGATGAGCAAAGAGTTATTTGGGCTCCCAGAGAGGAGTCAGGTTATTTTAAAGAAGCTCTAGGATGGAATGGTAATACAGGGTCAGTCGCAATTAACCTGGCTTTGATATTAGGGGCTTCAAAGATTTACCTTATCGGCTTTGATATGAGCTTGTCGGATAAAGGAGAATCTAATTGGCATACAAACCTTTTAGACACCCCAAGTAAAGTTCATTACAAGAGATATAAAGATGCTCTGCAAAGGGCAGATGGTTATCGTAAGAAGGATTGGGCAGAAGTAGAAGTAATTAATCTTAACCCTCAATCTAATTGGGACTTATATCCTAAAATAGATTGGCAGGATCATATAAGGAGTACAGGATGGCAAGGACCACAGATGCTTTAGTTAGACAAATCATTGACATAGATGAGTCTATCACGAATTTGGATCCATTTATATCCGCCGCTAATATTATGGTCACGAAACATTGTTTAGACATAGATGATGATGTGGGTGAGGTTGTTGAAACATGGTTAGCCGCTCATTTTGTAACCATTAGAGATATGCGTTCTTCTAATGAGGCGGTAACAGGAACGACAGGAGCAAGTCAATCTTTTCAATATAAATTGAGTCTTGGTTTATCCTGTTCCATGTATGGTCAAACGGCTATGAATATAGATACCACAGGAGGGTTGGCAAGATGGAACACATCCGTCTTGGACGGCAAAGCTGGAAAAACAGTTGGAGCCGCTTGGCTAGGAACTGAAATCGAAGCATAAAGGAGAGAAGAAAGATGGAACAGGCAACTTTAAACGAAATGAGCAGAGCCATAGGAAGGATTGAGGGCTCGGTAGGACAAGTTAAGTCAAGTGTCAAAGATATACATAATGAGTTATTTGACAAAGACGGTAGAGGTGTAGTAAAGAGATTGTCTGATGTTGAGTATGGTCATGCCACAATAAAATCTCTTTGTGATAAGCACCACAAAAATGATAAAAATAAAAGTGATATGAAAATAGGGTTTATCGTAACCGTGTGTACAGGTGTCACCACCGCCGTTGTTATTATGGCCGTAAAATTAATATGGGGCTGATCTTTGAGAATTATAACTAAAATTTTAAAACAGAAATGTGTTTATTGGTCCACAGGAGAGTTTGATGAATTTGGTCAGCCTTCATTCGGTCCAGCTGTAGAGTTAAAGTGCAGGTGGGTAGATCAACAGCAAGAAGTTATAAAGAAAGATGGCACCATTGCTTGTTCTCGGACCGCTGTCAATGTTGAGTCAGATGTAGTTTTAGGTGGTGTTTTAATGAAAGGTGAGTTAGCAGATGTTGAGCATGTAAATGAGCCCACAAAGAACGCGGGTGCTTTTGAAATCTTGAGGTTTGATAAGGTTCCAGATATCAAAGGTTCTCAGTACATAAGGGTCGCTTATTTAAAATAAAGGAGTTTGAACGATGATTATAAAAGTTACAGGTGTTTCTAGAGTCATAGGGAACCTGCGTCGTTCATATCCCCTAGGTGGTGCAGGCTGTGAGAGAGGTATGAAGATATCCGGGCTCATGGTATTAAGGAAGTCCCAAAAAGAAGTTCCTGTTGAGTTTGGGCCATTAAAGGCTTCTGGGTTTACCAGGAATGAAGGAACTGGAAAAGGATTTAATGCTATAATAGCCATAGGTTACACCGCCGCCTATTCTATCTTTGTGCATGAGAACATGGATAATTTACATGGTGAAGCTTTTAATGCGGCCTATGCGAAAGAGATAGCCAATCCACTTAGTAAGGTACACTCAAGAGGACCAGGACAGAAATCCAAGTTTCTTGAGGATCCGGTGAAAAGGAGCATTGCTCAGATAGTTAGTATTATAACCGAAGAGACAAAGAAAGGATTTAAAAGATTAGGATGAAACATACCACAGCCCAAATTTTAACAAAGTATCTGATGGGAAAAGGGATTATAGAAACCCCTTCCAAGCAAGCGATATGGCCTGGATTCATTTCACACCTCCCTGGAGGTAAAGATGTTCAGCAAGCCGTCGCTTTATCAGACACACAAGGTATGAATGATGGGCGTATTATGCGAACCGGTGAAGTTATAGAACATCCAGGCTTGCAGATAAGAGTAAGAAGCAGAGACTTTGAAACAAGTTTCCAGAAAGCCACAGAGGCGGCAGATAGCTTGTCTTCTGTGATAAGACAGTCCGTTACAATGAAAGACAATACTTCGTACCTTATCAACAACGTATCACGCTTCTCATCCATTTTACCCATGGGTGTAGAGCCAGAAACAAGACTATTTTTATGCTCCGTGAACTTTACGGCAACAATAACCGAAATATAGGAGGTAAGTATGAGTGTTACAGGATCGGTGCAAAAGAGTATGAGTTTGGGGAACATAACGTTCAACCAAGCTTCAAGCCCTTCTGCAGATGGAATGATTGTGCATGATGTGAGTGTAGCTATTGGTGAGGTGGGTTCTTTATCTACTCGAACTGATGCTGATACAGGCGTCATCACAATAGAAGACAGCGGCCATTCATTTGAAGTAGATGATAGAGTAGATCTTTATTGGTCTGGTGGTAGTCGTCGCGGAATGAATGTCACGGTAGTGGCTGGGGCTTTAGTTACAATAGATGCCGGAAGCGGAGATGATCTTCCTTCTGCATTATCTGATGTAACTTTAATCGTTCCAACTTTACTTGATGTCAGTGTACTAGGAACTCTTGTTGAAGCCATTCTGCTTTCAACAACTCAACGAGGTCAGATTGTATTTGTTGGGTCTGGGGCCACAGAACACTACCAAAAAGAATTGGGATTAGCCAAGTCTTGGGAGTGGGAAGATGGGAACGGAGATTTGAATCCTATTACTGGTGATCAAATAGAAGGCGTCTATGTGTCTCACGATGGAATCATCGCGGCCACAATGAAAGTAGGCATTCTTCACAATAACGCATAATTAACAAGGAGATGGTACAATGGCTGGTAGATTAGATGATGGTTTTTCGACCTTATTAACATTCGCAAATTATCCAAGTGTAAAGCTTTATGAAAAAGAGGTTACTCCTCCGGGAGTATCTGGTGGTGGTGAGATTGATACGACCACTATGAGAAATACAGCTTGGAGAACCAAAGCACCTAAGTCGTTGAAGACTTTATCAGAGTCCTCAGCCACATATGCTTATGATGTTGCCGCTTATACGGATATTGTAACAATGATTAATGAAAATCAATTAATCACTGTCACATTCCCAGACTCTTCTACTTTGCAGTTTTGGGGCTGGTTGGATGAGTTTACTCCAGGAGCTAACACGGAAGGTGAGCAACCAACAGCAGAAGGTAAAATCATACCTTCAAATCAGAATGCCACAGGCGTAGAAGTTGCTCCTGTTGTAGCATAAACAAATAATAAAGGAAAGGAGATTAAAAAATGGAAACTATTATTTTAACAATTGATCGGGAAGAAGTACCAGTCATTTTGAACAACAAGGAAGGTGTTGAAACTAAATACACTCTCCGCGAAATGAATGGGAAAGAAAGAGATTCTTATTTGAACACAATTGGGAATAAGATGAAACTAAGTGGTTCTGGTAAAGTCATTGGTCTTAAATCATTTGATGGTTTACAGGCTGGTCTTCTGAGTCGTTGTATGATTGACGAAAATGGAGATAAGGTGGATGAACATACTATCCAAGGATGGCCTACCAAAACCCAAACATCTTTATTCAAAACAGCTCAGGTGATGAATGCTTTAGATCAAGATGCTGAGGATGAGGCAAAAAACGAATAACGGGAGAAAGGCTGAGTTGGTATAAGCTTGCCAACCACCTTCACCTCCCCTTACAAGAAGTGCAGAGCAAGACCACTTCTTCAGAGTTTGTAGAATGGATGGTTTACTTGAGAGATATTGAAGTAAATGAGTTCCGTCGTGAAGATCATTATTTAGCTCAGATAGCGGCAGAGGTTAGAAGATCGTTTGTAACCAAGCCGATAGATGTCTCTTTAGATGATTTTCTCCTCAAGTTCCTTTCTGACACAAAAGAACCTGTCAGAGAAATAGAAGACATGACAGCCCTTGAAGTTGAAGAAAAGATAGTATCAAATACGCTGAAGTCAAAGAATAAGTGGTTTGCATTAGTTAATGGAGGAAAGGATGTTCGGAATAAACATAGGTGATTTAGTTGTACACATAAGAGGCAATGCTCAACACTATGAACGAATGATGACCAAAGTGATGAAGAAGACCCAAGCGATGGCTCGTAAGATGCAACAGATAGGAAGAGCTATGACAAGATACATCACACTACCTTTACTGGCTCTCGGTGTTGCTTCTGTAAAAACTTTCGCTTCATTTGAAAAGCAAATGGCGGAGGTCTCTACTATGTTGGATAAGCCTGCGGATCATATGAAAAGATTCTCTAAAGGAATTCTGAACATGTCAATGAAGTTTGGTGAGTCCACTAAGAATTTAGCTAGAGGATTATATGATGTTCTTTCAGCAACCATAGCACCAGCCAAAGCTTTAGAGGTTGTGAGAGTAGCAACCAAAGCCGGTATAGCAGGATTGACAGACACCGCGACAGCCATGAAACCTATAATTACATTTATAAATGCTTATGGTCTTAAAGCAGAAAGAGCCGCAGACGTTTCAGATTTGCTGTTTAAGATAGTAAGACGAGGGGTCACGACGTTTGGTGAGCTGGCTCCTTTTGTTGGTATGGTTGCTTCCAACGCCGCTCTGCTAGGTGTAAGCTTAGAAGAAGTGGGTGCCTCCCTTTCCACCATGACAAGACATGGTATCCGTTCTCGGCTTGCTGTTACCGCTTTAAATGCGGTTCTTCAGACATTCCTTAATGCTCCGAAAGAAGCCAGAGAGACTGCTATAAAGGTTTTAGGGTTTGATTTAAAAGCATCTACTCTACAAGCCATGGGGTTAGAAAAGGTTCTTAGGAAATTGAAAACAGTCAATATTGACTTACTTGGAAAGCTATTTGGTAACAGGAGAGCCATCCGTGCCCTAGCCCCACTTTTAAATCATATGGACGGTTTCTTAGAAGACATGAAACTTATGAAAGGAAGGACGGGTTCTGCTGAAAGGGCGTTTCTAAAAATGGCCGCCACCTTGGACTATCAAATGAAAAGACTTTGGCAGAATTTGAAAGTTGTTTCTAAAGAAATAGGAGAAGTCCTGGCGCCGGGTGTTAGGCTTCTGGCTAATTGGGTTATGAAGTTGGGGAAAGCTTTCATGAACCTGAGTCCGACGATGAAGAAAATTATAGTGTGGTCAGGTGTGGTCCTGGCGCTGATAGGACCTATAGTATTTATAATTGGTACCATCACTTTAGGTATCATAGCCATGCAATTAGCTATACCATTCCTTCTTGCCACCCTGGGAGCCATGATTCCTGTCATGATTAAGATAGTCGTCGTCGGAACTATATTGGCAGGTGTTTTTTATATTCTTAAGAGAGCATGGGCAGGGTTCAAACGAGGATTAAAATCCAGCGGTATGTGGAAGGATATAATAAAAGGAATCCAGACCATGCAAGAAGCTTTCACTGACCTCTTTCCTCACATGGCTGTGGTTATGGTTTTTTGGAGATCACTCTTAGTGGTATTTGAAAGAGTAATGAAACACATGGAACTAGCCTTTGAAATGATAGGTCATAATGTAAGTACCGTATTGAGTACCGCCGGTAAAAATTTATATGAAATTGGGAGATATGTAATTGAAGTCATAGGTGCAAGTCTTTCTGGAGCATGGGCATTGATAAAAGCATTAGGAATGAACATATGGACAGTCTTAGAGACCGCCGGTAAAAATATAGCATCTGTGGTTGAATGGATTATAGATGCCGTGGGCTTAGGTTTTGCCGCCGCTTGGAAAATGACTAAGGCTTTTGTGTTAGACATTGGAAAAGCGTTTGGTAATTTATTTAAAGAACTTTGGAACGCTATCAGACTTAAGAAGACAAACTTTTCAGGCATACTAGCTGATTTTGGAAAACAATGGGAACAGGCGGCGGCGGGTATTAAGCTTGACCTTCCAGTTATATTCCAACCTAAATATACAGACATGGGAGCAATATGGGATGAACAAGCCAATAAATTTAATGTAGATCTCCCAACTGTATTCCACCCGGATTATAAGGGCTTGGATGATTATAAGAAAGAGTTCAGAGCCATAGCTGAGTGGTACAAAAAGGCAATGGCGGAGGCTATGAATCCAAAAGAAATGGAAGACATTAAAAAGAAACTTGAAGAGAAAATAAAAGATGAACAAAAGAATAGAATGACCGTAGGTGGAGGATATACTTCTTCTGAAAAGAAAGAGCAAACACTTGAGATGGCTTTGGTTAAAGGTACAATGGAAGCTTTTAAGGCAGAACAGCAGGTTAAACTTCAAAATCAAATATTAATAGCTTCAAAAGCTACCGCTAAGAATACTAGAAAGACAGCGGATAATTCATCTAAACCATCACCGTATGGGAGAGGGGAGGTTGTTGTATAATGAGTATTACATATAAAGGTGAAAGACAGGGTTCATCCTCTCGTCAATCAGGCCAGATAACCGCAGAAAGAAATCTTTCTTATTTTCTTGATGACGCCACTGACCCCTCACAAATTATAAATGATAGTAACATACCAACATCAGGAGCGTTCCACCCTACCATAACAGGTTTGTATGCTGGAAATGTAGATGCTCCACAAAAGGACGAAGGAAGTGAGATAGATGGGTTCTTTATTGTAACTGTCCACTATTCTTCAAACCCTGGATTAGACATGTCTCCCCTCTCTATAGGAGAGAAGCCCTGGAAGATGGATCCTACTGATATAAGCTACACCACAAGAGAGGTGGAATCTCCTATGAAGAAAGCGTATCAGGACGGAGATGAGCAATTTAAACCAACCAAGCCGGTAATTCATCCGGTCACAGGGGAGGTGCTCTTAGCGTCCACGATAGAAGGTCATGGTTTAATCTCTTTTACATATCGTCTTAAAGACTTTGAATATGATTGGAAAAGACTGTATGAAAATACAATGAATAGAAATAGTATGAAGCTTTTAGGAGTTACCTATCCTCGATACACTCTTCTCCTCAGATCTCTTTCCGTAACCAAAACAGCTTTCTCTGTAGGTGCTGGAAGTCGTAAGACATACTATTGGGTTGTAAAACCATTGTTTGAAGACTACCATAAAGAGATTTGGAAAGAGTTGGCATATCAAGGATACACTCATATGAAGGACTCAAAGATAAGACCCATCCAATTAAGAAATGGTGTGTATGGGTTCTTTGATGAAAATGACACCAGCCTTCATGTGTCCACTCCTAGATTTGTTAATGCAAGCGGGGTTGTTTTACCTTCTGGCGGAACAGTGGGAGATGAGCATTATGGACTCTTCCCAGATGTTTTTATGAAGAATTGGGGTGTCTTGTCCTTTCCAAAGGAGGACATTAAATAATGGAGAACCTTGTCATAGCCACAGAAAACACCAAAAGGGCGATAAGAGATTCTTTTTACCATGTCAAGAAAGAGCATGGTGGTCCTAACATGAATCCAAAAATGTATCCAGGCGGAACCTTGGATCGTAATTACTTCAAAACCTCCTTTTCCTCTTCTACTGAAATTAGGATTGAGAATGGTATGGATCAAGATGATACCAATTGTGGTTATGTCCAATGTAATAAATTGAATGCCCAAGCTGTTCTAGTCTTTGAGTTAGCTATTTCTCAAGATTGTTATATATTTAGAAAATCAGTAGGCTCCTATACTTCAGGTGTTCTGTCTTCAGCAACCGTTACCTTTGAAGTATTAACAGCCTTCCCAACATACACCGCCGGCACAGAGTATGAATTAAAGAGTGTGGTTCTTTTTGAAACAGGAGAGATAGTCGCCTTCTCTGATATGCCTTTACCTTACAGAATAGATATTACGGGGGTATGCTAATGTCATGGTATGGAGAAAACGGATTAAAAGTATACTGTGATAACGGACTGCTTGCGGAAAATGACGAATGCCCGTGTGGCTGTCCGTCCTTTGTCGGGCGTACTATTGCATACGTTGATAAAAACGTAGTCGGTGGGTTGGGCGACGGCTCAACTTGGGCTAATGCTTATACTGATATTCAGACCGCTATAGATGCTAATCCTAAAAAAGAAATAGACATACAGGGATATGGAGAATCAGACACTTATCCTGCCGGAATAGTTTTAAGCGATTGTAATTATTTGAAAGGTATAGGTGATGTTTGGCTTGATGGTAATGGCATTAGTACAGGTATAAATGGAAACGATATAACTACTACAAAAATAAAAACAATTAATATTAAAAATTGCAATCTAGGGTTTTCGGGTTTACGTGGTGGTGGAATAGTTGAAAACTGTTTAATAAAAGAGTGCGTTATAGGTTTTTATCTTTTTAGTGGTGCTATTTTAATTAATTGCATTGCTGATAGTTGTTTGCGTGTAGGTTATGGAATATTAGATAATTGCACGTTAACAAATTGTATAGGAAGAAATACCACTATTGATTCTAGCGGTCTGTTTTATTCTGGGTCGGCAGTTTATAAATGTACCATTTGTATTTTTAATAATTTTATAGCTAGTGATAACGGATCGTATGGTATTGTTAGGTCGACTAGCTCTGTATTTGATACTTGTAGTGCAACAGGAAATGGTCAATGTGGTTATTTTCGGAATTATAGTGCTATTTATATTTCATGTGTTGATTTAGGAAATTGCTTAGATAATGGCGGAGATTGTACACCTTACAACTGCGATACGGTATAGACTATGAATACACTAATTAAAATAGCAGAGCAGTACGAAAAGACAGCGCAAATGCTTTTAGATAAAGCAAAGATGCTGAGAAAAGGGATAGACCCTAATCAATGCAAACACGGTGAATACACAAGTAAGTTTTTCGGTAAAGAGTGTAAGCCATGCGGAAGCCCTAAAACTGTAATATGCGATATAATGGCAGGTGATAGAAAAAGCCATAGTTCTAAAGAATGTAGTGGTAATAGTTGTAAATTTAAAGAACTGTAATATATTATAAAAAAGGAGCAAATAAATGGAACCTAGAATATACAAGATTTATCAAAACTACAATACTCGAGGAATCTTTGACGCTGATGGTGAAGCTCTAGGTAATGATAAAGTTCCTTACATATTTAAAAATGAAACAATTATAGTAGATCTAAATCTAATTAATACGGATGATGTGGCGGATCTCTTTACTGGCTTTGCAGGGCAGACAATATCACCATCTTCCACTATAGATAATAACTGGAAACATTATATCGCAGGTTCTTTAGGCGGAGACCTTTCCGGCGCCATATCTGCCATTATAATGGAGATAACTACTGGGGAATATATTAACCCAACAGGGCTCATACAATTAAAGAACAGTTCAGGAGAAGTTGAAAGTGTTGATTATACAGCCTTTACACTATCAGGCACCACCTACACCTTTACGGTTTCAGCCACTCTCACTTATTCTTATTTAACAAATGATGTGAGCAAAGTAGCAGACACCCCTCTAGCAAGTGCCTCCTCTATAGACAGCACGGATCAAGCCACAGGTAGATTTTTAATAACCATATCAGCTGATAGTTCTAAGTTTGATGAAGAAGTAGGCAGTAATCAAACTATTCAAGATTGTGGTTTTGAAATGCAAATCAGAGATGGTTCCGCCGTTTTAAAATTTGTCTCCCAATTTGAAATCCTTTGTTTTAATGTACGAGAAGAACAAGGTGTCATTCCTGCTCCGGCAGATGGGAATTATTATACCAAAGTAGAGTCTGATGCCTTATATCTGAAGGCGGCGAGTTTGGGAAACCTGACAGAAAACACTTCTAACATATTAACTATTACAGGTGGAACTGAAGCCACTTTTGGTAATGTTACAATATTGGTGAAGACTGCCGCAACTGGACAATCAGGTTATCTTACTTCTGCTGATTGGAATACTTTTAATAATAAACAAGATGATCTAGGCTTCACGGCAGAAGATTCATCCAATAAGGTAACTTCCATTTCGGGTGCTTCAACTGATGTCGAATACCCATCTGCAAAATTATTATATGATACGGTTGCTGGTGGTGGGGACATGGTCCTTGCAGATGTTCAGAGTGTAACAGGATTAAAAACTTATGATACATCTAAATTAGCAGTTAAAGGAACTTCGACTGGAGTAACTTATTTCGCCTCTGTTGTATCTGGGGCGACATCATACACCTTGACGTTACCATCTGCTACTGATACGCTTGTTGGTAAAGCAACTACTGATACCTTGACTAATAAGACCTTGACAAGCCCTGTATTCAACGGTACCATTACAGGTGATGCTTTTCTTGATGAAGATGATATGGCAAGTGATAGTGCCACAAAACTAGCCAGCCAGCAATCTATTAAAAAGTACGTTGATGATAATGCTGGTGGCGTATTAACTATTGAAGACCAAGCAGGAGCCGCTTACACCTATGTACCAGCAGATAACGGCAAGATGATAACAATGAGTAGTGCCTCTGCTAATGTCGCTACAGTTGCTCTAAATGCAACACAAGCTCTACCAGACTTTGCAAGTATCATAGGCAAGCAGATAGGAACAGGCGTTACAACGATTACAGCGGTTTCAGGCGTTACTATGAACGGTGTTGACGGTGGAAGCGTAGCGGTATCTAATCAATATGATTCTTGGGTACTAACTCAAGATGGCATAGATAATTGGTATTTTGATATAACTCCTGCGGGCGGTTCTGCAAGCCCATTAACAACTAAAGGCGATGTATTCACTTACAGTACAGTCGATACACGTTTAGCGGTCGGAACTAATGGACAAGTCTTATCAGCAGATAGCACAGAAACAACAGGGTTAAAATGGATAGCGGCACTCGCAAATCCAATGACTGCTATTGGTGATATGATAATAGGCGATACAGGTGGGGCGGCAATTAAATTAGTTGGTGGCACAGACGGTTATATTCTATCTATGGTAACAGGTTCGCCAACGTGGATAACAGCTCCAGCAGGTACAGGAGATATGGTCTTGGCTGGTGTTCAAACTGTTACAGGGCTAAAAACATTTGATGCAAGCAAACTAGCGGTAAAGGGCAGTTCGACTGGCGTAACTGCAATAGCAAACGCAAACGCAACTGCTACTGATTATACCTTGACATTACCTAGTGCTACTGATACTTTAGTCGGTAAGGCAACTACCGACACACTGACCAACAAAACCTTAACCAGTCCTGTTATAAATGTTACTTCCGATGCGACTGGCGATATATATTATCGTAACGCAGGTGGATTATTTACAAGATTACCAAAAGGAACAGACGCCCAAGTTCTGACACTTGCAAGCGGTATTCCGTCATGGGCAACAGCTAGTAGCGGTGGCGGTGATACTGGAATACCTGTCCTTGATGACCAAATAGAAACTGATTCAGGATTGCCTATTGTGTTTAAATATACAGATGGGGTTGATGCTGACACAAAACTTTTATTACATTTAGATAACGCTGGTTTTTTAGATAGCTCTGCGGCTGGAAGAACACCAACTCCTATAGGTTCTCCAACATTTGATGCTTCAATAAAGAAGTTTGGAACACATAGCGCAGTTTTTAATGGCAGTCAATCAGTAACTTATCCAGATTCCGCTGACTTTGATATTGGAACTGGTAATTTTACCATAGAGTGTCAGGTTTATTTTTCAGCACTTAGTGGAACAATGATGCTTGCATCAAAGGCTTATCAGGTAGCAGATATAGGGTGGCATCTTAGAATAAATGCCACTAATGGTTTGGACTTTGTTGGATATAATGGTTCGTATAATTCAGGCAACGGCGTAATTAGATTAACTCAAGGAAATATTACTGGATTAACAGTTGATACATGGCATCAAGTTATGATTGTTCGTAATGGTACTGCTTTTAATTTATATCTTAATGGTACATCAGTAGCATCGGGTGCAACTGCAAGTAGTATTAATTATGCTTCGGGTTATTCAATGGTAATAGCCGATGGAGAGGGAGATAAGTTTACTGGAAAAATGGACGAGTTTCGTTTTTCTGTAGGAACTGCTCGGCAAACTGGTAACTTTACACCTCCAACACAAGCGTATGGATTGCCAACAAAAGAATATATACTTGCTAATGCGAGAGGTGAGATTCTTTCATCTATCACAGGCGAAAGTTTTGTCTATCCTAAAACTGGAATTACTAATCCGTTTACGGATGCTAGTAATTCAGCAAATATAACTTTTGATGTTGATAATTACGCTGATTCAGTAGCTTTGCTTTCAACTTCTAGTAACGAGCCTATGCAGTTGACTAAGTTTAAAATACCAACAGGAACAACAAGTCTTAAATTTAGATTAGTATCAAACGGTTCTACCGCTTGGAGTTCTGAAACTGTTATCTGGAAAATGCAATGGAAAAACATGACCGATAATGCGGCATGGTCAAGCGTTACTTCTAAAAATATTGGAACAGATACAATGCCATCTAGCGGAACAGCTCCGCAGTTATACGAGGCAGATGTTACACTTGCAACTCTAGGGCTTGCAGTCGGTGATGTCGTTCAGTCCGTGGTCTATGTCGATTCTACTAGCACATTCGCTGGTGATATTGCTTTCCAACTTTGCGAAATAGAGGTAGTCTAATGGCTAAAATGCTAACACCAAATCACCATCCCGTAAACCGCTCAGGCTTAGTCGGCTGGTGGGATTATATGAATACTGGTTCTGTTTCTGCGACAGGCACTTGGAAAGACTATTCAGGTAACGGCAACGATGGAACTTTAACAGGAAATGCCTACATTAACAATCAAGGGCTTAACTGCAACGCTGGTACAGATTCAAGCAATCATGGAACATCTGCATCTTTACGGCTTACCACTGCTGGAACTATATCAACATGGATAAAAGCATCTAGTTTAGGTGCTGACATAGCTATAGTTTGCAAACTTAATTGGGGTACTGACCGTAACGGTTATCACTTGTTTTTCAATGGCGGTACAGGTAATTTTGGTATGGAGTTTGCTAGCAATAGTGCTTTTCAACAAGTTAAAGAGGGAACTAGTCTTGATGATGGAGAATGGCATCAACTTGTAGCATCGTGGTCAACTAATGTGAGAATGTATATTGATGGCGAACAAGTTGGAACAGCAACTACTAGAACTGTAACACCAGATTACACAACGGATTACGATTTACTATTAGGACAAGCAACAGGATATTCACCAGCCGCATATACTGGATTAATAGCAGGAACACAAATATGCAACCGTGCATTATCCGCTGGCGAAATACAACAAAACTATTTAAAAAACTTGAGGGCTTAATCATGGAAAAAGTAAAATATTATCAAATAGCGTTTAAAGGCGATGGAGTAGAGCAGACTTACAAAAAACTTATTTCGCCTAGTCGTTCACAGATTGAAGCATTAACCGCTACAGGGTACACAGTAAGAGGCTATAAGCTTGCTTCTAGTATTCCAGCAGACCCGATACTTGTAGATACGACTGTTCGTGAGAAAACCGCAGAGGAAAAACAAGTGGTGATTGATTATAAGAAGTCGCTTATCACGTCTTTTAATGTCAGGGATATAGCATTTGCGTGTGAGGCTATTGATGCAAGCAACTCTGAGGGCTTAGAAACTCCTGTTACTAATTTAGCCGATAAGCTAGATACTATCATGTCAAATACTAAGGTAATGATACACTTAGCTGGAGCAGGTGGAACGGTCAATCTTACCGACCCAACAGCAATGCAAGCAATGGCAATATTCACAGAGGCAGAAATCAACGCAATCAAGCAGGAGATATTATAGTGAGCATAAACTTTTACAGACGAGTTGCTAATAAGGGGGCGGTGATGGTTGCGCCCGTAGATTCTTTTGATGTTACAATCCAAACTAGCGGAGTTGATGATACTTTTACTTTACCGACTAAAACAGGTTATTCTTATTCTGCAAACGTGGATTGGGGCGATAGCTCAAGTTCTACAATTACAGCTTTTGATGATGCAGATATTACGCATACTTATTCAGTTGAGGGGCTATACACTATTAAGATTACAGGAACTTTTGAGGCTTGGAGCTTTAATAATGGTGGTGATAAATTAATGGCAACCGCTGTACACTTTGGAAGCGAAGTAACTTTTAAATATTTTAGGTTAATGTTTTTCGGTTGCTCTAATTTAGTAACGGTAACAGGGCAAATATTAGCAGACGTTGCAACAACAAGTGGAGATAATGTTTTTAACGCATGTAGTTCTTTAGTAAATATACCATCTGACTTAATAACTGAATTAGTAAACATAGAAGTGTTTAGTGGATTTTTTACAGACTGTACATCCTTAGGGTCTATACCTAGCGGATTTTTTAATTTTGTCGGCTCCGCAACTGTGTATCAATTGCTATTTGGTGGTTGTACCTCCCTTGCCGGTTCGTCAGAAGAATTATGGCTTAATGAAGACATAGCAGGAACTTATTCTTTAACCGCACCAGACTATAGCAATGGAGCACCTCCAGCACCTAACGGTGGAGACTGCTATCAAAACTGTACAGGATTATCAGATTACGCAAGCATACCAACTTATTGGAAATAAAAGGAGCATTATGAGAACTATTTTAATTACAGGATTAGCATTGTGTTTGTTCGTATCAGGGTGTAACAATCTTGTGGACAAAAGTGTTCAAACAACTACCACGACCACAACTAAGACTATCAAGGTTCCTAACAAACCAGACGTAGTGATAGTTATTGTGGTAGTTATTTTGAAAAAGTTTGATGTAATTGACAAAGGCTTTACCGTAGGCACTCAAGGATTGGGAACGTATTATTTCTCACTCATTCGTGATTTATCATTCATGTAATTTAACAAAGGAAAGGAAAAATGATAACCATTAAACCAAATAAGTATGAAGGAAAGAGATGCTTTATTGTAGCAAGTGGCCCTTCTCTCAAAAAGGTGGATCTTTCTCGTCTGAAAGATGAAATTGTAATATGTGTGAATGAGTCATATAAGGCTCTTCCTTTTGACCCCACCTTTATGTGTATAGGAGATCATAAGCTCTGGCCCAAGGTTAAAAAGAAATATGCCAAAATGAAAAATACGGGAATTATAGCCGGAACTGGAACGAGTGGTCTATGTGGATCAGAGTATGAAGGAAACAACCTCCTTGCTCTTCTTAAATTAGACACGAGCAAAACCATCACAAAAGATGGATTTCAGTGGGACCTCCAAAACAAACCTATCTATAAAGGTTGGAATGTA
>Ga0307988_1001109_pt1 | contig 16199 bp, 4 predicted proteins | sample EllFjometagen183_FD_203166 | JGI IMG/M metagenome (GOLD analysis project Ga0307988, IMG submission 203166) | Marine microbial communities from Ellis Fjord, Antarctic Ocean - #183 | ecosystem: Environmental > Aquatic > Marine > Unclassified | place: Southern Ocean | collected 2014-10-08 | reverse complement strand
CAGGAAAAGAAACCGCAGATAATTTATCTTCTTACCGACAGTATAAATGAAAAGATCAGGGGTGACCGCAGAATATTGGAGCTTCTGATACAAAAAGAAGATCAAGCTGTGAAGAACATTGGAGATCCAGCAGCATTGATGAAAGTATATAATATTGCAGATGAAGAAGCTATTACGACTAATGCAATTGAACAAGGGATTTCTGTAGATGAATTTGAACAAGAACTGGAAATTACTGAAGAAAATGACCTGCTTGCTACCTGGTTTAATGACAGCGAACAACATGCCGACAGTAGCGAAGAAAATATTACTCGAGAACTAAATACACTTTTTGCTGATGATTACAGTTATATGAAGCAAGCAGTAGAATTCCTGAAACAAAAAATGCAGATCCAGGCAGATTTTGATGATGATAAGCAGATGCTGCGCTTTGTAGCACCTAAAGACCTGCAACATCGACTCAACTACTTACCGCAGGAAATTCAGCCTGAATCAGGTGAATTTGTCTTGTCAGCAGATAGAAAAGTAATTCAAGAAGAGATCAAGCAGGCTCGCAAAGAAGACAGTGTCTGGCCAAAGATTCAGCTTCTGTGGGAACAACATCCTATACTGGACTGGGTAAATGACAGAGTACTTACTTCTTTTGGAAGATTAGAAGCTCCCATAATTTCATTGCCTTCTGTTCTAAATAATAATGAAAATATTTTCCTAGTTTATGGCTTGATCCCAAATAAAAAAGGTCAACCGCTTATTCACCATTGGATGGGGATAAGATTTATAGATAATTTGTTCCGAGATGTGATTGATTTTAAAGAGCTGATTGCCTGCACCGAGTTCAATAAGCGTAAATTTCCAAATACCGAAACTACCATGATAGATTTCTCAGGACTACTCCCGGAAACTATTGCCAAAGCACGTGAAGAGATGAATACAATTTGGAAGCAATTCGAAGATCAGATAAATGAAAAGCTGAATAAAGAATATACAGCCTTAGAACAACTGAAGGCTAAACATTATCAGCAACTTGAATTTAAATTTGCCAAGCTTAGCGATGATAGACGAAGCAGTAAAAAACGGGAGATCGACAAGATTTTCGATGAGTTCTTCGAGTGGCTGGATACAAGTATGACCACCGAGAATAATCCTTACATTCGAGTTGTAGCACTTTTTTCAGGAGCAAAATAATGGCACTAATATTAACCGGAATTTCCAATGAAAACGAATTTTATACCAATCATTATATGAGCTCCATTCTAGAGAATGACCTGAAAGAAGTTTTTGCTAAATGGCTGGAAGATAAGAATGAAAAAGATATCAAAACACCTTACGACCGAATAAACAGTTTAACACGCAGATACTTTGTAGACAGGAACCGGCTTGAGAAACTAAAGAGCATATCTGCACGGCTGAAACTTCAGCAGGATTTTATCTTTAACCTTTTAGATTGCCTGGGATATGAAACATCATTTATAAACAAATCTCTGGATGATAATGATCTTCTACCGATTGTAGGAGAGATACGAAAATCTACAGGAGCACCCGATCTCTGGATCATGCAAACTGTGTCCATTGAAGATGACGGATTGGATCCGTTGAACCAAACCTTGCAACCCGAACAATTTTCTGAAGGGCAAGTACCAATAGACCTTACACTTTCCGAACTGATCTCCAAGCGTATTTTTTCGCTGAATGAACCTCCACGCTGGATCCTGTTGTATAACTACCATAACATCGTGCTGCTGGATAGAACCAAGTGGAATGAGAAGAGACTTCTCCGCTTCGATCTGGAAGAGATCTTCAATCGTAAAGACACTTCCACCTTTAAGGCAATGGCAGCCCTTTTGCATAAAGACAGCATCTGCCCACAGGATGAAACATCGCTTTTGGATACTTTAGATGAAAATTCCCACAAGCATGCTTTCTCTGTATCTGAAGACCTGAAATATGCTGCCAGAGAAGCAGTTGAATTATTGGGAAACGAAGTTATCTCACAGCTTTCCGAGTATTACAAAAAAGAACTGAATGCAGTGGAACTATCACACGAATGCCTGCGTTATCTCTATCGCTTGTTATTCCTATTTTACATCGAAGCACGCCCTGAACTGGGATATGCGCCAATGAAGAGCGAAGAATACCGTAAGGGTTACAGCCTGGATTTTCTGCGGGATCTGGAACTAACCAAACTCACCACAGATGAATCTAAGAACGGCTTCTTTATCCATCATTCTATCAGGAAATTGTTCGATCTTGTGTTTAAGGGATTCAATTATACTGAGAGGCAGCTAACTGCAGAGATGGATGAGAAACCAAACACCAGAACTTTTTCAATGCATCCGCTCAAAAGTCACCTCTTCGATCCCAACAGCACTTCGCTGATCGATAAAGTTCAGATCCGCAACCATATCTGGCAGAAGATCATTAGTCTGCTCTCGCTTTCCAGAGCTAAAAGTGGAAAAAGTAGACGAGGACGTATCAGCTATGCTCAGCTGGGAATTAACCAATTGGGAGCTGTGTATGAAGGTTTGCTTTCCTACACAGGATTCTTTGCAAAAACCGACCTTTATGAAGTGAAACCTGCCAAAGAAAGTTATGATGAACTAAAAATGGCTTATTTCGTGAAGGAAGAAGATCTGGAAAATTATACAGAAGATGAACGTGTTTACAATGATGACGGAACTTTTAGAAAACATCCCAAAGGAAGTTTCATTTACCGGTTGGCTGGGCGAAACCGGGAAAAATCTGCTTCTTATTACACACCGGAATCCCTAACCCATTGCCTGGTGAAGTATGCTCTCAAGGAACTTCTGAAAGATAAAACTGCTGATGATATTTTGCAGCTTACTATCTGCGAGCCGGCAATGGGAAGCGGTGCATTCCTGAATGAAGCCCTGAATCAGCTCTCAGAAGCATATTTGAATCTGAAACAGAAAGAATTGAACCGGCAGATAAGCCACGAGGATTTTACCCAGGAAAAGCAGAAAGTAAAAGCCTACCTTGCTTCGCGTAATATTTATGGTGTAGATCTGAATGATATTGCTGTGGAGCTGGCAGAAGTTTCCCTCTGGCTCAACTCAATCTACCAGAATGCTACCGTTCCCTGGTTCCGTATGCAATTAGTGAACGGAAACTCTCTGATCGGTGCCAGACGGCAGGTTTTTAATTCCAACTTGCTGAAGATAAAAAGAGGAGAAGAGAGCTGGCTGAATTCCGTACCCCAAAGAGTGAAGCCGGGAGAACTGCGTACACACTCCTCTGTTTACCATTTTTTGCTGCCCGATGAAGGAATGGCAAACTACACCGATAAAGTTGTGAAGGACATGGCTGCCGAGGAAATGAAGCCGCTGAAAGACTGGAAACAGAACTTTGTGAAAGCTTCCTTTTCTACACATGATATTAAAGTTCTGGAACATCTTTCCGAAATAATTGATAAACTCTGGAGCCAGCATACCAAGGCGCGTCAAAGGATAAGAAAACAAACCCTCCAGCCTATAAGTTGCTTTGGCCATGCGGTGGAAATAGAAGATAAAAAACTAACAACTCGTGACAAGGATAGCTTCTTCGACAACAACATCCTTGGTAAGAACGATGCTAACGCCAATTCCTATCAACGTCTGAAAATGATAATGGACTACTGGTGTGCCCTCTGGTTCTGGCCCATAGATAAACTGGATAAACTACCTTCCAGGGATGAATTCCTGCTTGATCTGCAACTTATTTTGGAAGGTAATATCTCATTCACTCAAGAATCGGAAGAAATGAATCTTGCTATTGAAGGCTTTGAAAAAGAAAAGCAGGAAATATTGGATTTCTCCAACCAATTCGGTATTGTAAACTTGGATGAACTCTGCCAAAAAATTCCCCGCCTACAGATTGTACGGGATGTTTTTTCTCGTTCACACTTCCTGCATTGGGAACTGGAATATGCCGAGATCTTCACCGAGCGGAAAGGATTTGACCTGATCCTGGGAAACCCACCCTGGCTGAAAGTAGAATGGAAAGAATCAGGTATCCTTAGTGATTATGAACCGAAATTTGCTATTAAGAAGATTTCCGCTTCCAATGCTGCAAAATTGAGGGATGAAGCAATTGAGAAATTTGGGATTAAAAATGAATATATGTTGGATTATGTTGGCTCTGCTGGGACCCAGAATTTTCTGAATGGTTTACAGAATTATCCAATGCTCAAGAAAACACAATGCAACCTCTATAAATGTTTTCTACCACAAGCTTGGATGCTAAATAATGCAGAAGGTATTAGTGGTTTCCTCCATCCTGAAGGTGTATACGATGATCCCAAAGGTGGAGCATTACGAAGAGAAATCTATCAAAGACTGAAATACCATTTTCACTTCGTGAATGTTCAACATCTGTTTGCTGAAATTCTTCATTGGATAACTTTTTCAATTAATATATACAGTAAAAGAAGTGATCTGTCTTTTTTCAGCATCTCAAACTTGTTTCATCCAAACGTGATAGATCAATCCTATAACCATAGCGGTTTTGGCCTTTGCGGTGGTATAAAAGATGATGAAAATAACTGGAATGTAAAAGGACATAAAGATCGTATCCTTGAAGTTAATATGGTAACATTAGAGTTGTTTGCAAAACTTTATGATAAAGCAAAGACTCCTGCTTTGGAAGCTAGACTGCCTGTAATTCATTCTAAACAGATTATGAATGTACTCCAGAAATTTGCTCTGAATGAAAACAAATTAGCTGACTTAAAAGACGAATTTCATTCTTTAGAAATGTGGCACGAGGTTAATGCTCAAAATGATGATACGATTAAGCGTGAAACAAAGTTTGTAGATACACCTAAAGATTTAATCTATTCAGGTCCGCATTTTTTTGTAGGAAACCCACTTTCCAAAAATCCTAAAAAAATATGCAAAACACATCTTGATTACATGACTCTTGATCTTTCCGAACTTCCCGAAAATTATCTCAATCGTACCAATTACCTGCGTTCTTGTGAGCCAGAAACATATATAGTACGAACACCAAAAGTCCCGTGGGGTGAGAAGAAGAGAGTAGATGAGTTTTATAGGTTAGTGTTTAGAGCGATGATGGGAGCATCATCTGAGAAAACTCTCATTGGTGCGATAATCCCCCAAGAATCAGCACATATTAATAGTGCACGCACGTATTGTTTTTCTGATGATAAATTAGAAATTGGATTATTATTTGGTTCTCATACTTTCTCTATAATTTTTGATTTTTTTATAAAAACAACTGGTAGGAATAACCTACATCATATGTTAGATGATTTCCCATTAGTTACAGGAACAGAATTTGATAATGCTATTCTTCTCCGTGGTTTATTACTAAATTGTTTAACAAAACCTTACACAGAGTTATGGAAGAAATTATGGAAAGAAGAATACAAAGAAGATAGTTGGCTAAAAGAGGATTCGCGTTTAGATAAGACAAAATTCCAAAGGTTAACAAGAGAGTGGAATTGGCACACTCCATTGCGAACAGATTACGAGCGCCGTCAGGCTTTGGTGGAGATAGATGTGCTTACTGCACGGGCTTTGGGATTAACAATAGAAGAGCTTAAAACTATTTATCGCATTCAATTCCCGGTATTGCGCCAGAACGAGAACGATACCTGGTACGATAGAAATGGTCGTATTGTGTTTACCTGCAGCAAAGGCTTGCCGGGAGTTGGCCTGGGTCGCCCCGAATGGGAACAAGAAAGCAACTTGGAAAGGCTGGAGAGTAAATATAACCTTAAAGTAGTTTTCAATGAGGAAGACGACGGAGATTTCCGTTGGGATGTTAAACAGGATTTCACAACTATCAAAGAGATGAAGAACGGTTATGTAGAGCGCATTGTGGAAGACGATACTATGCCGGATTACCGCTATTCACGCTGCCTGCTGGTAATGGAAGACGGTTCACGTCTGCAGTGTCCTTGTCCTGAGCGAACAGAACCAATCCCTGGTCCTGTACAAAAGGTAGTTCGCTATTATGCCCCCTTCGATAAATGTGACAGGGAAGAGGATTATGAGACGGTGTGGAAGGAGTTGGAGAAACGCTAAGTGCGCGAAGACGCAAAGCGAGTGTGAGGTAATAAGGTACACTAGAATAATTGAGATGTGACTAGTAAGGAAGTCGTATTAAAGCATTACTTGACAAGTAGAGTTGTCACATGTTTTCTGTCATCGGAGGTTAAATTATGGATAATATATTAAATGAGCTGTTTGCTATTCAAAATAAATTAGCAGATTTTGTACCAACCGAGTTCAAACGTTATTTAGTGATAGATTGGAAAAAAAGATTGATAATTTTAACAGGAGCCAGAGGAACTGGAAAAACAACACTTGTACTGCAACACTACCTTGAAGATTATAAATCAACAGCAGAATGCCTCTATTTTTCGGTGGATAATCCCCTGGTTGCCAAAAAAGGTATCTATGAGATCGGGAAGGAATATTTTACATTATATGGTAATACTGTTATCATAGATGAGGTGCATAAACAGCAAAACTGGGCAATTGACATAAAGGCTTTATATGATTCTTTTCCGGATAAAAAAATAATAATTTTAGGAAGCTCTAAACTGAATATCATCAATCAAAAAGGTGATCTGTCTCGTCGAGCACTTATCTATAATTTGAAGGGATTATCTTTTCGCGAGTTTATAGAACTGAAGTATGGCAAAAAGGTGAAAGCATATTCTCTGGAAGAGATTTTAACAGATCACATAAAGATAAGTTCAGAAATTATGCGCAGCATTCCAGAAATTAAGAAATATTTTTTTGAATATAAGCAATATGGATTTTATCCTTTTTTTAATCAATATTCCGAAGCTGAATATCAGAGGGTTTTGCATAGCGTGATAGATAAGATAATCTACGAAGATATTCCTAGCTTAAAGAATGTAAAAGGCTCTTCCAGTTTAGTTTTCAAAAAATTAATAGCATATTTGGCAATGTCTAAAATTCCCACGGTTGTTGTTTCTAATATGTGCAATGAACTGGACACTACCAAAGAGACACTTTATGAATATCTGGATCTGCTTAGCAGGGCAGATGTTATTAATATTGTGCGAAGAAAAAAAGCTACTGTCAGATCTTTGCAGTACTCCAAAATACTGCTTTTGAATCCGAATCTTTATTATACTATCAGCAATGAGCTATGGAAGCATAATGCAGATTTGGGAAATATAAGAGAATCTTTTTTTATTTCCCAACTGGATGGAATGTTCTTTGCCTCTGATGTTGTAGATTACACAATACAATTAAAAGGAAAAGAGATAGAGGTAGAAATTGGAGGGAAAAATAAAACTCGAAATCAGATAAAAGATTTGAAAAACGGATATGTGTTTAAAGATGATATCCAAACAGGATATGAGAATATAATCCCGCTATTTCTGGTAGGATTTTTGTATTGAATAATTACAATAAGAAGAACGAGTGTGAGGAAGATAAATTTAAAATTTCTCTAAGAAAATAAAAAAGGATTAATCACGGAGAATAAATGTTTCCATCGATACTTTATAAGCAGATTCAAACCGGTATTCACGATTTTCTAACGACTACATTCACTGTCTCCACACCGTTTTTTAAAGGTATAATTGATAGGCTCTTTGCAGAAGAAGACGTTCTTAAAGGACCTTACATTTCTATGAAGCTGCCTTTTAAGAACAGTAATTTATCTACTGACTATTTTACTCACTTAAAGATGGAATATAAGCCTTACCTACATCAGGAACTAGCCTTCCAAAGATTATCCGGAAGCAATCTGAAGTCGACGATTATCTCTACTGGGACTGGCTCTGGAAAAACGGAATGCTTCCTGTATCCGATACTGGATCATTGCTGTAGAAAGGCATTAGAAGGTCAAAAAGGGATAAAGGCGATAATTGTTTATCCAATGAACGCACTGGCCACGGATCAGGCTAAGCGTTTTGCTCATACTATCTGGAATAATCCGGATCTAAGAAGCAATGTAAGGGTTGGACTGTATGTTGGTTCAAGAGACGAAATTCCAACTCAGGCTATGATGCACGATAAAGTGATTACAGATAAGAAGACAATGCAGTTAGACCCACCGGATATCCTAATGACAAACTATAAAATGCTGGATTATCTGCTTATTCGTCCCGATGATTATCCAATCTGGCAATTCAATTCTATAGAAACCTTCAAATATCTGATAGTGGATGAACTTCATACCTTCGATGGTGCCCAGGGAACCGATTTGGCGTGTCTTATACGACGACTGAAAGTAAGATTACAAACACCGGAAAATTCTCTCTGCTGTATCGGTACTTCTGCTACATTGGGAGGGAATGAAGATTCAACCGAACTTGTCAATTATACTAGCAAGATATTTGGTGAATCTTTTGATGCTGATGCCATTATTAGAGAATCGGTTCTTAGCTATGAAGATTTCTTTAAAGGTATTACTCCTAAGTATTTTAATGTTCCTGGGATTGAGGAAGCACAAATACTGGATGCTGACAATTTTGGGACTGTACAGAATTACATTAAGGCACAATACAGTATTTGGTTTGACAAAGATATTAATTATGAAGATATCCCAAAAGCATTACCTGTAAATTTGAAGCAGCTCGATTTCTTTAGAAAGCTAATTCTAGTATTAGGGAATCGGGTTTTCTCAGTTCAAGAGATCTCACGTCATTTGGATAATATTATTCCGGATATGCTTGCTGTTGACTCGACTTTAAAAGTGCAATTGCTGCAAAGTATTTTGGCTTTAGTATCAATTGCAAAGTTAGAGAACGGAAGGCCTTTTTTATCATTACGGGTTCAATATTGGCTAAGGGAATTACGAAGAATTGTAGCCGAAGTAAAACAGAAGCCAAACTTGCATTTCTCAGATGACCTAACGGCAGATGGGTTATTCCAGCATCTTCCAGTAATACATTGCAGAGAGTGTGGTGCAATGGGTTGGGCAGGCACAAGCAAAAGCGGAAATTCTATCATCAACTCGGATTTGAAATTATTCTACAATAGTTTTTTTCATAATGCAAATAACGTAAAATATATTTTCCCGCTGGAAGAAGATTTTAAAAGAACAACCAATCAGCAAGCTAGACAGATATGCGGAAATTGTCTTAATATTGTTGATGATCTGAATGTCACAACTTGCCCGGAATGCGGGGTGAAGGATAAGATGCTGAAAGTGATGCTGCCGGATAATCAGAAAAAAATTGGTGACAGTAAAATTATTACTACACACGATTGTCCGTATTGTGATGGGAGAGATTCACTAACGATCATTGGCTCTAGAGCATCCAGTTTGATCAGTGTTATTATTAGCCAACTTTTTGCATCCAAATATAATGATGATAAGAAGCTTATAACTTTCTCAGATTCTGTTCAAGATGCCTCTCATAGAGCAGGCTTCTTCTCAGCGAGAACGTATCGGTTCAACTTCAGATCTGCCTTACAGCAATTTATTGATTCTCATCAAGATGTGAAGGTATTACCAGAAGTTATTGAGAGATTCATTGATTACTATTGGAATAAGCTTGGAGCAATTAAGTTTGTTTCAAATTTTATACCCAATAATATGTTCTGGCTGGATGATTTCGAGTATTTTAAGAATAATGGTAGGGCTCCCGAGGGTTCTTATCTCATCAGTAATATTAAGAAAAGAATAGAATGGGAGATAATTAGCGAATACGGATTTAATTGTAGAATTGGTAGGACACTGGAGAAAACTAGTTCATCTACGGTTACGATCGATCAGGAGCTCCTACGACAGGTAGCAGATCATTTATTGGAGCCCTTAAGAAATATTGGCAACCTCCGCGATTTAGAGTTACCCTTAATTGTTGAATTTTTACAAGGCCTGTTATATCGTTTAAAAAGTGGTGGTGGAATTTATTCTGCTGACTTTTTATCTTATATAAAAACATATGGTACAACCTATCTTATCAATAGAATTGATTACTTGCCGAATTTTAGTGAAAAAGCTCGTGCTCCCAGATTTGTTACTACAAACAATAGAGGGCGTTTTGATCGACTCTATGGAAGCGGAAAAGCAACTTGGTATGAGCAATGGGTAATAAAAGTATTTGGTGAGTTAGATCATTTACTGGAAAGCTATTCACGGGATGTATTAAGAGAAGTTATGAGTGTTCTTGTGAAAGCTAAAGTACTACGTGAAGATATTTCTCATGGCTATTTAATATGGTCGATTAATCAGGATTCTCTGGTTGTTGGAAGAGAAGTAAAACAGCTTCGCTGTGATAAATGCGGTAATCAGATCTCTGTTTCGGCTTCAGAATCTAAACTATGGAATAATTCTACCTGTATACGCTACAATTGTCATGGACATTATCAAAGCGAAGAAGATACTGAAAACTATTATCACAAACTTTATAAGAATGCCGATATTCAGCGAATCTATACAGAAGAACATACCGGATTGCTGGATCGTAAAGTTAGAGAAAAAATCGAGAATACTTTTATTAACCAAGACGCACCCTGGAATCCAAACTTACTATCTTGCACTCCAACTTTGGAAATGGGTATTGATATAGGTGATCTATCTTCATTGATCTTATGCTCAATACCCCCATCAGTATCAAGTTATCTTCAGCGGATTGGACGTTCTGGAAGAAGAGATGGAAATTCTTTGGATATTGCTGTAGCCAATGCACGTCCACATGATCTATATTTCTATGAAAACCCACTTGAAATGATTTCTGGAACAGTACAAACACCTGGATGTTTGATTGATGCTCCAGCAATATTAGAAAGACAATTTACTGCTTTCTGCTTCGATCGATGGGTTGAGACTGGAGTTACATCATTACAGTTGCCAGCAAAACTTGCTGCTATTCTTGCCCAACTAAATAAAAAGTCTGTAAATACATTTCCATATAATTTTACCCATTACATTCAGATTGGTAAAGAAGAACTCTTTAATAACTTCATTATGATTTTTAGAAATGATCTTTCTGATGATGCAGTAGAATCATTGAGAAAGTATATCAACAACCGTAACGAAACCGGCAAAGGCTTGATATATCGAATTCATGATTCATTCTGGGAGATATATAATGAAGTAGAAAGCCTTAAGAAACGGATTAAAAAGATTAGTGTGGAGATCAAGAAGAGAAAGGATAAAATGGCTAAAGATAGAAATTATGAACAAGATCTTGCAGAGCTTCAGAACGAGAAAGTATCGCTTAATTCAATTATCAAACATATCCGGGATAAGAATGTTTACAATTTTTTTACTGACGAAGGTTTGTTACCAAATTATGCTTTTCCCCAGGCTGGAATAATTCTACGATCTGTTATACTTAAAAAGAAACAAAGACCCGATACCAAAGGTAAATATAAGTCACAAATATTTGAATACCACCGCCCATCAAGTATGGCGATTAAAGAGCTTGCTCCGGAAAATAAATTCTATGCAGAAGGGAGAAAGGTTGTCATCGATCAGATCGACATGAATCAATCTGAGATAGAGAATTGGATCTTCTGTGCGAAATGCTCTTATATGGCAAAGGCTGCATTAGACCACAATGATAAGTGTCCAAAATGTGGAAGTCCCTTGTGGTCTGATTCTGGCCAAAAGCGTGAGATGATAAAGATGAAGCAGGTAATTGCCACAACTTTAGACTATAAAAGTAGAAGTTGGGATGAGTCCGATGATAGAGAACCAGAATTCTATAATAAAAAAATTATTGCAGAAGTAGAGATGGATAACATTTCTCATGCGTTCCAGCTTGAAGATCAACCATTTGGATTTGAATTTATAAAGAAAGCAGATTTTAGAGAAGTAAATTTTGGTAACTTGAATAGCTTAGGGCAAATGATGACCATAAATGGAAGTGAAATTCCTGTAAATGGCTTTAAGATATGTGGTGCATGCGGTAAAGTGTATAATAAAAAAGAGGAAATAAGGCATGATATCACATGCAAATATAGAAACAAGGATGTAGACACCGACATTATTAATTCTACATTCTTGTATCGTGAATTCAGATCTGAAGCTATTAGAATGCTATTACCGATCACATCTGAATCTATAAGTGATAAAAAAATGCATTCACTTATTGCAGGTCTTTATTTGGGCTTGAAACTGAAATTTAAAGGTAATATTGACCATCTTCATACAACTATACAAGAAATACCGTTTGATTCTGAAAGCGATATTAAAAAGAATTATTTGCTATTATATGACACAGTTCCAGGTGGAACAGGATATTTGAAGCAACTTATGAAGTCATCTGAAGATCTAGTAGAAGTTTTTGAGCTGGCACTAAATTATCTAAAAGCCTGCGATTGTCACAAAACTGAGGGCAAGGATGGATGCTATAAATGTATCTATGCATATCGATATAACTATCAAAAGCCAAATATATCACGCGATACAGCTATTGCACTTTTTGAGAGCATTGTACAGAATAAAGATAACTATGTTAAGATTAATACAATTGATGAGATTTCTACAAACAGCATTCTAGAGAGTGAACTCGAAGCTTTATTTATTTATACGCTAAATCAATATACAAAGCAGAATGTTAACATGCGCCCTGAAATGGTTAATGGAAAGCCTGGATGGTTTATAAGTATAAACAATATTGGTTATTTTATAGAACCTCAAGTAGAATTAGGCATAGAGCAAGGTGTTGTAATACCTTCTCGTGCAGATTTCGTTTTCTTCCCTGAAAAAGAAACAAGTAATGGAAAGCCAATTGCGATATTTACAGATGGCTATATGTTTCATGGTGATCCGAAAAATGCAAAGGGACAATTGGGAAAAGATTTGGCAAAGAGAATGGCTATTCTTAGAAGTGGAAATTTTCAAGTCTGGTCATTAAGTTGGAACGATATAAAACATCATGACAAAATTAATAATAAACCAACAGATTGTATTAATCCGGATGTTAAGAATCTATCTAAACTTATGGAAAAGATAAACAACTCTTCTGAGTTTGTATCCTATAAGTATCACTATAAAAAAAATAGTTTTGACCTTTTCCTTATCTTTTTAGGAAAACCTGATATTGCATGTTGGAGACAATACTCTACAGCATTATTAGTCACTCAATTGTTATCAAACGATAGTGTTACATCACAAGAGATTATAGAGGAATTTCAAGATTCCCTGTTAAATAGAATTGAAGAAGAGGACGTAGATTTTGCTTCTGAAGGACATATAAGATATAACCTAAAGACACTTCATTATCCTGACGGAAAGAATAAAGTGAAAAGCTTTACCTATTTAAGTAGCCCAGCAACTACATTACAAGATCTCATGGATATAAAACTGATTTGTCGAATCTATGATGAAGATATTTCTCTACAAAAAGAATGGAGAAATGTATGGAACGATATATTGCATTACATCAATGTTTTTCAATTCATACCCAATGCTTATTTTGTTTCTACATTAGGGATCGCCAACGGGAACTACTCAACACTTGAAGAAGTAGGCGATACAAATAAGAAGTATGAAAATCATACAAACGATGAAATCAAAGCGATATTAGAATTAATTGATGAAAAGTATCATAGTATCATCAATAGCATCATTATAGCAGAAATTGAGCTGCCAGAAATCGGCTTTGAATTAATGGAGGATTCTGTAATTATAGGACAAGCAGAAATGGCTTGGCAGGATTATAGAGTTGCTTTGTTGCATAAAGTAGATTATCAGTTTGAGGAAATATTCGTAAAGAAGAAATGGAAGACATTTCGACTTGATGACTTTTTATCCGATATTAATAGTAATATTAAAATTATTAAAGCTATAATGAATAAGCAGGAGATATAATGAGTTTGAAGGGAAAAATAACAATTGCCATCTCAAGTGATTTTTTAAGTGCATTCTCAGAAATACCAAGAAAAGAGCAAAAGAGAGTACGAGAATTTGTTGAAGCTTTTAAACAAGATCCAGAAGCATCCAGATTTAATTATGAGAAAATTAATGGCGCTATAGATAAAAATATCCGATCGGTAAGAATTGATCATGAATATCGAGGTATAGTGCTAAAACCTCATCAGGGAAATGTTTATATGCTTTTGTGGGTTGATGCTCACGACAAGGCATATTCTTGGGCAGTTAATAAGTCTTTCAGTATTAATCCCGAGACAGGTAGTATACAAGTTATTGATCTTTCAGCAGAAGAAATTTTACCAAAAGACGAAAAAGAATTAAGTCCTTTCCTATTTGATTCTTATTCAGATGAAGATCTTATACAATTGAGTGTACCAGAAGTTTTAATCCCTTTAGTTAGAAGTGTTAAAGATGATTTTGCTTTAGATAAAATCGAACCGCATTTACCACAAGAAGCATATGAATCACTATTTATGTTGGCAGCTGGGGAAGAGCTTGAAAATATTAAACAAGAGATTATGAAGAACAAAATTGATTCTGAAATCAAAACAGATGATTTTGAGAAGGCTCTTGATAATCTGGATACAAAAAGACGTTTTCACGTGGTTGAAGAAGAATTGGAACTTGCAGAGATATTAAATTGGCCACTTGAGAAGTGGCGTGTATTTCTCCATCCCAGTCAATATAAAATTGTAAGAAAAACATATAACGGTCCTGTAAGAGTATTGGGTGGTGCTGGTACTGGTAAAACAGTTGTTGCTATGCATCGATCAAAGTTTCTAGCAGAACATGTATGGACTAAGTCTAACAATCGCATTCTGTTCACAACTTATACAAAAAATCTAGCAGCTGATATCCAGGAGAATTTAAAGAAGATTTGTACAGAACCTGCTTTAAATAAGATTGAAGTAATAAATCTTGATGCCTGGGTAGCTCATTTCCTTAAAAAAAATGGATACAAATTCCGAATTGTTTATGAAAATGAATTGGAGCCTATTTGGGAAGATGTGCTAAATGAAGTACCTGGAGAAATAGATTTGGACAGATCTTTTTTTCTTAACGAGTGGGAGAAAGTTATCCAACATAATGGCATATCAACATTAGATGAATATTTGCATGTTCCCCGAATCGGTTTGGGTAAAAGATTAGATAGAGCTACTCGAAGAAAAATTTGGCCGATCTTTGAAGAATATAGATCACAATTACTCTATCATGGATACAAAGAATCCATTGATGCGATAAGAGACGCAAGGAATCTATTAATAAGTGCCGGTGATATTTTACCTTATAATTCGATAATTGTTGATGAGAGCCAGGATTTGAGCAAAGAAGCATTCAAATTGATTCGGCAAATGATACCTTTATCCAGGTCTAATATTTCTAATGACTTATTCATTGTAGGAGATTCTCATCAGAGGATATACTCTCATAAAATAGTACTAAGCCATTGTGGAATTAACATCATCGGACGAGGCAATAAATTGAAGATTAATTATAGAACAACAGAAGAAACACGAAGATGGTCAGTAAGTCTACTAAAAGGTCTTTCCTTTGATGATCTTGATGGTGGTATAGATAATCAGAAGGGTTACAAGTCACTATTACACGGCTCAGAACCATCATTGAATTTCTTCTCAGGTTTTAGTGACGAGATTAAGCATATAATGTCCTTTATTAAGCAAATAGTTGATATGGGAGAACCAATGAGATCAATTTGCTTAGTCGTTAGAACTAACGAGATGCTCAAGCAATATGAAGGTGCTTTAAAATCAAACGATATTCAAACATTTACAATAAGACGAAGCTATTCTGAATCTGCATCACCCCCAGGAGTAAGATTAGCAACTATGCATCGAGTTAAGGGTCTGGAATTTAATTATGTTATCATTGCAGCTGTTAATGATGGTTTAGTTCCGTTTATTAATACAAGAAGGCATACACAGTCGAAAAATGAATTACATGAAGTTGAAACACGAGAGAGATGTTTACTATATGTTGCAGCTACCAGAGCAAAAAAAGAGCTTCTTGTTACAAGTTTTGGGAAGGCTAGTAGATTTTTAGATTTAGATGAACCAAAAATATAGAAACAGCACATGTAAAGCTCCTGCCAGTGTAAAGCAACGTGCAGTACGGCAAAATATTGCTACACTTCCGCTACATTCAGCAAGAAGTAAACAACTAATCATACACTCTCAGCTAATTGGAATGTGGATAATATTTCATCGTTGGGATACACAAATAAAGTTCTGATAGTGTCCACTTGGCCTGCCTAAGTGAATAAGTAGAAATTCAACGATACTGTAATAAATATAATTAGAAAGATTGACGATTTGAATAGTAGATTGACGGTTGGATTGATATAG
>Ga0307988_1001108_pt1 | contig 16200 bp, 5 predicted proteins | sample EllFjometagen183_FD_203166 | JGI IMG/M metagenome (GOLD analysis project Ga0307988, IMG submission 203166) | Marine microbial communities from Ellis Fjord, Antarctic Ocean - #183 | ecosystem: Environmental > Aquatic > Marine > Unclassified | place: Southern Ocean | collected 2014-10-08 | reverse complement strand
CATCTCGTTTGATTTTTAACATTATATTTAAGCCTCCTTATTATTTATAAGCCAGGCTTAATGTTGCATAACGTATTGATCTTTATAAGATGGGGTTTATTTAGCGCTTACTAATAATGACACCAACCTATAATATGATGCCCCCACCCTTCAGTGAGGATGAAACCGGATAGTTGTTGAGTTAAAAATGAATCCCTATCTTCACTTAGTTCCTGATCGGTAATATTTTTGATAAAATAAACCTTATTTACTAAAACAACAAACTAATTATAACGGAGGTTTCGAAGAATGACAAAACAATATAAATACATCCATGAAGGTCTCTCTGATCGAAAATTTCGATCTATCCCATGGGCAATCTTTACTTTTGCTATTGTTACAGCTGGCTCAATACTATATTCCATCAACCGATTTACAGTACTTGGGGTGAATGAGAATCTTTCAGAACTTGGAGCAGATGTGTTTTTGAAATATCTATTCATTGTGGTGGCCGTTGAGAGGGCGGCGGCTGTTTTTGTAGGAATGTTTCGCAATAAAAATAAAGTAGACTGGGCTTTAAGGATCAACAGAATAGACGAAATCCTACAGAAAGAGGATCCTCCAGCAGCGGTTTTAAAGCAGGTTCATGCGCGGGAAACTCGCCTGATCAGGCAGTTGATAAAAGGTGACGCTATCGGTGAAATTGAAGATATCCCTTCACAACCAACCAACGAGGATTACGTTGGATATCTCACTTCCGCCAAACATGCATATGAGTTCCAAAGGGCTCGATACGACTCAACTAGTAACAGATATGTGGCTCGAAGTGTTTTTTTTGTAGGAATTATTCTGGCAACTCTCGGGCTTAGTCTTTTTAATGACTTATTGCAGAATATGAATATGGTCTCGATCATGAAAGATCAAATAAGCAACGGTCCCTTGAGCAAATCGAGTTTCGTATGGCAAACAGGCCTACTAAGGTTTTCTGATATCGTTATCACAGGTGGATTGCTTGGAGGAGGAAGTGCAGGCCTTAATGCGATTGCCACTAAAGTGACAGAATTCTTAAATAAATAGTAGGGTTCAAATGCTTTTATCCAGTGCTTACCCCTATTAAAGTGAGTGTCCATGAGTGAAATCGGAATAGTTATATATACAAAAAGCAGTTAACAACTAAATACTGCGACCTAGGTTTGCCTTAAAAACGTGATCTTGAGCTGGTTGTCCTCATATTTGGCAGTATCAATTTCACTTTTTGCCAGGGTATCCGGAAGCCTGAGAATGCGGGAGTAAGTTCCTGCATTGATCAGCAGATCATTATCTTTTTGTCCAATATCCAGAATAAATTTATCAATATTTGGAAGGATAATCGATAACACCACCTGGCCATCCTGTTTTTTAAATGTCACTGTGTTTACCTCAGAAAGCACTTTGGAAGGCTTAAGCTTGCCATAAATATCTCTGCCCATGGCTTCAAGTTTTGCCAGGCCAATGGGTTCACTGTCATAATGTTTGATGGGCAATATCCGGGTATTCATAAACGATTTGTTTAAAACCTTCATCTGCTCGTTTTGCAGCTGGCACCAGTTTTGGAAGTATCCGGTTGCAAGCTCGGAAGGGAACAGTTTATTAACCAAAATGGCATCCACAGGGAAACCAAAAAGGGAGAAATAGGTATAAGACCGTTTTGATTCGGCAATGGCAATTTTATCCGGGTTCAAAACCAATCGGATAGATGATTTCTCAGGATCACGAAGGATGACACCCAGCCGGCCGATATCCTTGATGACCTGTTCAAAAGTAATATATAGCTGGTCGTCAGGCAATATCTCTTTCACCCCTTTGATATGTTTCCCAAATGGCCTGATCAGCTTTATGATATTTCGTTCAATCTTGAGTATCCGGTTCATTTTGCTGGAAGAAGAATCGGTCATGGTTAATAGCCTCAAGGTGCCTGCTGTGGGGGCACAATCTATTATCACCACATCATATTGATCACTTTCGATTTCACGCAGAATCCGGGTGAGAAGAAATAAAGCATCCATACCCGGGATGAGAGATACCTCTTCGGCAATCATTCGATCGATATTCAGGTAGGAGAGAAAATCCACCAGGTATTGCTGGACAGACGCCCAGTTTTCTTTGATTTCCGCCAGTATATTGACCTCAAGTATGGTCAGATTTTCCGACACCTTTACCTGCTCCTCATCACCATGGATATCAAGAATATCAAACAGATTATGGGCAAGATCTGAACTCACGAGCAGTGTTTTTTCACCATTTGCCGCTGTCAGTGAAGCTGTAGCACAGGCATTGGTTGATTTACCAACGCCGCCTTTACCTATAAACAGAATCGTTCTCATATCAACCTCTCTAAGAAATTTTGATTTTCTTTATAACTGTGGGTGTGATTTCTCCTTGTTTGAGAAACAAATTAAGGAGATATTCTGCAGATTCGATGTATTCATTAATTTCTGCAAACCGCTCTCCGAAAAAAGAAACTTCCTCATTCTCTTCTTTGGTTTTTCCTTTAATTTTTTTCAAATCATTGCCACTGTTGGAAAAAATCCGCTTGACCCGGTCGATTTCATCCTTGGCAATAGTAGACATGATTTCGGTTTCGATTTCCCAGATGCTGCCGCGGATCTCATAAAAATTTTTCCGTGCCCCCCTGTGGTAAACTTTCTTAACGACTTTCCATGATTCAAGAAACCGAATATTGGTGGATATGGACCCTTTGGAAACTTCCAGCCGTTCAGCCATTTCATCAAGAGACATGGGCCGTTTTGAGAACAGGAGCAGGCCTTCCAATTGCCCGGCTATACGTGAAAAACCAAACTTTTCAGCCTTTTCTCCAATGGCATTAATGAGATCGTTTCGGATATCTTCTATGTCTTTTTTCATAGGGCCTCCTATTTTTGTTTATTACGTTTAATATGTACTAAACGTTTTATATATACAATACTGTTTATAATTTAATTGTCAAGAGAAAAGTCCTCTTTGAAAATAAACAGGATATATGCCATAGTTCATTCAATATAAACAAAACGATTGGATTTCACATTGATCACATTTCTAAAAGATCTTATTCTAGAAGCGGGCGAAATCTGTAAAAAAGATCAGGCCCTGTTAAAACCTTCGGATATTGAATATAAAAACAAAAAAGACATCGTCACCACAACTGATAAAAAAGTTGAAAACTTTATTGTTGAACACATCCAAAAAAAATATCCATCCCATGATATTTTTGGTGAAGAGACGGGTAAAACACATTACAATTCAGACCATACATGGATCATTGACCCCATAGACGGCACCACCTCTTTTTTGCATCAACAACCCTTTTATTCCATCAGTATTGCCTTACAACACAAGGACCAGATCATTCTTGCCGCTGTTTATGCACCTGCATTTGATGAACTGTTTTATGCCCAGGCAGAGCCTGGCGCTTTTTTAAACACCATGCCCATACATGTGTCCTGCACAGACGAATTGATCCATTCAGTCATGGCAACCGGTTTTGCCTGCTTAAGGGCTGATTTAGACCAGAACAATCTACCCATGTTTTGTAAAATCGTTCCGAAATTAAGAGATATCCGAAGATATGGATCAGCCGCCCTTGACCTGTGCTATGTGGCTTGTGGCAGGCTGGATGGATTCTGGGAATATAACTTAAACCTGTATGATATTGCAGCCGGCGCTTTTATTGTAAAACAAGCCCTGGGTTCAGTCACTGATTTTAAAGGAACATCTGATTTTCCACACCAGGGTATTGTGGCAACCAACACTCTTCTGCACACGCAATTACTTGATAACTTTAAAACAGAATAAAAGAAGAATTATTCTCCCTTGCAAGAGAGCTCAAATTAACTGTGGGTGGTGCAATGAGAATCCTTAAACGAATGGTTTTTATAACCTAAAAAAAATAAGTAGCAATTTACGGTTAAAAATTTAATACCTAAATTTTAAGGAGAAACTGATGCAATACGGGGCAATGAACTTTCCGATTAAACCGGTTTTGGATGAACTTGATAAAATCCATGATCTGGGATTTGATTATTTTGAGCTGACCCTTGACCCGCCATGTGCCCACTATTCTCAGGTCAACCAACAGGCAGATGCCTTAAAACTTGCGCTGGAGCGGTACAAAATGGATGTGGTCTGTCATCTGCCGACCTTTATCTATACGGCTGACCTTGCCCCAAATTTGCGAAAAGTGTGCATTGATGAAATGATTCAGTCCATCCATACGGCGGCCCGACTCAATGCAGTGAAAGCTGTCCTCCATCCCAGCATGTTCAGTGGTCTGGCGCCGCTTGTGCCGGACAAAGCACTTGGACTTGCCTATCAAACCCTTGAAATTCTGGTTGAAGAAGCTGACCGAGTGGATCTTTTACTATGTTTTGAAAACATGTATCCCCGATATCATAGTTTTTATTCACCGGATCAGTTCAAACCGGTTTTTGAAAAATATCCCGGTTTAAAAATGACTCTGGATACCGGGCATGCCAATATAGAAGATGCGAAAGGCCGCCGGCTGACCGAATTCATCCGCCAGTTCCCGGACAAAATCGGCCATGTTCATGTCAGCGACAACAACGGCAAACAAGATGAACATATCAAAGTCGAAAAAGGCACGGTCAATTTCAAACAATTTACCACCCTGCTGAAAGCGTCAGGTTATAATGGGACCATCACATTTGAAATTTTCTCACCTAACCCGGATGAGCTGGTTGCCAGTCGGAATACAATTGATAGATTGTTACGATAACATTCAGGACTAAATTGGCCATGGCTGCCTAAGATCTTCTGGCCAAACTTGTTAAATCAGAGCGTCAAAGGGAATATACCCCTTTGATGCTCTGTTAGTTTTAACCTAATATTCTATCTGTTCTAAAATCCTGTCCTCTTCTGCCAATTGGTTAATTTTAACCATTTCAAAACTCACAACTTCTATATACAGCTTACCTGTTTTATCTATCAGCTTTAAATTATATGTATTTGTTTCTTCACCGGAAGTAATTTTTTCTGTAATACAGAAATACTCTTCGTTTTTATTGACATTCTTGTAAAATTTTAACGATTTAATCTTATACGGGAGCACTGTCATGTTTGTTGTGAAAAACTCTAAAAGTCCGCCTGTTTGAAACATGGCATCCACAAAAACAGGCTCTGCAACAAAATTCGGGTTTTTTGAACCTTTAAAAAACTCTTTTTCACTTGTGTCTTTAATGGTTGTTATTAATTTTTGACCATCAAAGGAATTTATATCTGTAATCGTTTGAAACAATCCATACATAAACAACCGTTTAGGGTTATAAACAAGGGTCTCCACCTCACCATCATACTTTACAGGAGTAAATTCAGGCAGGGCTATTTTTTTTGCTTTTAAAGGCTGATCTGCAAATTTATACTGCCCCTGATAATGGAGTATGGGATCGCCCATGGCAATACCATCGGGATTCTTAAATTGTGATGATATTTTGCATGTATAGAGATCATCTCCTTCTCTGGTTGTTGTAATAATGAGTTCCTTGGGCCTTCCTTTTAAAAGTTTTATCCCATAGGGAATTGAAAAATCATTCAATTCAACAAAAAAACCATCTCTGCCGGATAATGATTTGGCTCCCTGGGCCATGGTTTCTATCCCTGTGGATCCAAGAAAAAGAGGGACATCACCCATTGTATGGTCATGAAGGAATACATCTCTTTCAAGATCAAGAATTCTGGAATATGTTATGCTCTTCTCAGTCTTCTCAACAATGTCATCGAGAAAGGGGAACTCAGTTTCTGATGGCTCTCCCAGAAGTCCATCGATATCAAAAGAGTAATCAAGACCAGAAAAAACCATTTCCGTCTCCGTTGTATCAAGGAGATCAGCCATGAAAAATTTAACGCCCTGATCCATGGGCAAAAATTGTATGCCTCTTTCTTCAAGGACTTTTTTCACTGTCGGGTTTGTTGCCATGCCAACACCACCCCAAGCAGTCCACGCATAAACCTTGTAAACTTTATCCGGGTTAAGCTGCTTTTGTCTAAAAAGGGTTTTCCCTATTAAATCATTGGCGGCAGTGTAATCAACTTGGCCTTCATTCCCAAACCGTGCAGTAACGGAAGAAAACGTAAAGAAATATCGATAGTCTTTTTTTTCAGTTGCCTTTAAGAGATTTCTCATTCCCTTAACTTTAACATCCACAACAAGTTCAAACGCCTTTAATTCTTTTTTAGGAATAAACTGGCTCATCTCCATGCCTGCTGCATGGAAAACACCGTCAATTCTGTCGTACTTATCAACTGCTTTTTTTACCGCCTTATAGTCTGTCACATCCACACAATTATACTCTACTGAAACACCCATTGATTTGAGGTTTTCGATATTTTCAACAGATTGCCTTACCCTGAAAAGCCGATCCAGCGCATTTTTAATTTCCAGAGGCTTTGCCCCGACCATATCCTGCTTTAACATTTCCATTAACTGGGGCTGAGTTTTGTCTTTATCAAGATATTTTTTGTTTGTACTGTATATATCGTTAATATCAAGAATAATCAGGTTTGTTTTATATTTTCGTACCACTTTCTGAATAATCTCATAGGTAATTCCTCCGGCACCGCCAGTTACAAGCATTGTATCATTCTCTTTAACAATATTCTGGGTATTATCTGCAATGCTTGGTCTCAGACTCAAGCCATAGCGCTTTTTATTTTTATACCCGACCTCACACCTTTTATCATTGGAAAGGAGTTCATCAAGAAATACTTCAGATATTTTATTTATGCTCTTTTTCGGTTGTTTATAAGAGAAATCAACAACTTTAACCATTGTGTCCGGCATTTCCTTGTTCACTGTTTTAAGCAGGCCTGCCAAGCCACCAAAAGCAGGATAGATAGCACCACAATCATTTAATTTTTTTAAATAAGGAAAAATGACAGAATCAAAGGTGATGGTTCCAATGATATTCTCTTTTTGATCAAGAACATTGAAAAGGCTTTTAACCATGACAAAAAAAGACTTGATTGTTGCATTGATCTCTTTGTCTGACTCTTTCTTTGAAAAATAAAAATCCAGAGGGGCCAGATGAATAAAACCGTCAATTTCAGTGTGTTTCTCTTTGAATTCTTCTGCCCTTTGTTCGCAGGCTTTTACATCAGTCAGATCAAACTGGAAATCTGCTTTACTTTTGCCGGTATTATCGCCAATAGTAATAACCTGACCATTTTTTGCCTTAATTTTTGTAATAATTTTTTCGGCAAAACCATGATTATCCAGAGATACAATGATTTTTTTCCCTTTCAGGTCTCGGTCGCCTGATTCAAGAGGTTCTATTTCTTCTGCCCGGACAATTAATCGTTTAATGGGTGATGAAGGGTCAGGAAATTGATCTTCCTGTTTGAATTCTTCAACAACCGGTTTCTCTTTGATCTGAGTGGTTATAGTTTCAGGTTCTGGCGTACTGATTTCTTGTGCCTTACCGGAATCCTTGCTTGGGCTTATGCCAATAATATAATCACTTAACTTTGCAATTGTATTTAAATCCCTGAGTCTAAGGTCATCCGGCACAGAAAAACCAAACTTATTGGCAAGGCTGCCAAATATCTCTACCTGTTTTACCGTGTCTATTCCCAGATCTGCCTCAAGATCAAGTTCATCTTCCAGCATATCTGTTGTATAACCGGTCTGCTCACTGATTATATCTCTTACCTGGCTTACAGTATCTGTATTATCACCCGGTACAACGTTACCTGTGTTAATATCTTCAGATAAATCAGAATCCCCAGGGGAGCCTCCTGCCTGTTTCGCTACATATTCGCTCAGCTTGGCTATGGTGTTCAAATCCCGGAGTCTTAAATCATCAGGCACAGAAAAAGCAAACTTATTGGCAAGACTGCCAAATATTTCAACCTGTTTTACTGTATCGATTCCCAGATCTGCCTCAAGATCAAGTTCATCCTCAAGCATGTCTGTTGTATAACCTGTCTGGTCGCTTATTATCTGTCTCACATCCATAACAATATCAGTGCTGTCAACTGTGGCTTCCGAGGTTTTGTCAGTGTTGGCTATTGTTTCAGGATCTGACAGAATAGCGCCGGTCTGTTTGCTGACATAATCACTGAGCTTTAAAATTGTATTTAAGTCTCTCAATTTTAAATCATCCGGCACAGAAAATCCAAACTGTGATGCAAGGGCACCAAATATCTCAACCTGTTTGACTGTATCGATCCCCAAATCTGCCTCAAGGTCAAGATCATCTTCCAGCATGTCTGTTGTATAACCTGTCTGGGTTGCTATAATGCCTTTTATCTGTTCTTTATTATCAAAGGCAGGCACAGGTGACAAATCAGGCACCGGCAATGTTTTTCCCGGTGTTTTGGCTATAATTTCTTCTTTTCTAATCTCCTCCTGCACTCTTACTTTTTTTATTACAGGCTGCCCGTCAGAAACAACGCACAGCGTATTGTCAATAAGTTTCAGTTCCGGATTCTGAGCTTTGGAGATTTTCTGGAGCCAGGCCTGATAAACCGGGTTATTATCAAACGAATTTTCCTGTATTCTTTTAACAAAAAGAAATGCAAAATGAGACCCGAAACCGGCTGCCAGATGCATACCATATTCAGAATCGATTTCCTTTTTATTGCTGAAATTCAATTTACTGAAATGTTTGGGAATCTTCTGAAGGTTTGCAATGGGTGGTGCTTTTCTTTTCTGCAATGCTTTGATAAGAACCACATCTTCAATAGCAGCCCCAAGGGTGTGCCCGGTAAATCCTTTGGTATTTGATATACAGATATCATTCAAGTATTCACTAAAGGTGGACTCTAATGCCTGAACTTCAGCATCTGCACTTCCACCCCTTGCAGGAGTATATGTTTCATGGGACATGAATAATAATTTATTCGCATACTCATCCTTGGTTATATCGTGCTGTTTTTCAACCTTATTTATAAATTTAGTCATCTCTTTTGTCATATGAGGGACATCAATATTATAGGCATGAAAACCGGAGTTTGCGATATGGGTTCCAAGAATTTCAGCCTGGCCGTTCATACCTCTTTCCAGAGCACTCTGCTTATTTTCTATAATAAGGCCAACCGCACCGGCACCCAGTATGGTGCCATTCCTGTCTTCATCAAAGGGTTTGGCTGCTTCTGAGACTCGTTTTTTTATTGTAGCAGCGCCCAGGGCAAGAAAACCTGAACCAATCCACTGGCTCTGTTTTTCTGATGTGGCATTTTCTCCTCCGACTACAATTACTCTCTTGCATCGCCCTACCCTGATCCAGTCTTCGGCAATGCCTATGGCAAGAGTTGTTGATGCACAGGCACTTGAGACAAGCGTGTTCGGGCCTTTTGCTTTAATTATCTGGGCAAGATGGGCAGAGCCTAAAGGGCAGGCATTAATAAGAAAGTTTCTATCAAACTTAAACTCGTCAAAATTTTTCTTCTTCCTTAATTTTGCTTTGAAAAACCACTCTGTCAGTTCTTCTTTGACAATAACATCCTGGACCTGCTCCATGAGGTAATAGTAAATATTTTCAAATTCCTCATAGGGTTTTAAAAAGAATTTCTCATAATAGTAATTTTCAAGCTCGCCTATTAAAGTCTCACCATTGGGGAAAAGGGAAGTCAGGATTATTCCTGTCTCTTCCTGCATTTCTTCAGGCAGAGCAAATCCATCCGGGATCAGACTCTTGCCATTTTTGGCAAGTTTGTATTGCATGACAAGGGGGATGCCTGCATCTTTAAGGGCTTCAATTCCGGCAGCAATCCCAAGGCTCATACTAATATCATACTGCTCTTTTATGCCGTACTCATCAGTTAAGTCGAAATAGCCCAACTGACCTGCCAGATGGATAACATCTTCAGCTTTAGTAATTTTTACAAATTTGGCGCTTCCATCCGGTTGCTTGTATAATTTGGTAATATTCTTATCAATGATCTTATCCTGGCCATCCGGTGTGAGCGGCTCAATAAAATTTTCACCATTAAGTATTGCGTCAAAATTATCACTTGCAAATACCTTTCTTGCTTTGCCCGGCAGACCGAGGGAAACACCTGAAATCACGATGGGTTCAATATTAAAATTAAATTTTTCAAACGCATAGACAGCAGCTTCTTCTTTCTGACGCTGGTATTCTTTAAAAAGTAAATTATCAATATATTGACTATTACTATTTTTAAATGCCTCAAAACCTTGGTCTGATAACATTGCAGGGGTCTCTCTTTCTTTTTTCTTATCTGTTTTAGTAATTTCATTCATGACTTTTGTATCTTTTGATTCAGGTATGGCCAATGGCTGGGTAAAAATACTATTCACTGATCTTAAATATCCCATACAAGCATCAAAAGAGGTTTTTTCACCTTTTTTCACATCAATGGTTACAGCAGTATTATAATCAGCAATATTAATGTTCTTCAAAAGATTCACAAGGAGCTTTGAAGGACCGATCTCAATAAAATGAGTTCTGCCACTTGCATAAACATGTTCAATAGACTTGATAAACTCCACAGGAGATATAATCTGTTTTGCCAGAAGATCTTTTATTTCATGACGTCTTTCTGAATATGGCTTTCCTGAAGTATTGGAAATAATCTTTCCATACCTTGTCTCTTTTAATCGAATCGTATCCAGGTAGCTCCTCAATTTATCTGAAGCTTTTTTAAGCAACGGCGTATGGAAAGCACCTGAAAGATTCAATTTTGTAAAGGGAGTCCCTCTGTTTTTCAAAAATTCACAAAACTTTGCGATTTCTTCTTCTCCGCCAGATACAGCAGTCTGTTTTTCGCTGTTTTTATTTGTCACATAAATATTTGATATAAACGATTCTCTGATCAAAGCCTCAACTTCTTTTTCATTCTTAAACACAACCATTATCTTGCCGGGAATTTCATCACCGGCTTCTTTCATCAGGTCAGCACGCTTTATAATAAGGCGCATGGCATCATCAAAATCCAACATCCCATTGCAATAAAGTGCTGTATACTCACCAACACTGTGGCCAATAAAATAATCCGGTGAAAACCCTTCGCTGTGAAGTCGGTCAAAGATTGCAGCTGACGACAAGAAAACAGCCGGCTGGGTATTCTGGGTAAGATTTAAATCAGGGGTATCTTTAAACATCATTTCCAAAAGGGAATACCCTCTTTCTTTGAAAAATATTGACTCACCTTTATCCATAACACTTTTGATCTGGGTATCCTTTGAATAAAGTTCTTTCATCATACCGCTTCTTTGAGCACCCTGGCCTGAAAGAAGGGCAACTATCCTTAATTTTTGACCCTGTTTATCAGAGGAATAAGAAAAATCCCGTAACCGAGCAGGCTCTGCCTGATCTGCAGGTCGCTTTGTCTTCACTGCACCAAGACTTTTTGGTATTGCTCCGGCAATAACATGCATATGGTTACCACCAATACCATTCACATTGGATGCAAACCTGACAGGTTTTTCATCAGGAAGCGTAGTAACCTCGTTGGCTATTCTTAAAATATTGCTATCATTTAAAGTAGAATATTCTTTAGAATAATTGTGATTCGGCAGAAGTTTATTGTTTTTTACCATCAGCATCAACTTTGCCAGTGCAACAGCAGGATTTGCAGCCCGAAAATATCCGAACTGAGGTTTTGAGTTGCTGCAGTAGACCTCATGGTCAAAGCAGTCTTCCACAACCTGTTTCTCAACCATGTCTCCAAAAATATTTGAAAAAGCAAAAAGATCAACATGGCTGATATCTTTTTTTCTTATGCCGCTCTTTTTATACCCGTCATTTATCGCAGATGCAAAAACAGGCCCGGAAGGAGAAAGAAGATGATCGGGTACGCTTGATTTTATGGAAAATGCATTTATTTCACCATAAATCTCCATGTCTGCTTCTTGTGCTTTTTTATATGTTGTCAGAACATGCATGGCAGCGCCTTCTCCCATGACATAACCATCTGCTCTTGAATCAAACGGATGACAATCTCCTTCTGAAAGCAGACCCATGCGTTTAAACGCCATTAAGGCTGCCGGATATAAATTGGTATCAACACCACCGGTGAGCGCAAAATCAAGATCTTTAAATAAAATATCTCGTGCTGCAGAACGCATGGCAACAGAAGCAGATGCACATGAAGCATCAACAACATAGTTCGCCCCATTAAAACCAAAATAATTGGCAATCCTGCCTGATATGATATTTGACAATAATCCGGGAGTTGTATCCCCGTTATTTTCAGGAATTGTTTCTTCAATAACAGAAACAACATGGTCAGCCATAGCTTTTCTTGCTTTTTCAGGGATCGACGAAAAATCATTTAATATTCGTGCAATAACCTTTCTTCTTACCCGTAAAATATTCTTACTCTGTCTTTCACCGGCTATGGTTCCCAAGATAACACCCGCTCGATTTCCCTTGGTTAAACATTTGGAAAGGCCTGATGTATTCACTGCCTCATCAGCTGTCATAAGGCCAAAAAGCTGACCGCGTTCAACAGACCTGACAACAGTAGGCGGCATTTTATATTTTATATTATTAAACTTGAAATCTCTTGCTATACCGGCTTTTACTTCGGGCAGCCAGTAAAAGGAGCTTTTTTCTTCTTCAGAATAAGCACTGTTTTTAAATACTCTCTCCGGAACTGGGCTTAATGGAGTATTCCCGGATTCAAGTTGTTCCCAGAACTCATCTTTATTCCCCGCATCACCGAGAATAGTACCTAATCCGGCGACAACAATCCTGTCGTCATTAAAATCATATTCCGGGTCAGTAAAGATATCTCTTTTGACTAATTGATAATCTTCCCGGAACTCCTGCAAGAGGGCATGGTAGTTAATACCACCAAATCCATAGGAACTTATGCTCGCTCTTTTGACTTTCCCGTCTGTTTCCCACTTTTGTTGATCTTTTATTATAAATAGAGAAGAATCCTGTAAGTTACAATTCTTGGACAAATTTTCAAACTGACAATTTGGTGGAAGGATCCCATGATTGATTGCCAACAAAGCCTTAAGAAAACCGGCTGCGCCTGAACCCCCTAAAAGGTGGCCAATCTGAGATTTAATAGAACTTATTCCTGCTTTAGAACCTGTATATTTTTCCTTTAAAGTTGAAATCTCAACCTCATCGCCCACAACAGTTGCAGTACCGTGGGCTTCAATAAATCCAATATCCTTTGGGTTTATGTCCTGAAGAGTTTTTTCATAACAGCGATCAATGGAAAGTTTCTGTCCCAGAGGATTTGGCGCTGCAATGGCCTTACCTTTTCCATCAGAACTTGCTCCAATAGCATTGATTACGCCAATAATATTATCATTATCTCTTACCGCATCCTTCATTCTCTTTAGCATAAAGACAACAGCACCTTCACCAAGGATAAACCCGTCTGCTCTCTCATCAAAAGGAAAAGAACCAGTTGCTGATAACGTCCCCATTTTTGAAAAACCTATAAAGGTCTCCGGGGAAAGGTGAGTATTTACGCCACCCACAATAACCTGGTCATGCTCCCCTGAAAGAAGCTCACCTGCTGCGGCATCAATTGCTGCACAAGACGATGCGCAGGCAGCATCAATAACATAATTCAGCCCCCTTATACCCATGTGTTTTGCAATTCTTGATGCTTCAATATTTAATAAAAGCCCATGGACAGGGTCATATCCCGGGTTGTTTCCTTCAAATCCTTTTTGAACAGCATCCTTTAGCTCAGACTTCTGCTTTTCAGTTAAGTCCTTATATTCGTCTGTTTCTTTAATCCATGAAAATACTTCCGGAAAATAGTATTTAAATAAAAGGTCATTTCCCAACTCATTACCTAAACAAGTGGCAATAATCACTGCTGTCCTTGCCGGATCATTACAGATAATCTGATCATTTTCTCCAAGATACCCTGCGTTTTCTACAGCTTTATAAGCGGTATCAAGTATCATCTGCTGGCTTTTCGACATCTTTGCTGCTTTATCATCCGGGTAACCAAACCTTGTACCATCAAACTTATAATCATCAATACAACCGGCAAGGAGCGTATATGATTTATCCTGGGCACTTTTATCAGAATCATAATAAAGTTCACGGTCTATTCTTGATTCTGATATTTCGGAAATAGAATATTTTTTTGAAAGAATATTTTCCCACAGCTGTTCCGGGGAATCAGCATCAGGCAATGTGCAGGCCATCCCAATAACGGCTATCTCATCATTAATTTTATTTTTCTCAGAGGAAAAAATTTCAAGCTGGTTAAGGTTCTGGATAAGAACTTGTTTATTGTCAACATATCTTGTGTGGATATCGTTAATGGTAAGCTGATCTTTAAAAAATGCAAGGCTGTCTCCCACAAGAAAATTTCCCTTTTCTTTGTGTTCTTCAGCCTCAAAATATGTGTAATTTTCCTCACCTGGATTCTTAAAATCAGGTAAAAAGCCTTTAGCACCGATTAACAAAGATCCAATGTTTTTCTTTTCAAAGGTACGTTTTCGATCCTCAAGACTGCCAGTTTCTTTTATGAGGTCCTGTTCCAGTTTAAGCATCATTTTTGCAAATCCGGTGGGGGCAGTTCTGGATAGCAGCCCTACAGTTTCCCCCACAACAACAGTTTCGTTGTTATCAGATATAATCTGCTGATATTGCTGCTGAAGACTGTTTGTCGCAATAATTTCTTTGGTAAAAAGATATGCTGTACCTACCTGCACACCTATTTTAGCTCCTTTGGCTGCCAGCACGGAAGTAAGACCGGATATGAAGAACGCAGAGTAACATGTTGAGATCCCTCCGGCAAAAAGTAAAGACATATCTGATAAGTCGTATTTTTCTTCCTCAACCATATGGAAGGCTGTGGCTTCCCAGAGCACAAGGCTTGAAAGAGCACCAACATGTCCCCCTGCTTCACCACCCTCAAATATAAATCTCTTGCATCCGCTTTTGATTCCATTTCTCAGCATTGATACAGAGGGGGCATGCAGATACGTTTTTGTCCCTGCTTTTTCCAAATCAATTATTTGAGACGGTATTCCCCCGGCAAAAAGTGCAAAAGGAACTTTATAATCCTTTATCATTTTTATATGGCTGTCCACAGCCGGATTAAAGGCCTCTATCCCCACAAGCCCTGCGCCAAACCTGTCCAGATTCTCAGCACCATCTTTCAGCATATCATTGGCAAGATTCTCCGGCAGGCTTCCCACAGCAAGGAATGGCAATGCCCCTGCTTTGGCAACCTCAGATGCGAATTTAGAATTATCACTGATGTTTGCCATGGGCCCCTGAACAATAGGATATTTTGTCCCATGAATTTTTGCCAGCTCAGACTCTTTAACTAAAGGATCATATTGATCAATATAACTTAAATTTTTACCTATACCTTTGAAGAAAAGTGAAATCATTTCTTTCAAAGTTTTTGTATTCTTTGCAAAATACTTAGCAAAAACACCATCCTGTCCAAGATAAAATAATGACTGAATAAACTGGGCCTGATCATCATCAAGGGCTACAATGTTCTCTTTAATTTTCTCGAACAGCAGTAATTCTCTGTCTGACCTGTCAGCCATTCCCATAGCATCATGTTTCAGATCTTTGACTATCTTGGTTCCTAATTTGGCAAATACTCTATATATGTTATTGCTATCTGTTTTTATCTGGGCAGAATCATTTTCATCCAGAGATGAAACTAAAGATTTTAAATTTTCTGCGATGGGAGATTCATCACAAAGCCATACCTGGCTGTCAAAGACTACGCCGGAAACTCCGGCGGCAAACATTCCTGCGGCAGTATATCTGCCAACGCCACCCTGAATAAAAATAGGGAAGTCTGAATTTTTCAAGTACCATTGCATTAGAATAAAAGAGGAATATTTTGAAACTCTTCCGGCAGCTTCATTTCCCTTTAAAATTAACATATGAGGAGTTATTGTTTTTATATTCTCCACCATATCTATATCTCGTATTTCAAGGGCAATTTTAGTATCAGAAAATCCTGAAAAATCAGCAGGGGTTTCATCTTTGCCAAGAGGTGAAATAATAAGGTCAAGGTTAGAAATACTCAGCTTTTTAATCTCATCTATAATATTCTGATCTTGCTTAGAAAGTCTGACACCAAAAAGAAGACTCTCTTTGGAAAGGGTTTTTACTCTTTCAATAATTAAATCCCTGTTTAAAAACTCAGTATCCAATATACCCAGTGCACCTGAGTCATTGATAGCGTTAAAATAATTCAAATCAAAAACTTTTACAGGGTTTAAAACCATTAAAGGCAGTCTTGAAT
>Ga0307988_1001107_pt1 | contig 16202 bp, 16 predicted proteins | sample EllFjometagen183_FD_203166 | JGI IMG/M metagenome (GOLD analysis project Ga0307988, IMG submission 203166) | Marine microbial communities from Ellis Fjord, Antarctic Ocean - #183 | ecosystem: Environmental > Aquatic > Marine > Unclassified | place: Southern Ocean | collected 2014-10-08 | reverse complement strand
TAAGGAAGTTCAGGAACCAGATCAAAAACCAGGCATCTGCCATTGCCATTGCCGTTGCCAAGCATTTTCCTTCAGACACCCAGATTACTTTCCCCAAGGGAGGAATGCTTATCTGGATTGTATTGAATAAAAAAATAGATACAATGAAAATTTATCAAAAAGCATATGAGTACCAGATTTCCATTCTGCCCGGAGCAATCTGCTCTTCTTCAGATCGATACCGCCATTGTTTGAGAATTAATTGCGGTATCACATGGAGCCCTAAACTGGAAAAGGGCATCACCCGGCTGGGCATGCTTGTCAAAGAGGAATACAAAAAAAGATTACTATCTGTTAAATAGTAAAAAAAGGAGAAATACCAGAATGTCAGAAACCAAAAACAAATACGGATGGGATGCATCCATGGAGGTCTCCCTTCACGATAAAATCCGCCAGGACATGAAAACCGCCATGATCAAAAAAGACACAGGTGTTCGGGATACCATGCGGCTAATCATGGGAGCCTTTCCCAGCCTCACCATCTCCATTACCCTGGAAAGCGGGAAAAAGACAACCCGGGTCAAAAAACCAGAGGAAATCATTGATGATGACATCCTAAGCATCATCCGCAAATTTGTAAAATCTGAAAAGACCATGCTGGAACTTAAAAAAGAAACCTCATCAGACTATCTGGAGCTTCTCAACTGCTATCTTCCCAAAATGGCAACTTCCCAGGAGATCCAGCAATGGATTCAAGAAAATATAGATCTTTCCCAGTTTAACAGCCCCATGCAAGCCATGGGTAATGTGATGAAGCATTTTGGGAAACTTGCCGACGGCAACCAGGTAAAAGATGTGCTGAAAAACATGGGAAACTCCCAGGGATGATCCAGGGAGAATTCATATTTTTGATGGACTTTTGGTATCACAAATGCAACAATTATTGATTATTCGCAAAAGACTCAGTCACCCTTCTTTTTTTAGGCAAAGCAAACTTTTTTCATTTTCCCCTTGCAAAAGGACGGTAAGATGTTTATCGTTTTCATAAGGACAAAGCCTTTGTTCAGACAATGATCAGCAAAGGTGTTCTTTGAATGTATAAATCTTTATATAAAGGAGCCCGCATATGAAAGACAGAGCTGTTAGAAGGCACCAGACATTTAAAGTGAAAAAGAAAATTGAAAAGACTTATAGTAGCTGCATTGAAGAACTTTCCAGTTCAGACCAACGGGAAGTGGAAGGCAATGTTGAAAAAATAAAAAAAGTCTGTACATCCCCCTATTCTGAGGACCATGACCGGAAACTTGGGAATATTACCCTTCAGGAACGCAAACACGATATTACCATGAAAGAACAATTGCAATAAATGATTATCGACTGATCAGTGTAAGCCCCCGGATGAATATTGTTTTACAATTATCCGGGGGTTTTTTATTTTTACCATTAAAAAAGACTGAGAATCAGATAATAAACCAGAGGCACAAAGACGGCCGGCAGCATATTGCCCACCTTGATTTTTTTTTCCCGGATCATGTTCAAGCCCAGGGCCAGGATCAAAAGACCTCCTGTACCGGACATCTGGCTGACCACTGCAGGAATCAGCAATGGTTTTAAAACCCCTGCCATCAGGGTAATGCCTCCCTGGTAAATCAGTACCGGTATGGAAGCAAACATCACCCCTATCCCCAGGGAAGATGCCAGGATAATCCCGACGATCCCGTCCAGTCCAGCCTTGGCAAACAAGGTATCATGGTTGCCTGTCAGTCCGCTTTCAAGGGCTCCCACAATGGCCATTGAACCCACACAATACATTAAAGAGGCAGTGACAAATCCCGAAGAAAAGCCGGAGGATGATTTTGCAAATCTAGTTTCCAGAAAATTTCCCAGCCTTTCCAGATACGACTCGATACCAATAAATTCACCTAGAACAGAACCCACGGCCAGGCTGACAATGATAATCAAAAGGTCATTGCAGCCCATGGCACTCTTGATCCCAACCAGGATAACGGCAAGACCAATGGCCTGCATCACAGTTTGATTGTATTTTTCAGGGATGCCGTTCTTAAACAACATCCCAATAAGACTGCCGGCAATAATGGCCACACAATTGGCAAAGGTTCCAAGCATTTTGGTTCAGCTCCGGTTACAGGGTTTAGGGCAGTATAGGAATTAAAAGAAAATTTCCTGAATATAATCAACCCCGTTTTTAAACAGGAGGATACCATTTGTCATGCCTGTGTCTATTTTCTTTCCCTGGCGCTTGAGCTGTTCCTTTTTCCGGGTCCAGTCTGGATGATTTGTAAAATGGTTATAGGCTTCCGGATGTGGCATGAGCCCGAATATCCTTCCTGTGGGATCACAGATCCCGGCAATATCCTCCAGGGACCCGTTGGGATTCAGGGGGAAGGCTCCCTTTGCAGCAGCTCCCTGGCTGTCAGCATATTGAAACACCACCTGATTATTTGCCATAAGCTGTTCAATCACTTCTGGATCTGCAATGACTTTGCCTTCTCCATGACGGATGGGATAGTCAACCATATCAACCCCTTTGGTGAACACGCAGGGACTCTTCCCATTGGCTGTCAGATGAACCCATTGGTCCCTGAAGTTTCCGCAGTCATTAAAGGTAAGGCACACTGACCGCCTGGTATAATCAGAGTCAAAACCCGGCAAAAGCCCCAGGTTTACCAGGGCCTGGAATCCGTTGCAGATCCCGATGACAAGTTTTCCCTCCCTGACAAAAGCGAGCAGGTCATCACCAATATGATTTTTCAATTTTAATGCCTGGATCACACCGGCGCCATGGTCGTCACCCCAGGAAAATCCCCCACCAAAGGCAAGGATGTGATAATCTTCCAGTTTTTCTTTGCCTGAAATCAATGAGTTAATGTGAACCCTGTGGGACTGGGCACCGGCCAGGTCAAATGCCAATGCAGTTTCATTGTCACAATTCAAACCAAAACCTGTTAAAATCAATGCTTTAACCTTTTTCATATCATATCTCCAAAGGTTTTATTAAACGCCTTGTCAATGGTTTCAATAGACAGATCAACAATGGAACTCTTATCCCTGCCTCCTATTTTCAAATTGGTATGAGTGTCAGTTACCACGCCCACAGGACTGACAGCCAGACCTTTACACAATTTTTCAAAAACTGATTTATTTTCCGGAGCCACTGTTACGATAAACCTGCCGGCTGATTCTGAAAACAAGAGAGCTTCATCTAAAAGTTTATCCCTGGAATCATTAGAAAGGGGCAGACAGGATAGATCAATATCCATGCCAAGCCCTCCGGCCATTGCCATGATGCAGAAATGTATTCCAAGCCCTCCCCTTGCAACGGCATGGCTTGATGCCACAAGTTCTTTATCAATGGCCTTTTCAAGGGTTTTATAAAGGATCTTGCAGGAATCAAAGTCTACTTTGGGAATATTCAACCCAATTTTGCCGAACAGATCATAATATTCCGATGCCCCCAGCTCATTGGCAGTGGTTCCCATGACATAAATGATGTCCTCGGACACCTTGGGGTCCATGGTCACGCATTTTGAGACATTATCCAGGACAGATGTGGCGGAAACCTGAACGGTTTCCAGAGCAGAGACCTTGACTCTTTCCCCAAATTCCCCTTCCAGATGTCCGTCAACATACATGGAATCCTTTCCAGACAGCAAAGGAATTTTATAGGCCATGCAGGTATCTTTTAATGCGCGGCATGCCCTGACCAGTTGGGCAGCCTTAAATTTTCCGTCGGGATTTTTCTTTTCATCATAGCTGATATTGGGCCAGCAGAAATTATCCAGCCCGCCAATATGATCAAATGATCCTCCAACGGCAATAATACGCCGGACTGCCTCATCAATGGTGCAGGTCATCATGTGGTAGGCATCAATCCTGGAATACCAGGGCAGAATGCTCTGGGAAAAGGCAAGTCCCTTTTCCGATGTCAGTACCGGCCGTGTAACAGAGGCATCAGACGGGATATTGTGATTAACGCCCACAAGGGGCTTGATCACGGAGCCGCCCTGGACCTCATGATCATATTGACGGATAATCCATTCCTTGGAACAGATGTTGGGCCGGGCCAGCATGCTTGTCAGAAGAAGGTTGAAATCCTTTGGCCTGGTAATTACAGGCTCAACAAGTCCCCGGGTTTCCGGGGGCAGCCACACCGCATCAAATTCCCAGCATGGAAAACCTTTTTCCAGCAGATCCATATCCACATAGGCACAGGTTTCGCCCCTGTACTTGATATGAAGCTTACCTGTGTCTGTGTACTCACCGATAACCGTACTTTCCACCTCATGCTCCCTGGATAATTCCATGAACCTGTCCAGATTTTCAGGTGTTACGGCAATGGTCATTCGTTCCTGGGATTCAGAAACCCAGATTTCCCACATGTCCAGGCCCTCATATTTTAAGGGAACCTTGTCCAGCCAGACTTCGCAGCCATTGGACAGCATAGCGGATTCACCAACGGAGGAGGATAAGCCTCCCCCACCGTTATCCGTGATAAAAGTTGTCAAGCCTTCATCTCTGCAAATCAAAAGAAAATCATGCATTTTTTTCTGGGTATAGGGATCACCGATCTGAACATGACCTGCCGGGGTATTCTCGGTATAACTTTCCGAAGAGGCAGTGACTCCGTGGATACCATCCTTCCCAACCCTTCCGCCACTCATGACAATCAATTCTCCTGGTGAAGTTGTCTTTTCATGGCTGGGTCTGCTGCCTACAAGTTTTGGCATTATGCCCAGGGCAGTTACAAAAACAAGACTCTTGCCCATATATCCCGAATCAAACAGGGTCTGACCAAATGTGGTTGGCACCCCGCTTTTATTTCCCCCGTCCTTGACCCCTTCGATAACACCGTCCAGAAGCCGTCTGGGATGGAGGGGCGGTTTCAGGGGACCGGCATAATCCACATCCCCGACACAATATCCAAAACTGCCCATAAAGAGTTTGGCACCGAGACCGGTTCCCATGGGGTCACGATACACCCCAACGATACCTGTAATGGCACCGCCATAGGCTTCCATATTGGAAGGAGAATTATGGGTCTCCCCGGTTACAACATAATTATTGTCTTCATCAAATTTTCCCACACCTGCATTATCCCATAAAACCGATACTACCCAATCTTTTTCTTCTTTAAGGTCCAGAGTGGGATTGCGTATATAGGTTTTAAACAAGGAGTTTTCCTCAATGGTTTCATTGGTGGAAACGTCCCGATACCGGAAAACGCCGTTAAAGGAATTATGATTGCAATGATCGCTTCGGGCCTGGGAAATATATTCCAGCTCCACATCCGTGGGTTTGGATAATCCCATTTTTTTTCTTTCTGCCAAGACCCTGAAATCCAGAAAATATTCCCGGATAATGGGGATATCCCTTGGGTTCAATGCCAGGTTTCTTTCATCACTGATCTGGGAAAGCATTTCATCGGAATCAATGCGAAGGGTTTCAAAACAAGGTGTATGGTCTAAAATCACCTTTGCAGGTTTTACGTCAGCACCCTTGTTTTTATCCCATTCATCAGCGCTGAAAACCTTGAACTGCTGAATAATTGAATTGGACAAAAATTCTTTGGCAAGTTTTTCAACCGTTTCCCGGGTAAGGGCATCTCCCTTCAGACAAAACCGTTTTGAGGTGTAAATTCCTTCATCCTGACCAAAGGTTTTGCCAAGGGCATCTGTGATAGCTTCCATGGCTGTGGCGCCGGCATTATCCTTGACCCCAGGCCTGAAACCTATCCAGACACACCAATCAAAATCAATATCCAAAGGGCTTAAACTGGAAACCTGGGTCACGGGATTGGTTAAAATTTCATCTTTCACACGTTCAAGCTCGGCCAAATCCAAATCTGACTCCAGGGTCACGATATTGATACACCGTGCCCATTCAATATTGATTCCAAAATAGGAATCTGCCTTTTTCTTCAAAGAAGATGCCTGGGCATCCCCAAGCTCTTGTTTAAGAGCAATTTCAATACAAGAAATCATATTATCCGCCTTTACACTATCCGTCTTAACACTTGTCCATCTTTAAATTGTCCATCTTTACCTTTTCAGGCATTGAATTATCCGACCTTGAGCATCCTGACAATGTCGTTATAGAAAACAAAGACCATTAAGGCCACAAGCACTGCTGCACCGAATTGAATCAATTTTTCACGTAATTTTTCACTGACAGATTTTCCAGTAATTGCCTCAATTCCAAAAAACAGAAGATGTCCGCCGTCCAGAACCGGTATGGGAAACAGATTTATGATACCCAGATTGACAGAAAGCAGTGCAATAAACCATACAAAATTCACAATTCCAGCTTTGGCCTGTTCTCCTGCCATCTGTGCGATCATCAGAGGGCCACCAAGATTATCCGCAGAAATGCTGCCGTTAATCATTTTGACCACAGATACAATGGTCAGTTTAACAAGCCCATAGGTGTCTGAGATGGAACGGCCCATGGCCTGAATCGGGTTCAAGCTTTTATGGAATGTCTCACCGGTTCCCCTAATCCCTATGACATATTTGTCTTCATCTTCACCAAATATATTTTTCCCCGGCTGTTTTTCAGGGATGATGACAATGGAAGTTATGCGCCCGTCCCGCTGGGCTGTAATCTCAAGTTTTTCCCCTTTTCCTTTGCCAATGACCCGGCTGATATCTTCAAAGGATTCAATCTTGTTTTCATTAATTCTGGTGATGATGTCACCGGATTCCAGGCCGGCACTCTGGGCCGGAGTATTGTCCAGGACCTCTCCGACTATAGGCTTTGCCATGTATAAACCTGAAAACTGGTAGAGCACATAAAAAATAAATATAGCCAGAAAAAAATTAAAGGCAGGTCCTGCCGCCACAATAATACTTTTCTGAAGCAGACTCTTATGGGTAAAGGAAAGGGACTTGTCCGAGGGATCAATTTCAGCTCCTGGTTCTTCCCCCACCATTTTTACATAACCACCAAGGGGAATGGCAGAGATACAATAATCTGTCCGTCCATATTTTTTCTTGAAAATTTTGGGGCCAAACCCAAGGGAGAATACGTCTACCCCCACCTTACAAAGCCTTGCAGCTATAAAATGTCCAAACTCGTGGCAAAAAACAAGAATGCCAATTACAACAACAAAGGCAACAGCAGAGTAACCCATTTTAAGACCTCTCTTTTATATCAGAAATTTTGCTCTTTCCCTGGCCCAGCAATCAGCCTCAATAATACCGGAAAGGTCAGGATTGTCAATTCGGGTATGAAGCTCCATGGTGCGGGAAATAATTTTAAAAATATCTAAAAATCCAACTTTTTTTTCAAGAAACGCCTGAACAGCCACTTCATTGGCAGCATTCATCACAGCCGGCAGGGTTCCTTTTTGCTTACAGGCTTCAAAGGCAAAACCCAGGGAAGGAAATTTTTCAAAATCAGGTTTCTCAAAAACCAGGGAACCAAGGGCTGCAAAATCAGGGAATCCTGTATTCAGATTGAGTCGGACAGGATGGGAAAATGCATAGGCAATGGCCCCCTTCATATCTGGAATTCCCATCTGGGCCAAAATCGCTCCATCCTTAAAACCCACCATTGAATGAACAATACTCTGGGGGTGTATTACCACCTCAATCTCATCATGGGATATCCCAAACAAATGGGCAGCCTCAATAACTTCTAACCCTTTATTCATCAATGTTGCTGAATCAATGGTAATCTTTGGCCCCATGTCCCAGGTGGGATGATTCAGGGCATCCGCAATGGTAATGTCTGAAAACTTATCCAAAGGAAGATTTCTAAAGGGTCCGCCTGAAGCGGTAAGAAAAACTTGTTTAAAATCCCTTGTCCTGTTGCCCTGGAGGCATTGCATAACAGCAGAATGTTCACTGTCCACAGGCAGGATAGTAACTTTATTTTTCCGGGCTGTTTCCATTACAAGCTCTCCGGCCATAACAAGGGTCTCCTTGTTGGCAAGGGCGATTTCTTTTTTGGACTCAATGGCCGCAAGGGCAGGTGCAAGGCCTGCCGAACCCACCATGGCCAAAAGGGTCATGTCTGAAGTTTGCCAGGCAGCAGCTGTTTCATACCCAGTCTGCCCATATAAAATCTCCGGCCTGGATTTACCAGCTCCTACACCTGCTATTGTAAGGGATTTGATTAACTCAGAGGCTTTTGTCTCATCTAGGACAGCCACCATTTCCGGCTTAAACTCTTCAATCTGACGAACCAAAACCGGGATATTGTTGGCGCCTGTCAGTGCCTTGATTTTAAACCTGTCCGGATACATCCTTACAATATCCAAAGCACTTTTACCTATGGAACCTGTGGAGCCCAATATGGACAAATGTTTCATATCACAAACACCAGATAAATATAAAGAACTGGAATTGCCAGCAGCAGTCCGTCAATCCTGTCAAGCATCCCCCCGTGTCCGGGCAGTATCCGCCCGGAATCTTTGATATGACCGGCCCTTTTCATGGCCGACTCAAACAAATCCCCTATCTGACCGGCAATTGCCATCAAAAATGAACAGGGTATGGTTAAAAGTGCCAGGGAAAGACTATTAAAAAAAACAAAGGAAAATATAAAGCCAGCAAGAACCGAGACTGTTATACCGCCCAGGGAACCTTCAATGGTTTTGTTTGGACTGATATTTGGGGCGAGTTTGTGTTTACCAAAAAAAGTACCGGTATAGAAAGCTCCGGTATCATTGGCAAAGATAACAATCAACAGCCAGATGATCCATAGGGTTCCTCCATCCAGTTCCTTGAGAAGAATAAGCAAAGCAAGGGAAACAGGAATATATACAATTCCCAGCACCTGCCTGGAAATGATATCAAAGATCCTGTTATTGGAAGCAAACCTTGACAGGGCAAAGGCGGACAAAATCATGAGGTTCAGGGCAAGAACCAGAAACATGACCTGCCAGGAACCCAGGCAGGCGCCCATTACCAGAGCCATGGAAGTGATATAGGAAATAAATTTTATGGTTTGGGATACAGGAACAGAATCGTTATTAAAAATAATTCTTAAATATTCCCTGACAGCAAATATGGCCACGGCTGATACCAGGGTGGCCAGAACAAGGGTGCTGCCTTTTAGAATAACCCATAAAACAAAGGGACCAAGTATTATTGCGGTGAGCCATCGTTTGAGGTGCTGCATTTTACCTTTCCGAACCGTCGGTCCCTTTTTTGAAAGTTTATTAGAATCTCTTCAAATTCTTCTTTAGTGAAATCCGGCCATAAAGTCTGGGTAATATAAAGTTCTGAATAGGCAGCCTGCCACATCATAAAATTACTCAGCCTGAATTCCCCGCTGGTTCTAATTATCAAATCAGGATCAGGCATCTGGGCTGTGTATAAATGATCTGAAACCATTTCTTCGGTAATCTCATCAGGTTGAATCTCATTGGATTTAATTCCCCTGGCCAGGGCCTTGACAGCATCAACAATTTCCTGGCGACTTCCGTAACTCAGGGCCAGATTCAATACCATTCCATCATTATTCCGGGTCAATTCAATTGTCTTGTCTGCTTCTTTTTGTACATCAATTGGTAATTTGTGTTTTTGCCCCAATATGTTTAAACAAATGTCCTGGGCAGCAAGATCATCCCTTTCAGACACCAAAAACCGCTTTAGTAGATGCATTAAGGTTTTCACTTCAGCCTTTGGCCTTGCCCAGTTTTCAGTGGAAAAAGCGTATAGGGTCAGAACCCCAATGCCAATTTCCCTTGCGGCTGTAACAATGGAACGAACTGTTTCAGAACCTTTTTCATGACCCATGACACGGTTCATCAACCTTTTTTTTGCCCATCTGCCATTGCCGTCCATGATAATGGCAACATGGGAGGGAATTTTTTCTAAAGTAAGACCTGTTTCCTGTTTATGGTTAGACTTCAAGGATTTCCTTTTCTTTGGCTGCGAAAATCTCGTCTAATTTTTTGGTATATAGATCAGTTAAATCCTGTACCTGTTTTTGTGCCTTAAAGCTGTCATCCTCGGAAACATCACCTTCTTTTTGAAGGTCCTTGAGCACTTCATTGGAATCCCTTCTGATATTTCTGACCGCAACCTTATAGTCTTCACAGGTCTTGGCTACACTTTTTACGATTTCTTTTCTTCGATCTTCTGTGAGCGGGGGAATGGAAATCCTAATCAGCTTGCCGTCATTTGAAGGGGTAAGACCAAGATTGGCCTTTAAAATGGCTTTTTCAACGGAATTGATAACACTCACATCCCATGGTTTTACCGTAATAAGCCGACTTTCCGGAACTGAGACAGTTGCCATTTGGGGTAAGGGAGTCTGGGTACCATAATAATCGACCCTGACGCCGTCAAGTATTGCCTGAGATGCTCTGCCGGTACGAACCTTTATCAATTCTATTTCAAAGGCGTTCTCAGACTTCCCCATTCGATCTTTGGTTTCTTCGAGCACTGCATTTATCATAACAATACATCCTAATAATAGGTAATAGCCGACAGCGGGAACAGCCATCAGGGATACATTCTTTTCTTGCTGGTAACTTTTCCCGCTGTTAGGACCGCAAATTTTATAACTTGAGCGAAATTGCTTGTCTTTTGATCCATCTACTGCGTTGCATCAAAGGCCCGATAGGCATGCTATTGAACCTTTAATGCGCCTTGTAGATGAACCAAAATCCTGCGCTATTTCTGCTCAACTTATTTCATCTGCGGCCCTTAGCTTATTTATTGTATATCCGGGTACCGATATCCTCGCCCATAACTGCCTTGCAAATATTGTCCTCCTTATGGAGGTCAAAAACCTGAAGGGGCAAGTCATGCTCCATGGCAAGGGAAATAGCGGTCATATCCATTACATGAAGTTGCTTTTCAATCACCCGCATATAGGACAACTCATCAAACATGACAGCATCGTCGTGAACCACTGGATCCTTGTCATAGACACCATCCACCTGGGTGGCCTTAAAAAGAATCTGGGCACGAGTCTCATGGGCCCTTAACACAGCAGCCGTGTCTGTTGTAAAATATGGATTACCAGTACCTGCCGCAAAAACAACCACCCGGCCTTTTTCAAGGTGGCGGAGGGCTTTTCTCAGAATAAACGGCTCGGCAATTTTGTCCATTGCAATGGCAGATTGAACCCGTGTGGGAACACCGCATTTTTCCAGGGCATCGCAAAGGGCAATACAATTGATTACAGTGGCAAGCATTCCCATATTATCAGCAGAGGTTCTGTCCATACCAGCAGAACTGCCGGCAACACCTCTGAATATATTCCCACCACCCACAACAACACTGATCTGCACATTCAGGCGGTATACTTTGGCAACCTCTTCCGCCACATAATGAATCATTTCAGGAGTGATGCCGAAGCCCTGATTTCCCATCAGGGCTTCGCCACTCAATTTAATCAGAACCCGTTCAAATTCAGGTTTTTTATCCAAGATTTATTCTCCTATCTGGAAACGTGTAAATCTTTTGATCTGAATATTTTCACCGGTTTTGCTAATGGTTTCTTTTAGGATTTCTAAAATGGTTTTCTGGGGGTCTTTTACATATTGCTGGCTCAACAGGCAAACATCTTTATAAAATTTTTCAACCTTGCCATCAACAATCTTGTCAATAATATTTTCCGGTTTGCCTTCTTCCAGCATCTGGGCCCGGTAAATTTCCCTTTCTTTTTCAACGATTGCCGGATCAACATCTTCAGGGGCCAGACCAGCAGGATTTGCAGCGGCAATATGCATGGCGATATTTTTTGCAAACCCTATAAAACCATCTGTTTTAGCAACAAAATCTGATTCACAATTCACTTCAAGAAGGACACCCAGTTTTGCTCCGGTATGGATATAGGAATAAACAATTCCTTCGGAAGTTGAACGTCCTGACCTTTTTGCTGCCTTGGCAAGACCTTTTTTTCTCAATAGATCAACTGCCTCTTCCATATTACCATCTGCTTCGGCAAGAACCCTTTTACAATCCATAATTCCAGACCCGGTCGCTTCACGAAGTTCTTTAACCATTGCTGCAGAAATTTCAGCCATTTTATTTTGCTCCTTATTATCTTTATTCAGTCGCTTCTGTTGTTTCTGTTGTTTCTGTTGTTTCTGTTGTTTCTGTTGTTTCTGTTGTTTCTGTTGCTTCTGTTGCTTCTGTTGTTTCTTCAACTGGTGCGGTTTTTCTTTTTATTTTCTCAACAACAGGGCCATCCGTACCATCTGAAACCAACTCAACGGCAAGTTTTTCATCTACTGATTCAGCAGGCCGACTTTCTTTTCCCTGTTTATCAGTTTCAGCGTTCTGTCGTTCCTGGTATATCTGTTTTCCGTCAATGCAGGCATCTGCGATGCGGGATGTAAACAAACGAATGGATCTAATGGCATCGTCATTGCCCGGAATCACAAAATCAATATCATCGGGATCACAATTTGTATCAACAACAGCAACAATGGGGATACCCAGTCGTTTACCCTCTTTGATGGCAATGGCTTCATTTTTGGGATCAATGATAAAAATAGCACCGGGAAGACGTTTCATCTCGCTTATCCCACCAATGGCAAACTCAAGTTTTGCTTTATCTTTGAGCATTTTCCCTTGTTCTTTTTTGGGATAATTCTCAAGGCTTCCATCATTTTCAAGGGTATTCAAAAAATGAAATCGGGTTATATTATTTTTAATGGTCTGGAAATTGGTAAGCATACCACCCAGCCATCTGTTCTCAACATAAAAACTTTCAGCGCGGTTGGCTTCCTCATAAATGGATTCAGATGCCTGTTTTTTGGTTCCAACAAAAAGAACATCCTTTCCCTCTGCTGCAACCCCTTTGATAAAATCATGGGCTGTTTTAAATAATTTCACAGTCTGCTGAAGATCAATAATGTAAATACCGTTTCTTGCACCAAAGATATACTTTTTCATCTTCGGGTTCCAGCGCTTTGTCTGATGTCCGAAATGAACACCAGCTTCCAAAAGTTCTCTAATCGTAATGTAAGACATTTTTACTCCAAATTAATTAATGGTTTTGTTCCTTCACCCACTTCATTCCTGGAAATCGACTCTATTAAATTTTTTTAATTTATCTAAAGCACCTGATTCCAGGTCCATGGATGTGCGTTTTTATTCATACAAAAAAATCCTAATTTATATATCAAATATAAACAGGATAATCAATTTATTTTTTCATTGTATTTTTTTGACTGAGACAAGCCTGGTATGCCCTGCCAGGTCCTTTACAAACTCAATGGATTTATATTCGGGAATGGCCTTAACAATGGACTCCACCCTCTCCTTCTGGTCAAACCCTATCTCGAGAAGGACCCTGCCTCCGGGTAAAAGATAATTCCGGGCCCTGGCCAGTATTTCCCGGATGGAATCAAGCCCGTCTATTCCTCCATCCAGAGCCAGCCTTGGCTCATGGAGTTTTATTTCAGAAGCCAGGTCTTGAATTTCATTGGCAGGAATATAAGGTGGATTTGACACAATCAAATCAAAATATTCCTGTTTTTTAATGGAATCAAACCAATATCCCTGGAAAAATCTGATGGGAGTTTCAGTAATTTTTTCAGCATTTTCAATTGCCGTACCCAAAGCGAGTGAAGAAAGGTCGCAGGCAAAATAAGTATGGTCTGGACAGGCCCTGGCCAGGGAAACCACTATGGCACCGGAACCTACTCCCAGCTCCAGGACCTTCCTGGCTCCACTGAAATTTGGTTTGTCACCTTTTCCGGGTTCAAGCAGACCAATGGCTTTTTCCACAAGGGTTTCCGTATCCGGCCTTGGAATTAAGACACCTTCCCTGACCTGGAAACTGGACTCATAAAAACCTTTTTCACCTATAATATAAGCTACTGGTTCCCGCCCAATTCGTCGTTTGATCAAGGATTTAAAAAGGGCAAGCTCATTTTTTTCCAAGGGTCTGTCGTGTTGGAGATACAGGTCAAGACGTTTAACATCAAGGCAGAAGCCAAGAAGAATTTCAGCTGTAAGCCGGGGGCTGTCTATGGAATGGTCTTTAAAATAAGATTCCGTCCAGGAAAGAATCTTGATAATCGTCCAGTCAATCAATTTCCTTTAAACGATTTCCTTTAATGCCTGGGCCTGGTTATAGGTTTTAAGCTCATCAATAATTTCCTGGATATCACCGGCCATAATGCTGTCCAGCTTGTAAAGGGTCAACCCGATGCGATGCTCTGTCACCCGGCTCTGGGGATAATTATAGGTTCTGATCCTGCCGCTTCGATCCCCGGACCCGACCTGGCCCTTTCGTTCAGCAGCTCTTTTTTTGTCTTCTTCCCTTATTTTTGCATCCAGAATACGGGATTTGAGAACACCCATGGCCTTTTCCTTATTCTTGTGCTGGGATTTTTCATCCTGGCAGGTGGCCATCACCCCTGTGGGAATATGGGTAATCCTGACTGCAGAGTCAGTGGTATTAACGGACTGCCCCCCGGGGCCAGATGCCCTGAACACGTCAACTTTGAGGTCAACCGGATTGATGTCCACTTCAATATCCTCAGCCTCGGGCAGAACGGCAACGGTAACGGCAGAAGTGTGAACCCGTCCCTGGGTCTCGGTTTCAGGAACCCGCTGTACCCGATGGATGCCGCTTTCATATTTGAAGCTGGAAAAAGCTCCCTTTCCCCGAATAAGGGAAACCACTTCTTTGAATCCGCCGGAGCTTGAAGTATTTTTTTCTATGATTTCAATATTCCATAATTTTGACTCTGCATACCTGGAATACATTCTGAAAAGTTCCCCTGCAAAAATCCCAGCTTCTTCCCCGCCCGTACCAGCCCTGATTTCAAGGAGGACATTTTTTGCATCCCTGGGGTCTTTTGGCATCAAAAGAACATTGATCTTTGAGGTTAATTCAGCAATTTGCCTTTCAAGGCTTGGGATCTCTTCCTTTGCCATGCTGCGCATGTCAGGGTCATCGTCCTTTAAGAGTTCCTTTGCCTCTTTCAGTTCACCCAAAAGCCCTTCATATACCCTGAACACCGGGACAATTTTATTGAGTTCGCCATGCTCAATTAAATACTCCTGGTATTTTTTTTGATCACTGATGACGGCCGGATCACTCAAGAGTTGTTCAATCTTGATAAACCGCTCTTCAATGCCTTTTAATTTATCTATCATAATTTTTCAATCATAATCCAAAACCATAATTCAAAAATGCAAAAGGGGTACTTTGTGCAAGCCCCCTTTAAATTTCCTGGATTATAAATCCTTAAACCAGTTTTGTAGCGTCAAATCCTGCATATTTTTTCTTAAAGCGATCAATTCTACCTGCAGAGTCAACCAGTTTCTGCTTTCCGGTAAAAAACGGATGACATTGGGAACAAATCTCAACCTTGATATTTTCTTTTGTGGATCCCACTTCAAATGTAGCACCACATGCGCAGGAAGCATTTGTTCTTGTGTATTTGGGATGTATTTCTTTTTTCATTTCAGTAAAACTCCTTACCATAACTTATTTCTATCTTTTATTAAAAAAAACTCTTTATGAATTCATCAAATCAAGGAACTCTGTATTATCCTTTGTTCCTTTCATTTTTTCAAGTAAAAACTGCATACTATCAACAGAATTTAAACTTGACAACAATTTCCTCAAGATCCAGACCCTGTTCAAAACCGAGGGATCCAGCAGCAGTTCTTCTTTTCGGGTCCCGGACTTGTTCATGTCAATGGCCGGATAAATTCTTTTGTCTGCAAGCTTTCTGTCCAGAACCAGTTCCATATTACCGGTTCCCTTGAACTCTTCAAAGATCACCTCATCCATCCGGCTTCCAGTATCAACCAGGGCAGTTGCAATAATGGTCAGGCTGCCTCCATCTTCAATATTACGGGCAGCACCAAAAAACCGTTTGGGTCTGTCAAGGGCATTGGAGTCCACACCACCGGAAAGAATTTTACCTGAAGGCGGCATCACGGAATTGTAAGCCCGGGCAAGCCTTGTGATGCTGTCCAGAAGGATCACCACATCATGGCCCTGTTCCACAATTCTCTTGGCTTTTTCTATGACCATTTCAGCCACCTGCACATGACGCTCAGAAGGCTCGTCAAAGGTAGAACTTACCACCTCAGCATCAACGGAACGTGCCATATCTGTAACCTCTTCCGGGCGCTCGTCAATAAGAACGATCATGGGGATAATATCCTTGTGCGCCTTGATCATGGAATTGGCAATATTCTGCAAAAGCATGGTCTTACCGGCTTTAGGGGGAGACACAATCAACCCCCTCTGGCCAAATCCAACAGGAC
>Ga0307988_1001106_pt1 | contig 16213 bp, 14 predicted proteins | sample EllFjometagen183_FD_203166 | JGI IMG/M metagenome (GOLD analysis project Ga0307988, IMG submission 203166) | Marine microbial communities from Ellis Fjord, Antarctic Ocean - #183 | ecosystem: Environmental > Aquatic > Marine > Unclassified | place: Southern Ocean | collected 2014-10-08 | reverse complement strand
AATCTATTGCTTGTGTGAAAGCTATACAAAACGGCATTATTCCTCCAACGATTAATTACGAAACTCCTGATCCGGAATGTGATCTTGATTACACTCCAAACAAGGCTAAGGAAAAAGAGGTAAAAGTGGCATTGAACGTAAACTTAGGATTCGGCGGCCATAACGGCGCTCTCTTATTTAAACGTTTTGAAGGCTAGTTTTATTTGACGGGCGACACTTTTACTTTTTTTTAGTGTGCCAGTCGCTTGCTTTAATGAACTTTTACTTTATAGTAATATATAGGGAAATTCCCTTTGTAATGATTTATGGACAATAAACACGGGAGTAAAACAATGAAATCTTATATTAGCTTGACCGCTTTAGCTGTGTTGATTGCAACAGCTGGCTGTGGACCGCGCCTGGCAGAAACACCATTGGGAACTGAAGAAAAACGTTGGGAAGGATATATCGAAAAGAGCTATCCTGCCTGGAAACGTCCTCAAACTGTGCCTCCAGAAAATACAAATGGGAAAATTGAAAGTCCCTCAACTGATATGATTCCAGCTGAATTAGATGCTTTGCCGACGGTAGAGGAAAAAGCTGAAATAATTAAAGATGAAGTTGTCAAAGATAATAAAGGTAATCTTTTATCTGAGAAAGTAACAATTATTGACGCCGAAGAAAAATTCAAAGTTTATACTGTTCAGAAAAATGATACTCTTTGGAGTATTTCTCAAAAACTTTATCTAAACGGTGCAAAATGGAAAACAATAAAAGACGCAAATGAAGGTGTTCTCAAAGGCACCAGCAGAGTTCTCCCGGGAATGGTTTTGCGGATTCCTTTACCATAACACGGAGTTCAGTTCATCAACGATGACGGACGAAGAAAATAAATTTTATTTTGAAAATGGTATGACATTGCATGAAGTTTTTGCAAATCATACGCAAAGAAACTTAAAACTGACTGAAAATCTACTCGATGTCAGTTTAGTCGCACGGGATTTTTGGATAAAAATTTCCGGTGAAACAGACAAAATAAACCGCGCTAAAGAATTTTTTCAGGAACTCGCGAATGTCTGCCAGATGCGCAAACGCAAACTCGATCAAAATGATTTCGAACAAGTTCTGCGCGCCTTTAAAAACGACTCCGCAAGTGAATTACAACAACTCTTTTCCGAAAAAATAAAAGTCGGTCCGAAAAAACGCGATATCGTTCCACGCAGCCGCGCCCAGTTAAATTATTTACGCTCAATTCGACAACATGATATTGCTTTCGGAATCGGTCCTGCCGGAACTGGAAAGACTTATCTGGCAATGGCAATGGCTGTATCTGAACTGCTGCAAGGTAATTATGCGCGTATTATCCTGACCCGTCCAGCCAAGGAAGCTGGTGAAAATTTAGGCTTTCTACCCGGCAGTCTTGAAGAAAAAATCATGCCTTATTTACGTCCTTTGTACGACGCGCTTTATGACATGGTCGATTTTGACGAAGCCGCCGGACTTATTGAACGCAATGTGATTGAAGTCGCCCCGCTGGCATTCATGCGCGGCAGAACTTTGAACAACGCATTTATTATTCTTGATGAAGCTCAAAATACAACGCCTGAACAAATGTTAATGTTTTTAACTCGCTTGGGATTTGATTCTCAATGTGTAATCACTGGAGACCCTTTGCAGACAGATTTGCCAAGCAAGCAAAGTTCGGGACTGGTGCACGCTTCAAAAATACTTGAAAATATTCCAGAAATCGGCATTTCTACATTCAGTACGAAGGATGTTGTCCGGCATATGCTGGTTGAAAAAATAATTAATGCCTACCACAAGGGGAACAAAACAAGTGTTTAACTGGCTGAAAAATCTTATTGAACACCAACTGAGCAAACGCCGCATGGAACAGCGCGGACTGCTCGGATCACGTAAACGACGCACCAGCAATCCTTTGTCTAATGCCGCTGAACACTCCAAAGTGCTTGGTTTATTCATGCTTGCGATTCTCTGGGCTATTTGTTCTTTGATGCTTACCTTGCCTTCATTACGTCCGGTCAACGCACCGCTTATTATTGGTCAGCAAGCTCCCAAAACTGTTTTTGCTGATTTTGATTTTGTCTATACTAATAGCGAAAGGACAAAGCAGCTCAAAAAAGAGGCCAGTGACAATGTTCCTCTGTATTTTAAAATTTCAGCCAATACCTTTATGCTTCCACAAAAACTGCTTGGAGAACTTTTCACCTCTGTTGCGGGACGAGTAAATGCCACCAAAAATAAACAAAAACAACCTCCTCCAAATGCAAATTTCGGAGCAATGTTGGATGAGTTAGACGCTGCTTCTTTGACTCTGGTTTATCAACTGATTCAGAATAAAACTGCCCGTGAGCAGTTCTCAAAAGAACTGACTAATATCTTAAATGCCGGAATATTCAGTCGTACTGAAAAAAATAATTACAAGGTTGGTCAGCAAGTAAGGATAATTGATTCTGCTAATCGCGACAGACTTCCCAAGGCAGCCCTGCTTATTCCCGATCCATCACAAGCGGCGAAACAAATCGTCAAAATTGCCCTCAAATACTATTCTCCCGGTAAAGCCCGTGATAATCTGCAAAAGATTTTTCTTAAAGCCTTCAAAATAATAATCGGACCGCAAGGAAACCTGCGCTTAGATTCAAATTTAGTTGCGCAAAAACAACGGGAAGAAATTAAAAATGTGACCCCAGTGAAAGTTGAAGTTCACAAAAATGATGTCATCATTGCGATGAACCAGAAAATCACAAGAAAAGATCTTGATTGCTCAGGCGCCTATGCTAAAGAATACAAAAACCGCCTTGAGGAAACCGATTCTGTCCAGAAAATTCTCAAGAATCTGGCATGGAGCTTCATACTGATGCTCTTTGTAGGTTTTTACATGTATCATATCCACCCAGAAGTAGTCAAGAGTAACCATCGACTTGCCTTAACAGGCTCAATAGTAATAGTTTCATTATTAATAAATTACCTCTTTATCAAATTATTTTATTTTGTAAGTTCGACTTTTACCATCTCCCCAAGCTTGATTACTGCCGCTGTACCTCTTGCCTTGTCGGCAATCCTGCTCTCGGTCATGGTTGGATTCAGGGTCGCTCTATATGTCGGTTTCTTCGTTTCTGCTATTACCTCGATGATGTTGAGTAATTCATTTGATACAGCCTTACAGGGTATCGTAATTTGCTGTCTGGCGGCTATCGCAGTACGCCGAGCCGCGAATTACCGCGTGTTCTTTATTCGCAGTTTCTTGGTTGTATTTTTCGCGTTTTGGCTTTTGGACTTCGGGGAATTTTGGCATTTTAATTCTTCACCGGAAACATTCTTATGGGCAATGGGCATGTTCCTTGCTAATGCTTTTGTTACCGCCACCGCGGCTCTTATTCTGATTTTCATTTTTGAATTGTTATTTAGTGTAACCACAGATATGGCATTATTCACCCTTTGCGATTACAATCATCCTCTGCTCAGGCGTTTAGAGCTGGAAGCTCCTGGGACTTTCCATCACAGTTTAATGGTTGCCAGTCTGGCGGAATACGCGGCTAAAGCGATTAAAGCCAACCCGATAAAAGCACGCGTTGGAGCAATGTTTCATGATATTGGAAAACTCGCGAAACCTGAATATTTCATTGAAAACACTTTTAACTCTGAAAGCAAACACGCTGATCTGCATCCACGAATGAGCAGCTTGATTATTCTTAATCATGTTAAAGAAGGACTTGACCTGGCTCTCAAATACAACTTGCGCAAAGTCATCCGTGACGCGATCCAGCAACATCACGGAACGGATCTCGTCTATTATTTCTATAACCGGGCACTGGAAGACAACAAAGAAAAAAGCGCGGCTGTAGACGAGAGCGAATACCGCTATCAAGGGCCTTTACCGATAGAAAAAGAAATTGTTATTATAAGCTTGGCGGACGCTTGCGAAGCGGCGGGACGTTCTATGATTAAGCCAACTCCCAATAAAATTGGAGCTTTGGTCTGGGAAATCATCCGTAAACGCATCAGGGACGGACAACTTGATAACGCTAATTTGACTATTGCTGAAATAACTAAAATAAAAGAAAGCTTTACAAAGACTTTGATCACAATGAATCACAGTCGAATAGCCTATCCTAAAGAAGAGGTTGATGATGAAGACGACTTATTCATGGCAGCACAGAAAAAAGAAGCCGCCATGCCGAAAACTAATAAAAAAGATGATTCTGAGAGCAGCTCAACTGACAAAACTGCCGATTGAACGTGATCTTATAATAAATATTGCATTTGTCAATGACCGGGCAATGGCAAGAATGAATGAAGATTTTGTCGGTCATGAAGGAAGCACCGATGTTATAACTTTTTGTTATCTCGAAGGTGATGAAGCACTCTTTGATGGTGATATCGCAATAGAGTTGTTTATCTGCGCGGATGTCGCGGAACGCGAGGGCGCGAAGCGTAAAAATTCGACTTATGCGCGCGAACTGGTATTGTATGTTATTCACGGCTTGCTGCATTCAGCTGGTGAAGATGATTTGGACGCTGTATCCAAAACAAGAATGCGGCGGCGCGAACGTGAAATTATGAAAGTATTAGAAAAAGAATTTGAATTTGAAACTATTTTTATATAACGAGGTCCTGGGAGGGGCTTAAAAAAACGATGAATGTTTATTTCCTTATCTGGGGAGTGTTTATTTTTATCTGGCTGTTAACAGCCTGGGAATCTTTTTACGAATTAACTCCGGGGCGTATTCGCCGCTTGGAGGCTGACAACAAAGATTTGGTCAAAAAACTGGAGTTCTGGTCAGAACATCGCGGTGAATTTTATGTTATATTCAGATATCTTACCTTGCTGGTTCTTGCAGCAATAAGCATATTGCTGTTTGTCGTCATAAAAGAAATGGGTGCAAAATTAACTCATTACGAGATCGGCGGCTATGTTCTACTTGCTATTCTGGGTTTACTCTTGGCATCTTCTCTTATAATACGTCTAGTTTTAAAGCGAATGGATATTTTCTTTTTACGTATGACTTTGCCTTTTGTGCGCTTTTTATCACTAACTGTTTTTTGGCCTATATTGTTTCTGGTAAAAATAACCACCGCCAGCACATCTAACGACAGCGATGAAGAAAAAACTTCTGCCGAAGATGAAATCATGTCACTGGTAGAACATGATGGCAACGAGCTTGGTGAAAGCCTGGAAGAAGATGAAAAACGCATGATTCGAGGAATCTTTGACCTTGACGATACTCTAGTTAGGGAGATAATGACCCCGCGCGTCGATATGAGTGCCCTACCCCTTAAAGCATCAATCGAAAATGCTAAACATATGATTATTGAAAGCGGACACAGCCGTATACCGCTTTACGGAAAAAATATTGATGAGATAAAAGGTATTATCTACGCAAAAGATTTTCTTGATACCGAAAAAGCATTTACTAAGCTTTCTGATTTTATGCATCCGCCACTTTTTATTCCTGAAACCAAAAATGTCGGCGACCTGCTCGAAGAATTTCAAGCCAACAAAATACATGTAGCTATCATTATTGACGAATACGGCGGTACCGCCGGAGTTGTTACTCTGGAAGACATCATTGAGGAAATCGTTGGAGAAATCAAAGATGAATACGATGATAATGAAGATGAAAACAATGAGATGTGTCTTTTGCCGGATGGTTCAATTCAGGCTGAGGGACGTTGTTTAATCGATGACATAAATCAGGAATTTGACCTCGAATTACCGGAAGACGAAGATGTTGATACTATCGCCGGTTATGTTTGCGGAGAATTCGGAAAGATACCAAAGGAAAACGAAGAAATAACGATTGACGACATCGGTACTTTCAAAATATTGAAAGCTGATAAGCGCAAAGTACTTTTAGTTAAAATAACTCCATATGACCAAGAAAATGAAAAAAACGAAAAGTGAAATTTTTAGATGGTTAAAAAGTCGTTGCTTTGCCGGCGCGCTGGTATTAGCACCGGTTCTTGTGACTTTTTGGCTGACGGGTTTTTTATATATAAAGCTGACCAACTGGGCTGTCAAACTGGTCGAAAATTTTGCGCCGGAGCTAATCAAAATATTTTGGCTCAAGCAAAGCATCAGAGTAACTGCTTTGATACTGATAATAGCTATTTTGTTATTAATCGGCGAATTCATGCGTTATAAAGCAGGACGTTTGATGGCACGTTTTGCTGAATGGCTCTTGTTAAAAGTTCCGCTATTGCGTTCTGTCTACACGACATCGCAACAAATAAGTGAAGCTATCTGGACTCCTCGCGGTAGCATGTTCAGCAAAGTAGTATTGATCGAATATCCTCGCAAGGGAATTTTTACGATTGGTTTTCTGACCAACTCGAACAAAAAGAAGTGGGAACTTTCTGAAAAAACCAATAAAGATCTTCTCAGCATTTTCATTCCTACCACTCCTAATCCAACGAGCGGTTTCCTGCTCTTTATCCCTCGTGAAGACTGTCAATTCCTGGATATGAAAGTCAGCGACGGAATGAAGTTAGTCATCAGCGGTGGCGTAGGCACTCATAAAAAATAAGCTTACATTGCTTCGGGAACTTCAATCGTCAGGGTATTGAGCCCATCGACTAACATTTCGCGTATTGCATGACAGAGCGCCATGCGCGCGCATGCTAAGTCTTCATTGTCGGCAGCAAGTACCGGACATTCGCGATAAAAGCGATTGAAGGCTTTTGCCAGTTCCAGCAAGTATTCGACTAAGACTGAACAATCCATTTTTTGAGCAGCGAGTTGCAGTATCTGCGGATAGAAGAATGCGGTGATCGCGAGAGTTTTCTCTTCATCACTGGATAATAAATCCCAGTTGATTGTATCCGCGTCAAACTTAAGCCCTTGTTCAGCGGCTTTGCGTTCGATGGAGTTAATTCTAGCACAGGCGTATTGGACGTAAGGTCCAGTGTCGCCTTCAAATCTGACTGAAGCTTGCGGATCAAACATCATTGTTGTTTTAGGATTGAATTTCAAGAGCATGAACTTCAAGGCGCCCATACCGATAGTTTCCGCACGCTTGTTAATTTCTTCGGCTGAAACACTGTCGCCATAGCGTTCTTTACAGGCTTCCCCGGCAAGATTGACCATTTCCTCAAAGAGTTCGTCAGCGTCAACAACAGTTCCTTCACGGCTCTTCATTTTTCCTGTAGGCAAGTTAACCATTCCATAAGCTAAGTGATGCAAATTATCCGCCCATGAATATCCGAGCTTTTTCATAATTTCAAAAAGCACTTTAAAATGCCAGATCTGTTCATCGCCAACCACCCAAATTTGTTCATCCGGCTGGTAATCAGAGTATTTTTTCAGCGTCGTGCCAATATCTTGAGTAATATAAACACTCGTACCATCAGAACGCAGGACTACTTTTTCGCCCATCTTTCCAAGGTCAATAGTTACCGCGCCATCTTCGCGTTTCTGGAAAACGCCACGAGCGAGTCCGTCGGCAACGATATCTTTGCCGAGCAGATAAGTTTGGCTTTCGAGATAAGTTTGCTGGAATTCAATTCCCATTCGTTTATAAGTTTCCTCAAAACCGGCAAAGACCCAGGAGTTCATTTCTTTCCATAAAGTCATGACTTCTTCATCGCCTTTTTCCCAGTCCTGAAGCATTTTTTGCGTAGCTTGACCAAGCTCTGTTTCCAAAAATAATTTTTCGTCACTTTCGTCTTTTAGTTCCGGCTTGCTTTCACGCAAATCTTTTAACTGTTCCTTCAATGCAGTATTGTATTTTACATAGAAATCACCGACCAGGTGGTCACCTTTAACGCCGCTTGCTTCAGGAGTTATACCTTCGCCAAAGCGTTGATAAGCAAGCATTGATTTACAGATATGAATACCACGGTCATTGACGAGGTTTATTTGAATGACATCATGTCCAACACGAGAAAGCAGCGAAGCTAAACTCATTCCCAATGTATTATTTCTCACATGTCCGAGATGCTGGGGTTTGTTGGTATTCGGAGCTGAATATTCTATCAAAACACGTTTTTGCTGAGCATCGTCAAGCTGTGAACTTTTCAGCAGTTCGTCAAGGTTCGCTACTGAATCCCGGTATACGGCTCCCGGAGTCAAAGTTATATTGACAAAAGCCTTGATCTTTTCGGCTTTTGCGACATCGCTGTTCTGTTCAAAGAATTCTAAAACTTTATCCGCGATTTTATCTGGCGCGCCGCGCAAAATTTTCGCAAAGCGAAAGCAGTTGATAGTTAAATCGCCAGTCATATTCGGCGGACATTTATCTGCGCCTATTGTCCAATTTTCAGGAAATTGAGCCTGAGGAAATTCTTTTTGCAGAAAACCTGCAAGTTCGGTAATACATTTAAAAGAGTTCATGATTATTCCTGCGGATACTTTTTAAAGAGTGGTTTTTAAGACATTTGTTGTGCCGGGTTCGATAGGGTAAATGCGATAAGCTCCCAAGCTTGCCGGAATCAGACAAGTTTGTCCAAGGCTTAAATCGACATTGTTTTCACCATTGCTGATTCTAATAGGTTTATTAACACAGCTTATCAAGTGAAAACTGCCGGAATTTGTGGTATCTTCGTTCCATTCGCCAATCAAGCGCAAGTCATCAACTGAGAAAAAACGGCAGCGGTTGACTATCGGAAACTTTCTGTTGTGCTCAACCACTCCGGCGACTCCCGGAACACGTGGCGAATTACGATTTATATAGTTGATTGACTCCAAAGCTTTTTCAACATGAAGCTCTCTGGGATTACCGTCTCTGTCAACACGTCCCCAGTCACTGGCGCGGTATGTTGTGTCGCTGTTCTGTTGAATCTCAAGCACGAGATTACCTTCACCAATAGCATGCAGTGTGCCGCTGCTGATAAAATACGCGTCTCCTGTGGTCGATTCAAATACCTGTAATTCATTTTCAATTTCCGCGGTGTGCATAGAGCTCAATACTTTTTGTTTGGTACTGCGCGGGCTCACGCCGGCCATTATTTTTGCGTTTTTTTGAGCGTTGAGAATATACCACATTTCAGTCTTGGGCTCTGCTCCATCTCCAATCCGGGCGCAAGCTTGTTCGTCGGGATGAACTTGCAACGAAAGGCGTTCGCTGGCATCAAGAATTTTCACCAGCAAAGGAAATCTGCCGCCAATATATTTGCTTCCAAGCAGACTTTTCCCATAGTTTTTAACCAGCTGCGTGATAGTCGCGCCTTTCAGCGGGCCGTTAGTAACAACACTCTGTTCATCTTCACGATCCACTAGTTCCCATGATTCCCCGATAGGGTTTTTCAATTCAGGAATGTCATCACGTTTCAAAAATTCTTTAATTTGCGTGCCTCCCCACATTTTACCGTGGTATATCGGAGCAAAAACTAAAGGATAAAGTTTGTCGCGATCTATCATCTTTCATATCTCTATTTATATATTTATATTAGAGTATAATTTACTACTCCAAAGGCGAAAAGCAAAATGTTTAGAAAAAATAATCAAATTCTAAAATTTTTATGTGCTAAGAGTTGCTTTTAATGAGAAATTGTTATACTCGCTGTTTTCCTAACTTACATTTTGCTTCATCTTTTTATTAATAGGTGTTTGCTTTTAAGCATTTTTGATATACATTGTTTTTTTAATATAAATATTAATAATCATATATAAATATAAAAAACAGGGAGTGAAAAAATGGCTGTAGATGTATTAGTTGGGACGCAGTGGGGCGACGAAGGTAAAGGTAAATTAATCGATGTATTAACGCGCGATATTGATATGGTTGTCCGTTTTCAAGGCGGTAACAATGCTGGACATACTGTTGAAATCGGCAAAGAAAAATATGTTCTGCACCTTGTGCCGTCAGGAATTTTTCGTCCAGGAGTTACTTGTATTGTTGGTAATGGTCTGGTAGTTGATCCGATTTCACTGGCAGAAGAAATGCAGGAACTTTCCAGACGCGGTCTGGATGTATCTGTTATCGAACTAAGCTGCAAAGCGCAACTTATCTTCCAATATCACAAAGAAATGGATGCCTTGAAAGAAGCCAAATGTTCAAGCGACAAAAAAATTGGTACTACCAAACGCGGTATCGGACCAGCCTACGCTGACAAAGCTCATCGTGTTGGAATTCGCGGTATTGAACTGACAAATCTAACTAAACTGGAAGGCCTTTTCCGTGAACAAGCCGCTAATTACAATAAAGTTTTTGTGGAAGCAGGTGCTGACCAATTAGATGTCGATGCGGAATGGATCAAAGTCAAAGCCGCTGCTGAATACCTCGCTCCATTTGTGAAAGATACTGTTTTAAGCGTTAACCGTGCTATCAAAGCCGGTAAAAAGATTTTATGTGAAGGTGCTCAGGGTATGTGGCTGGACATTGACCACGGAACTTATCCTTATGTAACCAGCAGTAACACTACTACTGGTGGAGCCTGCACAGGAGCCGGAATCGCTCCTAAGCATATTGGAACTGTCTGGGGCGTAATGAAAGCTTATACAACTCGTGTCGGCGAAGGACCTTTCCCTACCGAATTGCTCGACCAGTCAGGCGAAGACTTACGTCAAGCCGGTGGTGAATTCGGTGCGACAACTGGTCGTCCACGTCGTTGCGGATGGTTTGACGCTGTAGCTTGCAGTTATTCCTGCATGGTAAACGGTGTTGACAAATTGACTATGACTAAAATGGATGTTCTAGATGATCTTGCTGAATTGAAAATTTGTACAGCTTACGAGATCGATGGCAAAATCACTAAAGACATGCCTACTTCTTCAGAAATTCTGACTAAGATAAAACCTGTTTATGAAACTATGCCGGGTTGGAATGCTCCGACTACAGGAATCCGTAAATGGGATGATTTACCAGAAAACGCCAAAAAATATTTAGAGCGTATCGCAGAACTTGTCGATTCAGAAATCGGAATTGTTTCAGTTGGACCTAAACGCGAACAAACTTTCAGTGTCTAATCCAGAAAACAATCTAATACCGGGTAAAGTGACCATCTGTCTGGTTAATTACAAGACAGATGAGTTGACCCGTCTCTGCCTGCGTAGCATTCGTAAATACACTCATTATCCACACGACGTTATTGTTGTAGATAATGGTTCTGGGGACGCTTCGCTGGATTACCTGAGAACTCTCGACTGGATCACCCTTATCGAACGTACCCCCGAAGAAATGACCGGAACTGGATCATGGGCGCAGGGAACGGCTTTGGATATTGCTATTAAGACCTGTAAAACAGAATTTTTTCTAGTATTACACTCGGACACTATTATTCATAAAGATGGCTGGTTAAAGGATTTTGTAAAACTTTGCCCTGCAGATACCGTTTGCGCTGGCACTGGCAAAATTGATTTAAGACCACGCTGGCAAATCCTGCTAAAGAAATATACTGACTTTAAAGACTGGATCCGTCGCTACAAAGGAACTGATAAGCCTTTTTATATTCGAGCAATCTGCGCTCTTTACCGTACAGAAATTCTCCGCAAAGAAAAATTAAAATTTTATTATGACGAGGATTATAACACTTGTGGTCAGTCGATTTATATTAAATTAAAAGCGGCAAACTACAAGCTGAATGCTGTATCGCCATGGGTAATGTCTAAGTTTATTTATCACCTGGCACATGCTACAATGGTTTTAAATCCAGAATTCTCTGTTCGCAAAAGAACTGAAAAAAAATGCAGAGAACAACTGGAAAACATCTTTAGTTCTCCTATAGTAAAAGAAATTCAAAACGATTGTTCACTGGACAAATAATCTTTGCTATGGCATTTTTGCAGAAAAATAGATATTCGCATGATACTTTTTTCAGAAAATCATTCAAGCATCTGAAAAACTATGATTACATCCAAATTTTCGCTATCGTTTCCCTCTTGACTGTAGGCTTGGTATTTATTTATTCCACCGGCGAACAAGTCGGAACCCCACTCGCGACAGGAGCCTGGGTCAAACAGATAAAATGGATACTTGTCAGCTTTCTGGCATGGATATTTTTTGCTAGCGTTGACTATCGCAAACTCAAACCTTTGGCCATAGTTTTCTATACATTTACCTTGATATTATTAATCGCTGTTTTATTTTTAGGGCCCAAAATCAACGGCGCGCAGCGCTGGCTAGTTTTCACGTCAATAGGTTTACGTATCCAGCCTTCGGAGATAACAAAATTAAGCCTTATTTTCTTCTTGAGCGCATTGCTTTCGACCCATGGATTTAATATTAATAAATTCAAAAATATGCTAATTATCTCAGGGGTAATATTGTTGCCGTTTTTGCTGATAGCCGTAGAACCTGATCTGGGAAGCTCGCTTATACTTCTAGCCCTGAGTGCCTTTATTATTTTTGCTGCGGGATTGCGCTGGAAGTATATAATAATCGCAAGCAGTGTTGTCATAGTCGTATTAGGTACTGAGATCATAAATGAAGTTTATGAGATTTATCCATTGCTGAAAAACTATCAGAAAGAACGAGTCCTGACATTTCTCGATTCTGAAAGAGATCTAAGTAATCGCGGTTACAATCAATTTCAGGCAAAGCTAGCGGTTGGCTCAGGCGGAATGACAGGCAAAGGCATTGGCGAAGGAACTCAGAACACTTTAGGTTATCTGCCGCAATCGGTTTCAAATAATGACTTTATTTTTTCTGTAATCGCCGAGGAAACCGGATTTACAGGTTGTCTGGCTCTAATTTTTCTCTATCTTTTATTGTTTTATTCAATGTTGCGAACGGCATTTTTGACACCGGATCATTTCGGACGATATATAGCAATAGGCATGTTGGGGATTTTTCTGACTCACTCTTTCATCAATATGGGTATGAGTGCCGGTTTAACTCCAGTAACGGGTCTGTCATTGCCATTTGTGAGCTACGGTGGCTCATTTATTATTGCCGCGATGTGCGGACTTGGGGTATGCCAGAATGTATACCGGCATAGGAATTCTATATAAAATTAAGAATTAAGGGTCAAGAAAAAAATAAAAAAGGCGGCGGTATTCAGCGGGAATTTCAAAGCTTTAACTGCTATTGAGTAAATCCGCTTCGCTTGTTTTTTCTTAAAGCAACCGTATATTATCAAAAACAACTAAGGATAGCTATGAACAAAACAGAAAATATCGCGATAATCGGCTTCGGTCTACTGGGCGCTTCTTTGGGCATGGCTTTACGCGGCGGAAATTATCATCGCCTGGGCTGGACTCGGCGTGAAGAAGTTCGAAGCTGGGCGCTTGAAAATGATGTCATTGATGAGACTTGTGATGATATAAAAAATGTCTTGGCTAAGGCTGATTTAACGATCTTATGTCTGCCGATTCCGCGTATCATGGAATACATCGAAACTTACGCTGCTTGCTGGAAACCCGGTGCGGTAGTTAGTGATATTGGCAGCGTCAAAGAAGTTATCGTTAATTGCGGTGAAAAATTTCTGACTCCGCAGGGAGTTAATTTTATTGGCGGACACCCGATGGCCGGTACTGAAAATAGTGGACCCGATGCCGCTTTCTCAACACTTTACGCTAAAGCTGAAGTCTTTGTTACGAAAACTGCAAACTGCTCTCCTGATGCTCTAAACAGCGTCAAGGGATTATGGGAATCAATCGGCACAAAAGTTGTTGAACTTGAAGCCTGCAAACATGATGATCTGGTGGCTCACACCAGTCATATTTCACATATTATGGCTCTTGCCTTAACTGAAGCAGTTCTGGATTGTGACGATCCGGATACTCTGGCTTTGCGTTATTCCGGCTGCGCGACTGGCTTTCGTGATACTTCACGAATAAGTTCATCTTCACCATCGATGTGGCGAGAGATTATTGAGAACAATCAGAGCGCGGTTTTTGAAGTAGTCAAAGAACTTTCTAAACGTTACAAAAATCTTAGCGAAATTATTGAAAATAAAGATTATGACCAACTGGAAGCTGAATTCGCTAAAGGCAAGAAACTGCGTGACGACTGGATGAAATATAAAAATAATGGATAATATTATAGATGTAAAGAACGCCAAAGTTTTTTTAGGCGGCAAAGTTGCTTTAAATGACTTTAACTGGCAGGTGAAATCCGGCGAACACTGGTTTATCCTTGGCGCAAATGGTGCTGGGAAAACTACTTTAGTTAAAGTTTTAATGGGCTATGCTTGGCCTGTTTTTGGTGCTGAAGTCAATGTCCTGGGAGCTCGTTATGGAAATGCAAATCTCTCTGAACTGCGCAAAAATATCGCCTGGGTAAGCCCTTTTATGCAGCGCTGGACTTCTGATGAATGGAGCGCTTTGCAAATGGTTATTTCCGGTATTGATGGAACTTTGGGCTTATTCCGTGACTATACTGATGATGAAAAATCTAAAGCAATTAGTATTATGAGCGCATTGGGCTGTGATCATCTGGCTGAGCAAAAAATGGATGCGATGTCTTCCGGCGAACAAGTCAAAATTTTAATCAGCCGGGCTTTGATGCATGATCCTGAATTAATGATTCTCGACGAAGCATGTGTTCATCTTGACCTAAAAAGCCGTGAGATGCTGCTGAAGACTATAGATGCTTTCGCAAAACGGAAAAATGCTCCGACAATCATTTTCATAACTCAACGAATTGATGATATATTGCCTGTATTCCAGCGTGGAATGATTTTAAAAGAAGGCAATATAATCGCCAAAGGCGAGAGAGATGAGATATTAAGTGAAGATAATTTACTCAAAGCCTATGACATGCCGGTAAAGTTAAAAACCAACGCCTTAGGCAGAATGTGGCCGGTAATAGAATAATTAATTGAGAATTTTGCAATAAATATTTATTTTTAGCGTTCAACTTATATAAATATGTTTTACTGCGAGCTTATATGGAAGAAACTAAAAAAGAATGTAATTTGTGTCATGGCTCTAAATGCCTTAGCCAATGGGGGATATTTGTAATTTATCTGATGGCGGCTAAGATCCCTTTGTTGATAATTATTGCTTCTTTGATTGGTGTGATCATATATTCTTCATACTTTTATGGCTTGTTCATACTCGGATTAGTCATTCCGCTTGCACAAGCAGATTTAAGAATGTATCTTTATCCTGTAGCCATGATTTCAAAACTGGCAGGAAAAAAATTAAATTGTCCTAGGTGTAATTCCAAAGGGACAATGTACCGCAATATTTAATAGAGAGGAAATGTTATGAAACCGGCAAACCGCAATTTACCAACATTCACAATTCAAGAAGGCTATGGAACTACTAGTGAATATGTCATGGATAAAGATACCGTCATCATCGGACGTGATCCAAAATGTGATATTGTAATAGAGAAAGGCGAAGCGTCTCGTAAACATGCCAAAGTCACGCGTAAAGACAATAATTTTTTTGTTGAAGACCTAGAAAGCGCTAACGGAATATTTTTGAATTCTATGCCAACTTCTGGGAAACAGCAGATTAAACATCAGGATATAATTCAGATCGGTTCAGCAATGCTGGTTTTTAATGACCCTAATAATTCAATACTCGAACAGGATCTCCAGAATACTCAAACTAAAACTGTTGAAGCTATGAATTTCTCTTTTGAATTCATAAAATATGTTGTCCAAAAACTTGAAGAAAATATTGCTATCGTATTCAAAGGCAAGCCTGACGTTATTCGCAATACAATCGTTTGTTTATTTGCTGACGGGCACCTCCTGCTGGAAGATATGCCGGGAGTTGGTAAAAGTATTCTGGCGCAAACTCTCGCAAAGTCTGTTCAGGGAGCTTATAAAAGAATTCAGTTCACCCCGGACATGCTGCCTTCAGATGTTATCGGAATGAATATTTATGATGAGTCGACTAAACAGTTTAAATTTCTGCCTGGACCAATTTTCGGTAATATAATTCTGGCTGATGAAATAAATCGTACCACTCCAAGAACCCAATCTAGCCTGCTTGAATGTATGTCTGAATCTATGATTACAATTGACGGCAAAACCCATGTCCTCCCTAAACCATTTTTTGTTATCGCAACTCAGAATCCAGAAGATTATCATGGCACATATCCTTTACCGGAGCCGCAGCTTGACCGTTTTCTGATGCGCCTTTCGGTTGGTTATCCTGATGCGAAAGCGGAAAAAGAAATTATGGTTTCACAGGCTACTATTCATCCTTTGAATACAATCTCCTATGTCGTTAAAGCGACTGACATTGTCCATTGCAATGCTTTGACTCGCAAAGTTATAATTTCAGATACCCTCAAAGATTATATTATTAAAATCTCTAACGCAACCCGCGAACATCCAGCTCTTTGCGGTGGCTGCAGTCCGCGTGCATCTCTAG
>Ga0307988_1001105_pt1 | contig 16219 bp, 14 predicted proteins | sample EllFjometagen183_FD_203166 | JGI IMG/M metagenome (GOLD analysis project Ga0307988, IMG submission 203166) | Marine microbial communities from Ellis Fjord, Antarctic Ocean - #183 | ecosystem: Environmental > Aquatic > Marine > Unclassified | place: Southern Ocean | collected 2014-10-08 | reverse complement strand
TCAGCGTTGATAGCACCACGGGCATAGAAGAGGGCGGGGACGGACAGTCGGAGACACCGGATGCCACGATCATGCTGGGCAAAAACTATCCGAACCCGTTCAACCCCAGAACAAGCATAGATTACATGCTCACGCAAGCTGCCCCGGTGATGCTGACAGTTCACAATGCGGGCGGACAGCATGTAACAACCCTTAAAAATGAGCAGCAGCTCCCCGGCAGATATTCCGCGGTCTGGGATGCTTCGGATATGCCGAGCGGTATCTACTTCATGCGTTTACAGAGCGGCGAACAGAGGATGTCACGGAAGATGCTACTTGTAAAGTGAGTATCGGGGATACTTTATAGGCGTCAGTGGACACTTTATGGTCCGGCATGGGTTTGCAGTTAATACGTGATTGACGCTGCGCTGTCATTCACTGAGTTTTTGCTGTCATATTAACGTAAAATAAAATTCCTTATAAGCAGGAATAACTCCCCCTTACCAAGGGGATGCCCAGAGGGCAGGGTGATTTCTTCATCACAGTAATTCGTGGTTTATGCAGCTTGGCTTAACTCACCCCCCAGCCCCCTCTCTTAAAAAGAGAGGGGAGGTAGCAGTGGGCACTTTTCATTAAATTGAACTAGCCCGCAGCAAGCTACGGGGTATCTGCAATAGACCCCTCTGTCACTACGTGACATCTCCCCTATCAGGGGAGACGAAACACCAGCGCAGCAAAAATCCCCCCTGACAGGGGGGACACGGCGCAGCCGAGGGGGGTCTTTTTGAAGATAACCCCGGAGTGAACTCCGAGGAATTCTTTTAATTAAAATCGCCTTACCACAGCATGGTATACAAGAGGGGATCTTCTCCACCTATAAACGCCAGCCTAAACCGATACGCGGCAGAATCTGGATATCCTCATTGTCAGGCTCGAAAGCGCCGAGCTCAGTCCTGAAAAACCATGCCCTGCCTTGTGGTTTGATATCGATACCGGCGCCATAACAATAGCCATAGCCGGTTTGAATGACCCCAATACGGCCGTAATTAACGAAAATATCGAGAGTCTTCGCTTTATTCAGCCCGCACACGGCAAACTCCGCCCGTGCATCGAGGTAGGCGAGGATATAGCTGAAATTTCCGCGCAATTCAACAGCGCCAAAACGTACGCCGCCCTCAATAAAGGGGGAGGGCAACAGCAGCATGACACCCCAGACACCGTAAGCGTAGGTGAAACGGGGGCTGCCGTCATTACTGTCAGCGTTCTCATTACCGACAGCGTTTGAGCCTGTGGGGAATGCTGACAGTACGATGATCAGCAGCAGGAGGAGAGCGAGAATACGTTTCATAGGGCTTGTCCTTTTTCAGAGCGCTCACTTTGCATTCATAGTATATTATAATCACATTATGTACAAGTGTGGGAGTTGTTTTTACTCAAGCCATCCCAACTCTTAGAGAGATATATTTTCCGTAGCCATTTCCCGTTGCCAAAATGCAGCCCGTAATGTTTATTATGGTCAAGAGGATTTTACACAAACAAAGGCATATATATATAATGTATAGATTTTTCAGTACGCTCCTTTTGTCTCTGTCGCTCACAGTTTCCGCCCATGCAGGCAGCTACTGGCTGTTTTTTGAGGGCGTACACAGCCCCGGCGATCCGGTGGATTCCTCACTCATCGCAACTGTAGAGGGAATTCCCGGCTGCACAGTCAGGACTGTTTCGCGCTATTTCAATGCGGTTTCGGTTGATTACAACGGCGGGCCTTCGGTTTTTGAAACGCTGAATACTATCAGTCGTGTTACTGCGGTGAGGGAGATGTCGCTCCCCTCAGCGGAAACTGGTATTCCCACGGCAGAAACAGCAATCCCATCAACGGAAACAGCAATCCCCCCGGTTGCAGCTGATATCCCCTCAGCGGAAGTGGGTATTTCCCCCACAGAAGCTGCTACCACCGATGCATACGCCGCAAAAACAGCAAGCGACCCTGCGGATCATAAGCTCTCCTATGGAATATCATATCCCCATCTGGATGCGCTCAATATACCTGCGGTGCATGATCTGGGGCTCACGGGTGAGGGAGTACTTATCGGGGTGCTTGATTCCGGTTTCAACGCGGGTGACAGCGGTGTTCTTGCAGACGCTGACATCAGAGCGCAACATAATTTCATTACGGGCGACTCAGACATTTCCGGCGACAATCACGGGACCTATGTGCTTTCGCTCCTGGCGGCGTCTCTAGAGGGCGCATACTACGGCGCTGCATACGGTGCAAGCTATCTCCTTGCGGTCACCGATGCCGTTGTGACCGAAACCCGTGCCGACGAGGATCGCTGGGTTGCGGCTATCGAATGGTGTGATTCCCACGGCGCAGATATCATCGTCTCATCGCTGGTCTACAATATTTTCGATACCGCAGCCGAGAGTTATGCGCCTGAAGATATGGACGGTGCGACCTCCCTTGTGGCAGAGGCTGCGGAAATCGCATGGTCGCGGGGTATGATTGTGATCAATTCGGTTGGTAATGAGGGGGCGAACAGCTGGGGTATTGTCACCACTCCGGCTGATGCCGAGCATGTCATCGCAGTGGGGTCGGTGCAACAGGACTGGCAGGGAAAGTATGTCCTGAGTGCATTTTCATCGCACGGGCCCACAGCAGACGGCAGGATCAAGCCTGATTTTGTTGCGCCCGGAGTGTTGAAAGTACCTGAGCCGGGCAGCACATTGAATTTCCCGCAGCTGACAGGCACCTCGCTCGCCGCACCGCTTATCGGCGGAGCGCTTGCCCTTGTCATGGAGGCGAATCCCGGCCGCGATAAGGAGACCTATATCCGCCTGCTCAAAGAAAGCGCTGTTGATATGGGTGATCCCGGCCCTGATAATTTCTATGGACTGGGCATGATCGACTGCCTGCTTGCGGTCACCCTTGACGATAATCCCACCACGGTTACTACGGGAAACAGCGCAGTCCCTGTCGCCCTTACCCTCCTGAATCCCTACCCGAACCCTTTCAATCCGTCAATCACCATCCCCTTGGAAATCGCTGACGGGGCTCCAGTCACCCTTGAGGCGCTAACAGTAACGGGGCAGCGTAGCGCGCTCATTCATGATGCCTGGCTTTCCGCCGGCAAACACAAAATCCTCTGGAACGCTGACGGACTCCCCACGGGCAGCTATTTTATCAGAGTCAAGAGCGGTGAGCACTCAAGCACACACAAAATACTCCTTATTAAATAAGCCCGCGCTAATCAAGATAATCCGCTATGAGTGAGTTACCCGCCGTGATGTAAGTTGCCCGTATTGCTTTAATGAGAGCCCATAATCAAGTTAAGCCCACTATTATTTTCTTAGGGCGCCATGCCGCATATTCCCCCGGTAATACCGCAACAATTCAGAGCGATAATTCCCGGCTTTTCCCAGCGGTAGCAGCCTCATACTTTTATACTATTCCCGCACGACAGAACAATCATTGGTGGTTATTTTTTCACTTTTTGCCTATCCAAAACAATACTCCTGCGTAAAAATATCAGCTTCATAATCGGCTTAATTGTTAATTTACGCCATATTAACTTGTCTATGAAAGTACGCTAATTACTTACTAAGCAGTGTCTTCTGTTCACCTTAACAGTTCTTTTGTATATCGTTTATAGTGATAATAAGCATCAATATTCTTGTTGTTTACTGTAATAATTTACTTGACATTTTGCATTTAAAGTGCAATATTGTACACGATTATGCTGATGCTGCAACAGTAGAACATAACTATCGTCCGTGACACCTGCACTACTGGCTACTTGTATACGTTAGAAAACTTCTGGAGGTTTATCGTGAAAACCCGGCTTGATACCGGCGCATGGATAGCGGCGCTCAAACTGGCATCGTATGATACGCTGCTCGCATATAATACGTACGATGACATCTATCATGACAGCGATACTGTTAAGGCGATGTCCGCAGATGATATTGCATTTATTAAGCAACACGACGGACTGTTTAATATTGAAGATTGCTCAGACTACTATCCTCAGAAATGGACCGAGTCGCTCGGGGAAAAACGGCCGCGCCTCCTGTTTTCCTACGGGAACGCCGAGTTATTATCGCAACCATCGATCTTTATTTGCGGATCACGAAAAGCCTCACTCATGGCCCAGAAATTCGCCCGTAAATGCGGCAGAATCATCGGTATGGAGAGCAGCTCACTGACAGTTGTCAGCGGTTTCGCCAAAGGGATCGACAGCGCGGCCCATGCTGGAGCGCTCGACGCCGGCGGTTCAACAGCAGCAATACTTCCCCAGGGATTAAGTCGTTTTTCCGCTAAACGTATCGGCGGAATCGATGACCCTGACAATTTCCTGGTTGTCACCGAGCAACCTCCACTCAGTCGTTTTTCACGGCACAGCGCCCTCAGACGCAACAAACTCATGGTGGCGATGTCCTCAGCGGTGATCGTCATTGAACCCAGCGACACCGGCGGCACATGGTATTCCGCTGAATGCGCAAGGCGAATGGGTAAGCCGCTCTATTTTTTTGAAGGTGAACGTACAGATTTTACCGAAAAGCTGATAAACATGGGCGGCATCCGTATCGAGATGCTCAACCAGGCCCCGCAGCTGGGCCCTGTCCTCAAGCATTGCCGGGCATCATAGACGCCTTTAATAGTCCGATGTGGGTTTGCCTGATATACGCGAAATGACGCTGTGCTGTCATTAGTGTTCTAAAACACCTCTTTCACAGATGTCAACTGACTCTTTAAGAGAGCGGCGAGGGCTTTGCAGATTGCCTTAACTCACCCCCCAGCCCCCTCTCTGTGTCAGTGGACACTTCTGTAAAAATAGAGGGGGAGACCAGACAGGATAGAATTTTCTCTTCTATCTTAAATCCGCGTGTATCCGTTTAATCCGCGTCATCCGTGTTCTATTTTCTTTGCGCCTTTGCGCCTTTGCGAGAGATATCTTTGCTCTTTCTTGCCCACTGATGCAAAAAGGGATACGGCTGTATAAGCCGTATCCCTTTCATAGTATATCACACTGTCAGGTTCTAATTACTTACCTTCGAGCATATCTTCGTTTCTGAGTATCTCAAGAACGTCCTTACCGCCCCTGACAATGCCCCAGAATGCAACGCCGAAAAATGTAATGGCGCCGATAGCGTAAACAAACATCCATATATATGTCGAAGTTAATGCGCTTTCTGGTGTCATTCGATCAGTCCCCCTTCTCATAGTAAGGTGTTAAATCCTTTGGCGGACTGCTTTTCTGGGTCAGAAGCGAGCCGACAACCATGCCGAACACACCGAGCCCGAACGCCAGAAATCCCGAAATATTTACGTTGGTAAGCCATTTTAATCCGTCTGGTATACTCTCGGTGAAATTCGCGAGAACCAAGAATAACATCGGCGAAACCGCACCGGTGATAAGGGCGGCATAGGCGCCTATATTATTCGCTTTTTTCCAGTAAAGGCCAAAACCCACCGCCGATACTGCACCGGCCGTATACATATTGCCGGTGATGAAGATATACTTGAGAGACGATGTCGGCATCGTGTAAAAGAGACCCCACACCAGAATAAAAATGCCGATAAGTCCCACCCAGACACGGGTTATCGTCAGAACCGTATTCTCAGAGAATCTGTCTTTTGCCAGCACACAGATGACATCACGTGTGATAACTGACGCCCAGGCAAGAAGATACGAAGCGTATGTCGACATCGACGCCGCCAGCATACCGGCGACAAGAATACCGATAATACCGGTGGGGAGGACCTGACTGAGCATCCTCGGCATAGCAGTCATAGCATCTGCACCGGTAAGGCCCGGGAACATGGCAATCGCCACAATACCCCAGAGCATGGGGATCATTGCACGGCCAGCAAAGGTGATACTTGCGATGGTATAGACTTTTTTTCCGACTTCAGGGCTTTCAGCGGAAAGCGCACGGGATGTCGCGGGTTGCCAGAGCGCTCCGGCCGCGATATTGTTTAAGAGCATCCAGATTATAAACACCCATCCAAGTTCAGAATTCTTAAATGGATTGAATCCGCCCTCGCCCATGTTCAGCGACACTGCTGCGGCAATCTCGGGGAGAGAAACCGCCCTGAGTGCGAAAACTGTCACCACGAGCATTGAGATAGAAATGACCACAAACTGTATGTAACTCGTGACAACCACACTCATCATGCCGCCAAAGATGGTATAAAGGATAACCATAAGCAGCATTATAACCATGATGACAGATACCGCGCTCTGGCCGTATCCCATGGTGTAGCCGAAAAAGATACCGTCCATCTGGAGGAAGACGCCCATGTTCAGAACACCGCCAATGAACAAGACGATACCGCCGAGAATACGTACGGAGCGGCTGTATTTCATGTCGTAGAACTCAGGCACCGTCATAACCCTGAGGCGGCGGAGCTCCTTGATGATGAATCCCGTCTTACCAACAAAGTAATACGAGAATGTCATAATAATGCCGAGAATGAGAACAGAGAAGCCATTGAGATAGCCGCTGTGCCCCATATACATTATTGTCACCGTTCCGAGTTCAGTTGCAATCATGCCCGCTGTCGCCACACCAAGTTTGAGGCTTCTCCCGGCTACAATATAACCGGCAAGGCCCGACACAGAGCGTTTGGCATACAGACCCACAGCAACAGTGAACAGGACATAGACAACAACAATTACCCAGTCCAATCCAGTAAAATTCACGAGTCCTCCATTCGTATGAGTTTCATGTGTGTGAATAGCCTATAAAAGTTTTATTATCAGAACGATAGCAAATACTGAGGGAGGATACAACAGTATTTTTCATAAAAAGGAGGCACATGAGTATATTGGCAGATATCGGGGAGAAAGCAGAGAAGGCTAAAGAGTGGCTAAAGAGAGAATTTTGAGCTCAGAGAAATGAAACAATCGCACACGGTCAGGTTCACATAAGAATCATTATGTAAACTAACGTCCTGCAAAAGAGACGTTTATCCAGTATTATAGGCTAATTTCACCTCTTCAGGCAATACAAGAGCGAGAATCGATATACTGGTGGACGGATTTTTTATCGGCTACATCATGGAATATTGTGCGAAAGCTGTCATCCCGGCTTCTTTTAGAAAATACCAGGACAGCCTGCTTTAAGCGGGCTCAGAATAAATACAATCCATCTTAATCACAGAAAGTACCACCTATCCACAAAAAGCACCGCCTTCAGTCACAGAAAGCACCAGCAGTCATGAACGTCATCTGCTACAAGGCGACCCATTATTGAGAAAGGATTGAATTATTTCTGAGCGGCACTCGTGTTGTGAAAATCAATGCTGGTGAGCGGATTATACACTGAAGACACAATGTTGGACAGATGACAGGCAATTCTCTTCATGTAGCGGCTCCCGAGAGTCAGCACCACCGCATGATCAGCGCAATAAGATGATTCAGCTGTTTCACTGATAATCGACTCGCAATCATCGGAAATAGTATGCGCCATCTCCATCGCAGCCTGAGCACGTTTCCGGTCGCCCTTCTTAAACGAGCGTTTGACCTCGTGAATCAATTCGATCAGCTGCGCGCCAGTCGTATCGAACAATTTGACAAACAGTGTATTATCTTCAGAGGTAACATCTGGAATATCACGGAGTTCGATCAGGTTTTTGCAGTGGTCACCAATACGTTCGGCGTCTTTGGAAATGCTGATAAGCATCAGGCAGGACGGCAGGTTCCCCTCAGGATGTGTCTTGAGATGAGCCATAATTTTACGGCGGATATCCTGTTCCGTAAGATTAATCCCCTTATCTTTTGCATATATTTCTTCTTGCTTTTTCGAGCCTTTGCCCCTTTTAACCAGGGTTTTCAGGGCATACACGAGCATTTCCTCGGAACTGTCGAGCATCGAAAGGAACTCTTTGATAATGGACGAGGAAAAGGCCTGTTCTTCCCAGGCCTTTTTAATAGTAGTAAACATCATAAAAACATATCTCCTTTATTATATCTTATTAACTTAATATCATTTCCCTCAAAAATCAATCCATTTCTCATTGCAAGGGTTTGGCCGGCTACGAGTTTAGAGCGCGTCTTAGTGTATAGAACAGCATAAATATAGCGAAAACCTGTCAGAATAACGCTACCGTCAGGTTAGAATATCATTAAAGTCATGGTATTCGACATACAATGAATGCGCATCAAGATATAGCGTAGATATCAATCGATTAATGCGGCGCCCCGTGACACAAAAACACCCTCTGCCGTTGTTCTGAGAGGGTGTTTCGTATATTTTCCAAGACGTGACCATTGTGCAGCTAAACTCTTCGATCAGTCCATCAGGAGCGAAAGTATCTTCGAAAGTTCGCCCTTCATCTCCTTGCGCGACACTATCATATCGCAAAATCCGTTTTCGAGGAGGAATTCACTTTTCTGGAATCCTTCAGGAAGGTCGCAGTTGATTGCGGCCTTGATAACACGTGGGCCTGCGAAACCGATGAGCGCTTTCGGCTCAGCGATCTGGATGTCTCCGAGCATGGCGAATGATGCTGTCACGCCGCCGGTTGTCGGGTGGGTCAGGATCGCGATGTAGGGCAGCCCTGCCGCACGTACCAGACCTATTGCCGCTGAAGTTTTCGCCATTTGCATGAGTGATGTCGTGCTTTCCTGCATACGGGCGCCACCGGATTGTGTTACGATGATGAGCGGCTGTTTTTTCTTGATGGCTTCATCGGCAAGGCGGACAATTTTTTCGCCCACGACCGAGCCTAAGCTGCCACCGATAAATTTGAAGTTCATGATGCCGATAGACACCCCGCGGCCCTCGATTTTGCCTGCGCCTGTCACTATCGCTGATTTTGCGCCGGTAGCGCTTTGAGCGCTTTTCAGACGGTCCGAATACTTTTTCGAGTCCTTGAACCGGAGGAAATCAATACTCCGCATACCTTTGTTCGATTCGGCAAAACTGCCATTGTCCAAAAGCAGATTAATATAATCATCCGGCGTAATCCTGAAATGATAATTACAGGTGTCACACACCCAGATGTTTTCTATCAACTTCTCACTGAGAAGCATCGTACCGCAATCGTCACATTTGACCCAGATACTGCCGGGCACATCCTTGCGCTGTCCGATATTAAAACGACTTGCCATATTTTCGAGCCAGGACATGTCTATCTCCTTACTATATTTAATTCAAAAGAATTCCTCGGAGTTTACTCCGGGATTATCTTCAAAGAGACCCCCCTCGGCTTCGCCGTGTCCCCCCTATCAGGGGGGATTTAAGGTGTGCTGGTGTTTCGTCTCCCCTAACAGGGGAGATGTCACGTAAAGCAGTCATGTTGCAATGCAACATGATGTAGTGACAGAGGGGTCATAAAATCATTGATACCTCGATCATTGCGTCGGGGTAGTTCATTTCAAAATATACAATTTAAAGTTATTACTATTCAGGATCAAAACAACGAACCAGAAAACGTAATATAATACATTTGGGCTGATTTGTACTATAATTTGTTGTTTTCGCTTTTCATGACGGCGATAGCGAAGTTGATTTCACTGGTGGAAAGCCCCAGCCTGCGGGCGACTTCTTTGGGTGAATGACCATCCGTTGTCAGCTCCCCGATAGCCGTATAGAGGTGGTCGGTATCCATCGTCAAATCGTCTTCGGCGGCATCATCGACCGCATTCTCGATGATATGCTCGACATGCTTGGCCCGTACAGCGATGATAAGCTCAACCTCAGTACGGGTGAGCTCTGACGCACGGCAGATATCCTCAATCGAGCGGCCCTCACGATGCATCCGTGTAACTAGCGTCTTGATATCCTCAGTTATGGGGCGGCGGTTCCTCGCCTGCTACTGCTTGAGCTGGCTCAGGCACGCTAATAACTTCCTCTGCCTGGCCGACAGTCAATCCCCTGCCCCCTCTGTCAGGTTCCGGACTGATTGGCGGCGGCTCCTCAAGCTCATCATTGCCGAATGTCTGATTGTCTTCTATAATACGGCGGCTGATCTCACGAAAATCCTCCATAGAGGAATCAAGGTTCTCCTCGGGAGCGACTTCCTCGCGCTCTTCAAGCAGCTGGCCGACCTCTTCATTAAAGCTCAGCTTTTCTTTGCGTACGCGACGTCGCCGTACAAGGTACATCACCCCAAGTGTGCCGCCAAGAAGCAGTGCAACTGCGGCAGCAATCCCATAGATTCCCCGTCTGATGTCTGATCTGAGGTCGCGGGTGAAATCCTCCAGGTCAAAGTCGGATCCGGCGCTCCCCTCTTCGATTACGGTCAAGCCTGATATCAGTGTGGAATCACTCGCGGACGATATAACTGAGCTTGCGCTGTCAGCGGCGGCGGTCTTAGTTTCAGCCTCTGATTCGGCGGCAGCAGCTTCGACAGCTTCAACGGCGGCGATTTTCAGACTGTCTTTGCGCGCGTCAGCCCGTTTGATGCTGTCCTGACGGGCTTGTACAAGACGGTTTTTGCGTTCGGCCACATCCAGTTTTTTACGCTCTGCCCGCTCCTGACGGAGGGCAATAAGTATAGCATTGAAACTGTCAGGATGCGTTATTTTCGCGGCCAGCTTTCGTTCACCATCGTCCTTGAAGGAATAGTTTGAGGTATAAAGCTTCCAGTTTTCGGCGGCATGGCTCCCATCCCCCTGAAGTGACTGGACATGGGCAAGGAGCCCCAGCGCTTCGGTGAATTCAGCCGAATCGGCAAGCGCCTGTTTCAGATTCTCTTCGGCGCGGCCTCTCTGTCCCCTGTCGAAACGTATACGCGCGGCATAATAATAGGCCAGCGGCAGAGGACCGTTATCATCAAGCGCCTGCCGGAACTGATCCAGTGCGGCATCGTAACTACCTTCTCTGTAATACTTTATGCCACGTGCGAGCGGGCTGTCATCAAGTGAACTTTCAGCGGTTGCATCGTCAGCCTTAGCAGTAAGCGAGGCCTCGTCCGGTGCAATTTTCAGCCTGACTAGGAAAGCGGGTGAATCGTCAGCGCTCCCCATATCGACTGTAGCATGATCAAAGGGATACGTATCAGTCAGAAAGAGCTTGAGATTGACAGCATCCTTCGTTTCGGTGGCGAACCAGCCGGAAATCAGATCACTCCCCTCAATAAGACGCTCGCGGGAGATGTTTTTCGCAAGTGTTGCGCCATCAATCCGGATAGTAAGCGACTCCCCATCCGGATCACGCATGATGGAATAGGAGACAGTCTCATTAAACAATGCCTCGACAATAACCGTTGTCGCATCATACTGTATTGTGAGCTTTTCCAGTTCCGGGCCACCGCAACCGGCGACTACGATCAGCAGCGCGATGGCCGCTGTTACTATGTATAAGCGTTTTTGCACGTTTCCTATATACTCCGACTTTATTTATTACAATTGCATGATATATAGTGAATTGTCATCCCTGCCGCTGAAGATCTCTTAAACTCTCAGTTTTCCTGTAGGCGCTCCATAAGCCTCCGTCATGCTCCGCTCAGCTGTCGTCATCTTCACTATCAATATCAATGTCAATGGCGCCGTCCGAATCAAAGTCATCGTCTGTAAACACGTTTATTTCATCATCTTCTGCGTCAGGGGCGTTCTCTGCTGCGTCAGGGGCATTCTCTTCCGTTTCAGGGGTATAATTGGCATCAAGATGCCGCCTTAAAAGATCAAGCTCCTCTTCGAGTTTCGCGATACGCTGGTTTTGTTCCTCGATAATACGTTTAACCGTATCGACACGCTTGTCCGTTATCAGCGCGTTTTTCTCAATAGTGAGCATACGGTCCTGTTGCGGATGGTTTCTCTCCATTCGCTCACTTTCAACTTCAGTTACTTCGTCCTTTTTCTGCTGGACCGGCACTATTTGTTTTGCACGGTCGGCAAAGCTCTCTTTGGCGACTTCCGCCCGTTTTTTCTGCCTGGTAAGATCAATGTTCCTGAAAGGATTGTTGATCATTTCCTCAATGTTCATGTCATCCATAGGTTCCATATGCGGCCCCTTATACGTTAACTTTCGATATAGTCTGAGTCTATCAAATGATTAGTCTTAATAGCTGATATCATACCTTATTCATAAGCCGGTCAACTTCTTTTGCAAGATCATCCCGCTCGTTTTTCAATTCCACAGCCTCAGTGTATCCAGATTTTTTCTTCTCTTTTTTTGCATTTTTCGCGTTACGGCTTGTATTCTCAGCAGACCCGTCTGAGGCCTTTTCCACTAGCTCGTCAATGTCAATCGCCGGAAGCCGCTTTGAAAGGATATATTTCAAAGCTTTCAAAGCCAGCAGGAAAATCAACAAAACCGTGAGCCCGTAAATCGTGAGCGTATGCATATCCAGCGGTACCATTGGGGCTTCAGCCTCCACAGGGATCTCGACAGGTGCAGCTTTCCCGCCATCGATATAATCCACGACTGACATGGGATAGCTGCGTTCTTGTGCTTCCATTGCCAGAGCAGCTTCAGCCTGAGGCATTTCCTGCGGCTGAGTTTGCAAGGCATCAGCTGTCATATCAGCGTCCGGCGCGTCCTCCGGCACCGTGCTTTCTTCGGGCACGGCGGCAGCAATATCTTCAACGGCTCTCACAGGTTGCACTGGAGTCTCAGGATGCGTAACAGCTTGCGCTTCAACAGTATCGACTGCTGGAAGTTCGTTATAATAATCCTCCGGCAGGACAATATCATTCAGTGTCAGGCCACCAACATACTGAGCTCCAGCGGCCTCGGCAAAAACACCCCAGGCAGTCAGGGCCTCAGCATCATTCCCCAGCTTTTTCTCGATATAGGCTAAAAGGCCGTATGCGTCATAATAGCCGCTGGAATCCCTGAAGGCCGCCTTGATACTGAGCCCGGCACGTCTGAAATCACCGCTTTGCGCCCGTATCAGCGCACGATAGTAGTAGACCGGCGCACAGTTATTCGTAAGATCCATCTGAACTGTCAGGGCCTCAAATGACTCGTCATACTGCCCCTCACCGTAGAGCTCAATGGCGCGGGAAAGTGCGCTGTAATCCTGTGCATCTGCACGCTGAGGTGAGACTATGCCAATGGCAAAAATCACCAGCACAACGGCGCTCAATACAAATTCAGCTCTACTCATCACAGATACCTTCACTGAAGTCCCCTTTATTATTTCACGCCCGGAGGCGATATAAACTAAAGTAATTGCCCGGTTTCTCTGAATATCCACACCCGGCCGCAAAGCATTCAGCTATGCGCTTAGCGCGAAATTGAGCGATTTCGTCAATTCCATTTATAAAAGCTCGATTAGCTTATCAGCGAGAATTGATCGATTTCGTCAATTCAGTTTTTAAAAGCTCGATAAGTTTGTTGGCACGTGCCAGTTTAACACCAAGGCTCTGGACAATATTCTGATTGACCTTTTTATAGACAATCGGCGATTCCTCGCCAAGCGCCTCAAGATGGTTCATATTGACCACCAGCACCCAGCAATCCTCACGGGCGATAGCTGAGGCAGTCCGCTTGATATTCGGCACCACCGCAAGCTCGCCGAACATTTCGCCTTTGGACACCCGGTAGAGGGATATTCCATGGGGCGACATAATATCGACCTGCCCGTTAATGAGAATGAAAACATCGCGGCTTACACTGTCAAGTCCCGTAATCACTGACGTTTTTTTGAAAAACACTTTGGTCGCGATTTTACCGATTTCCTGAACTTCCATCGCGTTCAGGTTACGGCATATTTCGAGTTTTTCCAGTCTATACGCATTTGCCATTGGGCATTCATCCCTTGTTTCAAACCTTTTACATCGTCTAAGCTACAATATACAATAGATTTCCGCAATCGCAAGCCTTAATCAAACGATTAGAAGTCAGGAGTCAAAAGGAAAAGTAAAGATCCCCCTTTGCCGCTTTGCGTAACTCAGCCCGGGACTCGTTGTTCCCAGCTCCCTCTCTGTTTCAGAGGGGCTTTCTAAATGAACTACCTCGCAGCAAGCTACGGGATATCTACAATAGACCCCTCTGTCACTATGTGACATCTCCCCTATCAGGGGAGACGAAACACCGTCGCCGCAAAAATCCCCCCTGACAGGGGGCACACGGCGTGTGTCAGTGGACACCTGCCGAGGGGGTCTTTTTGAAGATAAACCCGGAGTAAACTCCGAGGAATTCTTTTGATTAAAAAAAATAGAGGGGGCTTACATTTCTATCCTCTTCCTTCCTTTACTCCCTACATAAAGAAATTCCCCCTTACTAAGGGGGGAAGGTCACGGAGAAGCGCGCAGTACATGCGCTTTGGAGTGACAAAGGGGATTTCATTTCATCACAAAAAAACCCCGGCGTAAACCGGGGCTTTTCTTCCTCGTTATAAAGGTAGAATTATTGAACCATGTACCAGACACTGACCATAACACCCATATCAGCTTTTGTCATTGTGCCTGTCAGCGGAACCTCAAGCATAATACTTCCGCCAAGCATTTCTGAGATCGTTCTGCCGAGGCCGATCTGGAGATCAAGATCCATTACATTTGAGTCATCCATATCGGTGCCGTCAGCGCTGCCCTCGCCATAGGTCATGATTTCGATTCCACCGGTCAGCCATGTCTGTTCCATGAGAACATAACCAACACCGGCGGTGGCATAGACACCAATTCCCGGCTGCCATTTCGTGTCGCTGTCCTCAGCCATCCAGCGGATACCGGCCTGAACACGGGCGCCGAATTTGTCTTCGATTATCATTTTCTGATGAATAACACCGACATCAAGCCCAAAACCGCCTGCATTACCGAGCCCTTTTTCATCATCACCTGTGCCGAGGTTCAATGCAGCGCGCACTGTCAGGAAACCCTCAGGCATGATACCATATTTTGCGCCGATCCAGACATCACCGATGCCTGATTCCGTATCCATACCGTCATCCATGGAAAGAATGGGGATAATTGCAAAGGCCTCAAGGTTCTCCATGGGTGTATAACGGGCATGTAAAGGTATACGGAGATTGGTGGCGTCATCGGCAAGCGACTGTTTCTCGCTGTCCTTGTCATACTTATCCCCGGCGGTGAAGAAAGCGAGGTTGCCACCGAATGAAAGGCTTCCCAGCTCATGGATAACAGGATAACTTTCAATGGTAATAAGATCGTCGAAGGCTAAAACTGATGAGCTGACAAACATCAGGGCCAAGAGAAGAACGGTAACTTTTTTCATTTCGTTTACTCCTTGCGTACGTTTGTAATTCGTTTGACAGGCACAAAAAACGCTACAGTTTCAGACGTTAACAACCTCCTCCCAAATTTGTAAAGAAATTCTGCATCCTTATTCTATCATCGTGGGTCCTTTTTACCACATTTCAAAAAAGAGCAACGTCAAAGTTCAAGGCTCCCATATTGAGAGTAAAAAAAGTTGGCGTAGACTCTTGTTGTAACATATTTTATATACAAAGTGAATATTTGTCAACAGCTATTTATCACTATATTGCAAGAATTACGTCCCTTATAAAATTAATGCGCGTCATTCTGTGGCTTTTTTTGTCGATCATGCCACAGCACAAATGAGACTGTTTACAGCTTCAAAAACCTATATTGAGGTTATCATGAAACGGAATACATACAGGATACCAATCGGCTTTCTCGCCGCCGCCCTTTTCCTCCTTCGGGCAGAACCGACTATCAAAAGCCTTACATTCGGGGCGCTCATAATGGCAACCGGCGAAATCATACGTTTTATCAGCGCCGGAACACTCATCAAATTCGAGGGTGTCACCCGCCGCGGCATTTATGCCTTCTCAAGAAATCCCCTCTATCTCGGCTCCTTCCTTATCGGCCTGGGCGCCTGTGTCGCGGGCCACGATACCATATTCACCCTGGTTTTCATTGTGGCATACCCCCTTATTTACATCCGCCTCATCAAACGTGAAGAGGCCTATCTCATCGGCCGCTATGGCGCACCGTACGAGCTCTACTTAAAAGAGGTTCCCCGTCTTGTCCCGAACCGCTTCTCATTCAAACGGGCTTTCGGTGAACAGGCCGCATTCCTCGCCATTAAGAACCGCGAATACAAAACCATATTCGGCGTCATCGCAATCTGGGCTGTCCTCGCCACAAAAATGGCATCGGGGATGCTTTAAATTCTGGATGGGTTTTGCAGACTACTCGCGAAATGACGCGATGGTATCAGTGGATACCTTGTCATTCGCTGCTCTTTTGGTGTCAGCATCGGGGATGCTTTAAGGTCTGGAAGGTTTCACAGTTTATACGAGCAGGATGTTTCACGACCTGCTCTGATGTGCTGGTGTCAACGTCAGTGGGCCGTTTTAGTG
>Ga0307988_1001104_pt1 | contig 16223 bp, 12 predicted proteins | sample EllFjometagen183_FD_203166 | JGI IMG/M metagenome (GOLD analysis project Ga0307988, IMG submission 203166) | Marine microbial communities from Ellis Fjord, Antarctic Ocean - #183 | ecosystem: Environmental > Aquatic > Marine > Unclassified | place: Southern Ocean | collected 2014-10-08 | reverse complement strand
CATCCATAATGCCAACAATTTCTCTAAATTGACGGCGTACTTCTTCTACCATAGCTCCAGCAGCTCTACCAACTGCTTTCATAGTCAATGCACAGAAAACAAAACACATCATAGATCCAATAAACATGCCGCAAATAACTAATGGATTCATAATATGAACATTATACAAATCAACAAAATAAAGAATTTTATTCGATGATGCAGCATAAGCTTCCTGAGTAAACCCGCCTATGCCGCCACCGAATTTATGACTCCAAATATCGACTTCCATAATGTATGCGGCTAAAAGAGCCAAAGCAGTTAATGCCGCTGATCCAATAGCAAAACCTTTACCGGTTGCAGCTGTCGTGTTTCCCAGCATATCAAGAGTATCAGTTCTTTCTCTTACCTCCGGAGGCAAACCAGCCATTTCAGCGTTACCTCCGGCATTGTCAGCTATTGGACCATAAGCATCAGTAGCCAATGTAATACCAAGTGTAGCAAGCATACCAACTGCAGCAAAACCTATACCATATAAACCATAACTCATATCGGTAAATCCACCCGCAAATCCAAAAGAACAGATAATTGCAATAACAACAGTAATTACAGGAATACCCGAAGAGAACATACCAACAGCAAATCCATCAATAATGGTCGTTGCAGCTCCCATCTCGGCCTGCTTTGCAATCCCTTTCGTTGGCTTATATTCATCGGAAGTGTAATATTCAGTAAAATATCCAATTACAACACCACAAATCAAACCGGAAATAACCGAACCAAAAATCCCTGGAGTAATAATATCAAATCCCCAAGTAAGAACAGCCAATGCAATAATTATAAGAATACTGCTACCCCATGTCCCAACTGCCAAAGCCTTAAGCAGGCCTTTCATATCAGCTCCCTCTTTACATCTAATCATAAACATACCAATAATAGAAAGGACTATACCTATTCCAGCAACAATCATAGGAGCAGTTACAGCAACAGCACCACTAATACCTGAGGTTATTGGCAAAGCTGCTCCAAGTGCAGCTGTTGCAAGGATCGAGCCGCAGTACGACTCATATAAATCTGCACCCATTCCAGCTACATCACCAACATTATCACCAACATTATCAGCTATAGTTGCAGGGTTTCTAGGATCATCTTCCGGTATTCCAGCCTCAACTTTACCTACTAGATCAGCTCCCACATCAGCAGCTTTTGTAAAAATTCCACCACCAACTCTTGCAAAAAGAGCCTGAGTTGATGCTCCCATACCAAATGTTAGCATAGTTGTAGTCATTTCGGCTAATTTATGTGATGGTCTGAATCCGGCATTTACTAAATCAATTCCTAAAAAAGAGAAACCGTTAGCCATATGATCAGCAGTATAAACAAATTTATCTAAAATAAAATACCATAAAGAAATATCAAGAAGTCCAAAACCTACGACCACAAGTCCCATTACAGCTCCGGATTTAAAAGCAACCTGCAAACCAGTATTCAAACTGATACTTGCTCCCTGAGCAGTTCTTGCAGATGCATTTGTTGCAGTTTTCATCCCCAGATAACCACATAACCCGGAGAAAAAACCTCCTGTTAAAAAAGCTATTGGGACAAAAGGATTCTGTACTCCAAAACATGCTAAAACAACAAATACTATTAATAAAATGATAAATACAAATGTTACTGTTTTATACTGACGGCTTAAATATGCCATAGCACCTTCTTTAACATGCCCGGCAATAGCCTTCATTTTATCATTACCTTCAGATGATTTCATCATCCAAAAGTAAAAAATCAAAGCAAATATCAAGGCAATAACAGCAGCTATAGGGGCAATCCACCAACCTGGAGTGATGGCCTCAACATTGCTGATATTTTTATAATTATTTCCAGCTGCATAAACCGGAACAATCATTCCAAATAAGACTACTACAATTAGTAATTTCTTCATTTTTCCCTTATTATATATTTTTTTTTTACAGAATCCATATAAAAAGTATACATGAATTCACAATATTGGTTTAGTGAGTTTGATTTAGCACTGTTTCATGTAGACATTTTATGAAACAGTACATCGTAGATATTTTTATAGTTTAGACAAATACAAAACCTAACAAATATTTAATTACTTCATTATTTTAAAATTCAATAAAACTATTGATACAAAATTCCATTACTTTTTATTCTTCAGGAATGTTAATAACGCTTCCAATTTTTGGATTTTTCATTGAAGCTATCTTTGGATTAGCTTTCTTAAGTTCGTCCACACTTACACCATACATATCAGAAATAGTAGTCCAGGAATCACCTTCCTTAACAGTGTGCGGTAAAAAACTTGTTGATGTACCGCCAACAGATAAATTTACAGCATTATTTTTAGCTGCCTGATCATTTCTAACTGAATTATTTTTTGAATCATTGATTAATCCCGCAATTAAATCATTATCTTCTTTAGTTAAAATAGGTTTATTCCCAGTTGTAGGTGTTTTAACAAAAGAAGATTTTACACTGCTTACAACTTTTTTACTACCTTTTGGCAATATCAGCTTTTGTCCGACCTTAAGAGAAGAGTTTTTATTTATGCCATTAACCTGAGCTAATTGTTTTACTGTAGTATTTGCTCTTTTAGCAATGAGCCAAAGCGAATCACCAGGTTTAACCGTATAAGTTTCACCACTAATTAAAGTTTTTGTTTTACTAGCTACTTTTTTACTGGTTCTATTAACAGGAGTGATTTCTTTATGCGCAATCAATACACCACCTGGAGGTATTTCTAAAGTAACACCTGCATGAAGACTTTTTTTCAATGGCATATTATTATATGCAGCTAATTCTCTCATTCCAACGCCATACATTCTTCCAATTTTCCAAAAAGAATCACCTTTTTTCACAACATATATAACTGGTTTTGTTTCTATTCTCGGTAAGTCATTTACATCTTCAATAGGTACGAGAACAGGCGTTTCTATTATAGTAATAGTTTCTTCAGGAAAAATAGGAATTTTCAAATCTGTGTCATATTCTGCAGCAGAAGAAGAAGAAGATGATGATGATGATGATGATGATGATGGAGATAAAGTTGGATCAGGGATATATGTTCTTTGCTGAAGCATCTTGGGAGCGACACAACTGCTGAACAAAATAGCTGAACCAGATAAGGCTACCAAACCAATTACTTTATTTTTTAATATATTACGAATAGACTTTTTCCTCATCAATCAATCTCCTGTTGATAATACTTTTAAATATATTCCCACGTTCTTTGTAGTCTCTAAACATATCCATACTGGCACATGCGGGTGATAGTAAAACAACATCACCTGACTCCGCATGTGAACATGCTAGTTCAATTGCTTCTTGAAATGATTCACAATTACTGTCAATTAACACTGCATTCCATAAGTTTGCCAGTTTAGTTTTGCATTTTCCTACAAGAAAAATTTTTTTTATTTTATCTTTATGCTCAGCAATAATACTAAAGTCCATATTTTTATCTAAACCACCCACTATAAGACATACATTCTTTTCATTACCAACAGCTTTAAGTGCAACTACTAAGGATGCAGGATTGGTAGATTTAGAATCATTAATATAAGATATTCCATTACGTTTTGCCACTAATTCCAAGCGATGTTCCCCTAACTTAAATTCTTTTACATATTCGGCAATACAAGAAAAGTCAATATTAAAATGTGAACATAAAAACAAAGCAGCCATAAGATTTTCCAGGTTATGAGCTCCGCTAAACGGAAGATCTTTTAAAAAGATCAATTTTCTTTTAGAATTGCCAATACCCATATAGATAATATTGTTTTCAACATATAAATCTGAATCATTACCTACTGCAGAAAAAGTAATAGGTAATGGTTTCATTTCCCCAACTCTGTGCTTCCATAAAGATATTAAATCAGTATTAATAATTATTTTATTGTAATCAGATACATTTTTTAAAATATTGAATTTTGCCTGAATATAATTTTCATAGCTCCCATGCCTATCTATATGATCCGACTCAATATTTAATAAAGCAGCACAATATGGCTTGAATTTATCAATATTTATTAACTGAAAAGAACTGATTTCTAAAACGACAACCTTTATATCAGGATTTTTCATTATTAACTCTGAGAACGGATACCCAATATTACCGGCTGCAATAACTTTAATCCCTGCTTTCTTCAATATATGTGTACAAAGTTCAGTTACGGTAGTTTTACCATTTGTACCTGTTATAGAGATTATAGGCCATTTACAGTATCTATAAGCAAACTCAATTTCACTTATAAAAAGAGTATCCTCTTTCTGCAACATTTCACCTAAAGATGAATTCATATTAAATCCTGGACTAACTACGCCCAACTCACATTTAGTCAACTTCCCGTTACTGTAATCTAGATAGACTACTGCCCCACCTTCCTCAAGAATTCTTTTTTTTTCTATAAGATCTACTGATATATTTTCATCAATTGCATAAACTCTATAATTTTTACTTAATGCCAGTCTTGCAGCAGCAAGCCCACTTTTCCCTAAACCTACGATCAATATTTTTTTATTCATAATTTATCAATTTTTTTACTTTATCTATTTGAAATATTCGTCTCTAATGTTAATTTATAGAACTTTAAATAAGCGAGCGTAGCTCAGTGGTAGAGCCTCACGTTGCCAACGTGATTGTCGACGGTTCAAATCCGTTCGCTCGCTCCATTTAATTGTTCAAAATATCTTCTTGTTTTCTAAATTTATATTTATAACTTTTTTTCTATAAAATTCAATCACTTTTTGTTAACTTCTACGAATTTAAAACACTTTTATCTATATTATATAAATGAAACTATTCTTTCGTCCCTGCAGGCATACGCGTCAAGTTAAGAGCTTTAATGAGCTAAGAACTTCAATTGTTTCTAGAAATTCCTGATTATAGTTTGTTCTTTTTCGCTTATCATAAGCACAGTTTTTAGCAATAATTTCCAGCATAGCATCGTACTCCAATTTACTTGCTGAAGTTGCAAGGACTAATATTTTTTCAAAATGTCTAGCAACTAACTTCATAAACTTTAGCATGCTTATTGCCTTGTTTCTATTTTTAAATAAAAAATTATTTATTGGAATGTATAATTTGTGAAATGCAGTGCAAATCATAATAAGCCGCGCAATAAGCAGAACTCTTAGCTGTATTTCAGAAACATTATGAACAGCAGTAAAAGAGAAATGACTTTTCCATGTTTTGAATATACATTCAATTCTCCATCTGAGAGTATATAATTTATAGATAATATCAAATGTAAATACCGGATTATCTATTGAGGTAATAAATATTGTCCATGACATCAGAGCCAGATTTTCTTTTGACGGTGTGCATCCTGAAGCTTCCTTCTATGCTTTCATTCTTCTTAGGTTTGCAGTTTCCTCATTAACAGCAACTGCTATAATCCGTACCGGAAGCTTTTCATTCCCCAGAAAAACCTTTTGATCGAGACTTTTATTTTTATTCAGCTCATTTAACAGATTCAATACTTCTCCGGTGTCGGGATCAAATATTTTTGTTTTACATTTATAACGCATTATGTAATTGCCATCCTGTTTTTCTATCCTATTCATTGAATTAATATTGAAATATCCTCTGTCTCTAAGCCATAAATCCCCTGGTTCAATTTCAATATCATTACTTACTGACAGATCGTTTTTATAATAGGGATCTATTGAAAATTTAATAAAGTGTCCTGAAATTAAATCATAAATACCCTGGATTCTTGCATTGCATACCTGTTTATATGCATTTCTTACACCTGAAAACAGAACAAACAATTTTTCAGGCAACTTGATAATGGTACTGTCCTGTACAAGAATTCTTTTAAAACCACAGGCTTTCAATTTTTTTAACTCACAGTTATTATGTTTTTTTTTATTACTTCCTCTAAAAGTTTCTGCATAAATATATCAGCTTTATTATTTATTCTCTCATGGTATGCCTGTCTACTTGCAAGTTTTCCTGTAGCGAGACCTATCGATACAGCTAAATCATTATGACTGACTGTTCCTTTTATAGATTCAAGACAAATATATAAAAAAAAGCTTTCAGGAGAAATTTTTTTCCACATACGCCTGGCAAAACCAGATTCAAAAGCAATTATGCGTATTTTATTTACATTAAGCACATCTGCAAAACCTTTGAATATTTTTTTAGACATTGATTCTATTTCCTCCTGTTATGCTTGAATAATTTTAATTGTATGCTAGAATATCCTCTAGTACTATAGCATAAAAAAAAGGAATAAATAATGGGTTATAAAGTAAAAATTCAAAAAATTACAAGAATTAATAATAAAACATACTATGTTAACTTTCCGGTTACTTTTGCGGAAGCTGTAGGTATAAAGAAAGGCGAGGAAATGGAATGGTTTATTGAGGATAGAAATACATATGTTCTAAAAAGGGTAAAGACTGTAAAGTCTTTTATACCAAAGCAGTAGCTCTTAACTTGACGCGTATGCCCTTCAGAGTTGGTATTTTACTTTTTACCACCGTAGGTTTTACCTACGGCTATTAATATTTTACCCTTATTAGGGTATAAAATAAAGACTTGGATTGTCTACCACAATCATAAATCAGCTAAAGTCTTTTTATAGTGATGTAGCATCTCATCAATTGAAAGATTTAAGCTGCCGCAATGTAATACTGGTTTTGAAATAACAACACCAACATTAATGCAAGGAAATCCATTTAATGCAGTTTCAAATTCATCTGCTTTCTCAGGATCAACACTCATTATAAACCTACTGTTACTTTCAGAAAATAGAATTTCCTCTATTTCCATTTTTTCAGAAACAGGAATTTTGTCAATATCTATATCCAAGCCTAATCTTCCAGCCATAGACATTTTAGCAAAAGCAACTGCTATTCCCCCATTTCCAGGAACAGCTATAGATCTAACCAGCTCTGCGTCTGTGATTTTATTTATAGCTTCATACAAACGATATGATGATTCAGAATCTACTTGAGGTACATTATTGCCGGTATAACCAAGCATAGAATAATACTCACTTCCGCCAAGCTCAGGTTTTGTTTCTCCAACAACATAAATGATATCACCTGCAAATTTAACATCAGGAGTTATACTTTTGGAAATATCATTAATTTTTGCAATAGTACTAAATAAAACAGTTGGCGGAATTGAAATCTTTTTCCCTCCCATTGTACTGTCATTTTTCATACTATCTTTACCTGATATGCAAGGAACTTTGTATGCTTTTGTGTAATGGTACAGTGCCTGATTAGCTCTGACAAGCTGAGCTAATTTATATTTTCCATCAGGTGTTTTTTCACTTTCAACAGGATCAGGCCAGCAAAAATTATCAAGTCCGGCCATTCGATATAAATCAGCTCCTGCGGCAATAGTTCTACGTACAGATAAATCTATTACTGAAGCCATCATATGATATGTATCAATATCGCTATATGCAGGGAGAACAGCTGAAGCAAGAACAATGCCTTCTTTTCCAAGCTGTTCAGACATAAAAACTGCTGCATCATTACTAATATCTCTATTCACTCCAATAAAAGGTTTTACAACACTTAGCCCTTTCACTTCATGATCATATTGTCTGGCTTTATTTTCATTCGAGCAAATATTCAGTTTTGAAATCATTTTTAAAACATGTTCATTTATTCTTCCAAAACAACTTTTGCCAGGTTCAGGCCAAACTGGAGGTACCCATTTAGCTTTCAATTCCATTTTAGGGCAACCACCATGAAGGAAATCAATATCAATATACGCAACAGTTTTATTTGCATATTTCAAGTGAATTTTTCCAGTGTCTGTAAATTCACCCAATACCGCTATATCAACTTCATATAACTTAGCAAGAGATACAAAAGCATCAATATTTTCAGTAGGTACAGCAAAAGACATTCTTTCCTGAGCTTCAGAAACTAAAATTTCCCATGGGGCTAATCCTGAATATTTCAGAGGCGCCTTAGATAAATCCATACAGCAGCCACCACACTGTTCAGCCATTTCGCCTATTGAAGAAGACAAGCCACCTGCACCATTGTCAGTAACAAATCTATACAAATTAAGATCCCTGGCTTCATAAATAAAATCACTCATTATTTTCTGAGTGATTGGATCACCTATCTGTACTGCCTGAATAGGACTGTCTTTGTGTAGTTCCTCACTTGAAAATGTTGCTCCATGAATTCCATCTTTGCCAATTTTGCCTCCTGTCATTACTATTAAATCACCAGGATTGATACTTTTTTCAAAACCTTTGCATTCTCCAATATGCTTAGGTAAGAGGCCGACAGTACCACAAAAAACAAGCGGCTTCCCGATATAACGATCATCAAAATATTCCCATCCTAAACCATAAGGGATACCACTTTGATTTCCGCCTTCAATTACACCTTGATGAACCCCGTCTCTTATTCTTTTTGGATGTAAAAGTCCTTCAGGAACATCATTTTTTTCAGTAAAAGGAGAACCTAGACAATATCCCCATACATTAATCAAAAGATTTGCACCTAAACCGGTACCCATTGGGTCTCTGTTAACACCCACGATTCCTGTCATAGCTCCTCCGAATGGATCTAATGCGGATGGACTGTTATGTGTCTCTACCTTGTAGACAAGATCAACTTTATCATTATATGCAATAACACCTGCATTATCATGAAAAACAGAGACAAGCCAATCTACTTTTTTGTCAATTTCTTCAGTACTTTTCTTTATAAATGACTTAAAGCATGAATTGATTTTGGATATTTTACCATTCTCATCTTCATAAGTTATATTAGCATCAAATATTTTATGACTACAGTGTTCTGACCATGTTTGAGCTAAACACTCCAACTCAACATCTGTCGGATTATTCTTCAGACCTACATTTTTACGTTTTACAGCTTTATGAAAATGAGTCTGTATAGCTTTCATTTCTTCTAAGGATAAAGCAAGTATCCCTTTCCTGCTAATATCAATCAGCTCATCATCGGAAACATTTAAATCTATTTCTTTAAATAATTGAATATCAACATCTTTAACAATAGGATTATTATGTGGAATGCCTTTACCGGCGATTTCATAATAATTATAAACTGAGATAGTTTGTATCAATTCGTTTGCAAGTAATTTTTTCCCAATATTTAAAATATCATTTTCAGCCAATTCAGCTGAAGAAATTAAATATTCAACAGAGCTAAAAACTTTATCTTTATAAAAATCTAGTTTTTTATCAATAATATCCTCTATTGCCAAAAATGCTGTCTTACCAACATTATCTGTCACTCCAGGACAAAAGCCTATAACAATAAGCCAGTCATACCCTGACTCAATAGTTTCTCCTACTACCGCAGTTTGAATAACAGGATTTTTAAATTGATCAGCAATATTCTCAGCTTCATTAAGTGAGATATCAGCATTAACACTGTATATTTGTCTTATTTTAATCTTGTCAACTTTTTTATCAGTGAAATTAATAATCTGTTTTCTAACAGATTCTGCTTTGGCATCGCGCCAACAATCAATTGAAGATAGTTCTATTCTAAACATGGTTATAGTTTTCTGAATTAAAGTATATTAAAATCTTTATATTTTGATATGCGTAATTTATCGAGTTAAATAAAAAAGAAAAGCAATTAAAATACTAATTTTCTTCTTTAATTCCTAAATTGTAAATAAGCTCCTATTATTATACTATACTTGGATGAGATTTAAATATTTTTTACAGCGTACCTAAAGGCACGCACTAAATATTAACCTGTTCCACCAGTTTGAAAACCAGTGCTACCAAACTAAACTGCCACGCCACAGGCAGGTAAACGCTACAGTTACCTTTGCCGTAAAATGGCGATGTATTGATATATCATATTATGCACGGGGATGTGCTGCTCTATAAATTTGTTTCATGCGTTCAGTACTAATATGAGTATAAATTTGGGTTGTGCTTAAATTGGCATGACCAAGTAATTCCTGTACACTTCTCAAATCTGCACCCGCATCAAGTAAATGTGTAGCAAAAGAATGTCTAAGTTTATGTGGAGTCATATTTGGAGAAAGATCAACAGCAATTAAATACCGTTTAAAAAAACGCTGAAATGATCGTGCAGAGAGTCTTCCACCATCTTTGTTTATAAACAGTGGAGCAAAAAGCTTATTATTAGAAGTCCAGTTTGCTCTAATCTTCAAATAAGCTCTTAATGTTATAACAGCAGGTTTGCCAATTGGAGAAATTCTCTCTTTTTTCCCTTTGCCCCTAAATTTCACAACAGAGCTTAATGTATCAATACTCTGAAGATTCAAATCTAAGGTTTCACTTATTCTTGAGCCAGTACTGTAAAGCAGCTCTAAAATAGCAATATCCCGAGCCTGGGCAAACTCTGCATGCCCTTCAGATTTAGTCAGACCTTTTTCTTTAGCATTCGTCCAGTACACCAAAGGTGCATCCATTAATTTATCAACTTCATTCACTGAAAAATACAAAGGTAACGGCTTACTCATTTTTGGGGAAATAATCCCGGAAAAGGGATTATTTTCAACAAGTTCTTCCCGCACCATAAACTTATAAAATGAACGTAGAGTTGAAAGTTTTCTATTTATTGACCGTTTTGAACATCCATTTTGCTGACAATTTACAACGAATGTTCTGGCATCTAAAATCAAAACATTCTTCCATTCAAAACTTTCCTCGTTCGCAACATCAGCATCTGAAAATTTTATAAACTGCTCTATATCTCTTCTATAACTTGTAACAGTATTTATAGAAGCCTGTTGCTCATTTTTCAGATAGGAAATAAAGTATTCAATTTCACTATTCATACTATTTCATCAATCTTTTTCTGATTCTTCTTATTGATATATAAGTCGCGATTAACGTAAAAATTATACAGTACAATAAATCCCATATCAATCTTGATGAATAATTATTAGAACATAGTGCCCGCTCAAGATTAACCGCATGAACTAATGGAAACAATTCAATAATATATTGTATCCATTTAGGTAAATTTGTTACAGGAAAGATAATACCTGAAAACATGAACATCGGTGTAATCAAACCTGTAATAAAAAAGTTCAATGAATTGATAGTCTTAACAAAAGACATAAAAATTAATGAGAGAGGAGCAAACATCACTCCAACAATAAATCCTATTACAGGAATAAAAATAACACTGACTGAAACAGGAATTACGTCACATGCAAGTAAAACAATCAAAACTGCGAATGAATAAAAAGCACCTTTAGTACCAGCCCAAATTATTTCTCCAATAAACAAGTCCTCAATACTCAAAGGACTAGTTAACATACCATCATAGGTTTTAGAAAACTCCAGTCTTATAAATGTTCCGAACGTACACTCAAAAGCTGCTGTAAACATTGCTGACGACAAGGGCAAGCCAATACCTAAATATTCAATATATGACATATTATCTACTTCAGCTATATATCCTCCCAAGCCTAACCCCATACCAGCAAGAAAAATAAGTGGTTCCATAAAAGGCGGAAAACCATTACTGAAAATATTTTTAGTATATACTTTAAAATGTCTATACCATACGCTATATAATCTTTCAATCCTACTAGGAGGCATATAATCTAAGTTATTGAAACTCATTCAAACTTTTCCCTGTTAATTTCATAAATAAGTCTTCTAAATTTGTCTGTCGAAGATAATGTTCCCCATCATCAAAGTTGTCAGCAACTTCTCTTAATGCATTAAAATCATTAGAATAAAGATGGGGAGGTTCATGAAAATTATCCTCACGAATAATTGTATTATCAATTTTCAATTTTAAAAGTATGCTTGGTTCTACTTTTATTAATTCAAGGACATATCTTTCCATATTATTTTTAAGTAATACTTTAGGAGAACCTTCAATTATTTTTTTGCCTTTGTCCATAATAATAATATTATCGCATAGCTGATAAGCTTCATCCATATAATGAGTAGTTAGAAGAATCGTCAACCCTTTTTCTTTCAAATCACGAAGTTTTTTCCAAATTGTGTGCCTCACTTGTGGATCAAGCCCGGTAGTTGGCTCATCAAGGATAAGTAAACGAGGTTCATGCAGAAGAGCTCGAGCCATAACCAAACGCCTTTTCATTCCACCTGATAATGCTCTTACATCAGCTTTTCTTTTTTCAGATAATTCCATAAAATCAAGAAGTTCATCTATACGTTTTTCAGCATCCCTACGGTGCATTCCATAAAATTTAGAATAAATTAGAAGATTTTGAAAAACGTTTATTTCTTCATCAAGGTTGTCTTCCTGTGGAACAACTCCGGACGCAAACTTGATTTTAAGAGGATCTTTCATTGGATCAAAGCCAAATACGTTAATCATACTGGCAGGTTCAATATCTCTTTCCAGTCTACTGTATATCATCTTCATCATTGTTGTTTTCCCGGCCCCGTTAGGACCCAAAAAACCAAAACATGAAGCTTTATCAACATCAAAGCTCAGATCATCAACAGCCAGAAATCTTTTAGTAGATCCGATATTATATGTTTTACGAACATTTTTTACCGTAATTAAATAGCCCATTGGCTTAATTCCTATATTTTTCTTAACTTTCCTGAAACTAAGTTGCTAGTTAATGGTAGGGATTGCTCCATGCAAAGCATGGCAAGCTCTGAGCTTGTAACGCTTCCCGTTACCGTCCGCCGCACGTGATATTAACAAAGTCTGTCGTAAATATGATAAAACTTTACGACTAAAGATAGTGGCTCCTCTGAAACTAAAATAATAACTTAAAATATTATTTCGTAGTGTTAGAGTTCGCGACGATAGTCGTGTCCTCCTTTTCAAAACACGACTAATCGTCGCGACCACACTATTCGCCGGGATAAATACTCTGACGCTAGCTGTCAATATTAAATAATAACTGTTCATGTTTTTCTTAGTTTCACTACTGATGAAACTTCAAAAACACCGAAGATCGGCGCTCCTCTGAAACCTAATTATAACCTACATCTTCTTTAAAACAGCGGGACGCAGTTTTTACAAATCTAAAAGAGGCGTCCCGGCATCTTTAGAGATGATATTATACTTTTAATAAAAGTTCAAACCGATAAAACTTTAAGACTAAAAATAGTAACTTCTACATCAGAGAATAAGTTTCTTTGTTTTAATTATTTTTCAAGTCTCTATTATCTTTACCATGGTTGAAAAACAAATGCTGAAGAATCTTCTATTTTATCATTATTTGTTCGATTTAGCATTTTTACCGTTTGTAGAGCCCATTCGCTAATTATACTTCTAACATGAGCAAAATAAGTATAATCCTTAACATTAACCAAAGAAGCTTTTTCAGCCTCTCTATCCGCATATGCCAAAATTATTTTATTAGTCATTGAATCTCTAACTACTCCTTCAAATGCAATATGCGATTTAAAACCACTTTCAAAAACTCCTCCAAGTACTGTCTTTATTGGTAAAGTAATCAAAGTGATTAATATACTAAGGGGAATAGGGCCTATAGGAACAAAAACAAAAGCATCACCAGCGGCATTAAGCTCAGCTTTTGTCGGAACTAACTCTACAATAGCCATCTCCAACACCAACGTTCCATATCCTCTATTATTAACTACCTTAAAACGATTATTAGGTACTGCTTTGAATTTTCTGATAAACTCTTCTCTCATGTATTTAACAACATAATCTTCATCTTTTTTTGTATAGCCCATATAATATCTGGCATTGAGACGTTCAATGTCACCACTTTCATTTAAATATCTCAGTTTGATAGGTTTTATAATTATCCTATTATAATTCAATAAATTTAAGTATTTATAGAACCAGACTTTATGAAATGGCAACATTGGGTCTTTATACATTACTTCAGGATTTTTTATAAAGCCAGCACTGGGAGCTTCAACTGCTTTACATGAAATAAAAAAAAGAGTGATAAATAACAGGAATGCATTAAAAAGTATTTTGAGAAAATTCCAATTATACTTATTACGATGATAACAGGAAGTTATAACGAAGGTATTTTTGCTTTTAAGATTAAATACCAATATCTTTAGATTGGGCAATCTAATAAAAAATAACATGTAGATTTTTATTGCATAACTCAAATTATATTTAAAAAATTTCATTCAATAATCAGTAGAAAAATATGAAACAAGAATAAGTTGGCTACCCCACAAGGATTTGAACCTCAACTAACTGGACCAAAACCAGTTGTGCTACCATTACACAATGGGGTAGAGATAAGACTTAGAATCTATATTTAATTTGGATATTTTCCACTTAATAAACGAAAAAATATCATTTTTTTTAATAAACTTTAAAATTACTATCCAAATAATTACTTAAATCGGGCCAAATTTCAGTTAAGAACTTACTTTCATCATCTATTACTTGAAAAAACAGTTTATATTTAACAGGAACACGAATATTGTTACCTTCGGCTTCAATTAGTAAATCTTCAATTTTTTTTTCGATTACAGCCGTATTTCTAAACTGATTTCTATATTTATCAACTTTGTCCTTATATAATTCGATATTTTTCCCGCGTTGAAGATCATTTAACAGACTAACAATTCCATCAATTGGCTCATAGAACAGAGTTGGTACAAACTTTTTAAGATGGTTAAATTTTAAAATAAGTTGATTTAATAATACCTCTGGAGCTTTCATTTTTTCTATAATTTGTGGAAGATGTTCAATTGTTCCCTTATGAATTACATCAGAACCTTCTTTTAATTTATAGGAATATGAAAATAATGAAGTGAATTCTTTCAAAATAAACTTTGGTTCTGCCTGTATGTATGAATTCATTGACGATTCAAATGCAATTGTATTAAGTTTTCTATCAAATGACTGTTTGGCTTTGTCAAACAAAATATTTCTATCTTTTTTATATAAATTATAAAATAAATTAAAATCATTTTCCCCATTTTTAGTGGATAATTTCTGGAAATATTCTGCAAGAATCGTCTGCCCGTTTTCAACTGATAACACTGTATTTAAAAGTATCTCACATACTTCCGAATAGAATATAAAATTAGGTCCATAATCTTTGAATGGTACTGGATATTTTATTATACTTTCTGGTGTAAGCTTACACTCTGAAATCATCAAGGAATGAATACCGGGAAATGATCCTTTCTCCAAATATATTTTAGGAAATAGAATTCTATCCAATTTCCTATTAATAGCATATACTAACCAATTTGCATTATTCAAATTTCTTTTCGTTACCTGAATATCTAAACTATTGAGTACTACTATTTTCAGCAACTTGACATGTAACTTTTGACAATATTTCAACATGTTGTAGTCCTGAGTTAAATATATTGTAAAGCTATCATTGTCTCTTTTAATTTTAAATATATTCTTTATTTTTTTATTTAAATTAAAAGTCAATGAAGTCAGAGAAGAACGTCCTAAAGACATGGCGGTAAGATTATTAATTTTGGTTATTAATGATTTAATTTTGTAATAATCAAAATTTTCTTTATTTGCTAAAATATTTATTACAATATCACTATTGTCTTCAGGTCTGTTCTGCATTGCAAAGCCTGTACTCAACAAACAGAATAGTATCAAAATCAGATATTTTCTTGTAACATTATGCATAGAAATAATTAGATCATCTACAAAAAGGTTTTACAGTTCAGTATAAAAGTTAATTCTATTAACATTACCTTATAAAGATCATTTTATCGAGAGAATGAAGTTTTTTATGCAGTTATAATTTCAATCAAATATGCTATCGGGTTAATTAAGTAACTGATCAATAGCTTTAGATACAGAATCAGGAGTAATGGAGTTAAGACATTTATAATCTTTTTGTTGATTAATACATTCACGTGAAAAACATGGGGCACAGTCCTGTTTATTCATAAGAACTATCCATTTACCACCTAAAGGTCCAGTTGTAAAAGGATCTGTTGAACCAAAAAACGCAATACCATTCACATTTAAAGATGCAGCTAAATGCATAGTTCCACTATCATTACACAAACACAAATCAGCCATTTTAAGAACATACATAAGTTCAGCCAGAGATGTTTTCCCTACTAGGTTAAAAACTGAATCTGAAGGAAGACCCTCAATGACTTCATTTGCTGTCTCAGACTCATTTTTGAGTCCTAAAACTACTACCTTGCCTCCCCGGGATTGTATCCAGTTATGGCATACTTCTTTAAAATATTTAGCCGGCCATCTCTTAGATGGTCCATATGCCGCCCCTGGATGAACAACTAAAATGTTATGAAACTCTTTTAAACTCTTTATTTCTGGAACTTTAA
>Ga0307988_1001103_pt1 | contig 16232 bp, 11 predicted proteins | sample EllFjometagen183_FD_203166 | JGI IMG/M metagenome (GOLD analysis project Ga0307988, IMG submission 203166) | Marine microbial communities from Ellis Fjord, Antarctic Ocean - #183 | ecosystem: Environmental > Aquatic > Marine > Unclassified | place: Southern Ocean | collected 2014-10-08 | reverse complement strand
TAACCTTTTTTATTATTTTTAAATTCTAAGGGTAATGCGTGAGCTCCTAAAAAAGTAGCTTTTATGGTAATTGGAAAATTCTCATTTAACTTTTTAATTACACGAAGCATTTTTAATTCAGCCTCTTTTGTTAAACCATACCCCGATTTAATTTCAACAGCACCTGTGCCCAATTTCATAACTTCTTCAATTCGAACAGCAGATTGTTTGTATAATTCTTCTTCAGAAATAACTTGTAATTTTTTTGCAGAATTTAATATACCACCGTCATTATTTGCAATCTCTTCATAAGTTAAACCGTTTATTCTATCAATAAATTCTTGTTCTCTATTACCAGCAAAAACTATATGTGTATGGCTATCACACCAAGTAGGAAGAATAATTCTACCTTCAACATCAATTATTTTGTCAGAAGAAATTTTTGGTAAATATTTCATTGAACCAAAATCAAGAATTAAATTATTTTCAATTAATAAAAATGCATTTTTTATTGTTGGAAGAAGTTTCATTTCTGAACCTTTTACCATTTTTTTTGGTACATTTTCAACTTGTAATAATTCTTTTATATTGATAAATAATGTAGTCATTTTCTTGTAAAATTTGAATGCTCAAATATAATGTAATTTTAAGCAGATTTCAATTTTAAATAGGATTTAGAAATTTGTCATATTTGTTACAGTTTTTTAACGTATTTTGCAATGAGATACTGTTTAAATGCAGTATATTTGCAAAAAATTTGAATAATGAATAAAGCCATATATATTGCAACTAGTGAGGCTAATAGTGGGAAATCTATTGTTACATTAGGGTTAATGAGAATGTTATTAGGGGAAACTGCTAAGGTTGGATACTTTAGGCCCATAATTGATGATGTCAGGAAGGGGGAAATTGATAACCACATTGACACCATAATTTCACATTTTGAATTGGATATTAATCCGGATGAGGCATATGCTTTTACTCGAACTCAGTTTATTAATAAACGTAATGAGGGTAAAGAAGGTGAGATTTATGATACAATTATTGAAAAATATAAAGCACTAGAAGAAAAATGTGACTTTATGTTGGTTGAAGGATCAGATTATTCTGGTGAAGGAGTTGTAATTGAATTGGATGCAAATATCTTAATTGCAAAAAATTTAGGGATTCCAGCTATTATCGTTTCTAGTGGTCTTGATAAATCAATGGATGAGTTTATAAATGGATTGCATTTGGCTTATGATTCATTTAAAGAAAAAGAAGTTGAAGTTTTAGCTGTAGTTGCAAATAAAGTTCAACCAGAAAATATTGACCTTGTAAAAATTGGTGTTGAGAAAAATTTACCTAAAAGCGTTTTAGTAAATGTGATTCCTGTTGTACCAACTTTAAGTAATCCAACAATAAAAGAAATTGCTGAAGCTATTGGAGCTAAAGTATTGTTTGGAGAAGAAAATATTAATAATCAATCAGCTAGTTTTAAAGTTGGAGCAATGCAATTGAGAAATTATTTAACTCATATTGAAGAAAATTGTTTAATAATTACTCCTGGTGATAGAGCAGATATTATATTAGGAGCATTACAGGCAAATATTTCTTCAAATTATCCTTCAATCTCTGGAATTGTTTTAAGTGGTGGTATTTTACCAGAAGAGCCTATTATTAAATTAATTGAAGGATTATCTCAAATTGTTCCAATTTTATCTGTAAAAGAAGGGACATTTGAAGTCGCCAATAAAATTGGAGCAGTACGTTCACATATGTATGCAAGTAATAAACAAAAAATAATTACTTCATTAAATATATTTGACAAATATATTGATGTTGAAAAACTAAACAAAAAATTAGTGACATTTGAAAGTGATGGAGTTACACCTAGAATGTTCCAATATAATTTATTAAAACGGGCAAAAGCTAATCGTAAACATATTGTTCTTCCAGAAGGAAATGACGATAGAATTATAACTGCTGCTTGTAGGTTAATTGAAATGGATATTGTTGATTTAACAATATTAGGTGATAAAGATAAAATTGTAAGTAAAATTGCTCGTTTAGGATTAAAATTAGACCTTGATAAGGTTACAATTATTAATCCAATAGATTCTGAACATTATGAAGATTTTGCAAAGACGTTATTTGAAATAAGAAAACATAAAGGTCTTACTTATGAAATGGCTGAAGATTTAATTGGTGATGTTTCTTATTTTGGAACAATGATGGTTCATAAAGGATTAGCTGACGGAATGGTTTCTGGAGCAGCGCATACAACACAGCACACAATTAAACCAGCGTTACAGTTTGTAAAAACAAAACCTGGGGTATCTGTAGTTTCTTCTATTTTCTTTATGTGTTTAGAAGATAGAGTATCTGTTTTTGGTGATTGTGCTATTAATCCAAACCCAACTTCAGAACAATTAGCAGAAATCGCGATTTCTTCTGCAGATTCAAGTAAAAGTTTTGGAATAGATCCGAAAATTGCAATGCTTTCGTATTCTTCTGGAGCTTCTGGAAAAGGTGAAGATGTTGATATAGTAAGAAGAGCAACAGAAATAGTTAAAGAATTACGGCCAGATTTAAAAGTTGAAGGACCTATTCAATATGATGCTGCAGTAGATGTAAGAGTTGGTAAAAGTAAATTACCAGATTCAGAAGTTGCAGGACAAGCAAACATTTTAATTTTCCCTGATTTAAATACAGGAAACAATACGTACAAAGCGGTTCAACGTGAAACAGGAGCTTTAGCTATTGGTCCAATGCTACAAGGTTTAAACAAACCAGTAAATGATTTAAGTAGAGGATGTACAACAGAAGATATTTTTAACACAGTTATATTAACAGCAATACAAGCACAAGGAATTTAAATGAAAATTTTAGTAATAAATTCGGGTAGTTCTTCAATTAAATATCAATTATTTAATATGCCTCAAGAAGAAGTTATATGTTCAGGTTTAGTAGAAAGAATTGGTTTAAACGATGCTGAAGTTCATTACAAATCTTCAACTAATAAAATTGATGAAGTTTTAGATATACCAAATCATAAAGTTGGTTTAGAAAAAGTTGTAAACTTATTATTGGATGAAGAAGTAGGAGTTATTAAATCTACTTTAGAAATTGAAGCAGTAGGGCATAGAGTTGTGCATGGAGGAAGTTCTTTTAGTAACACTACCGTGATTAACCAAGAAGTAAAAGATAAAATTAAAACGTTATTTTCATTAGCTCCTCAACATAATCCTGCAAATTATGAAGGAATAATTGTTGCTGAGAACTTTTTTCCTAATGCAAAACAAGTTGCCGTATTTGATACAGCGTTTCACCAGTCTATGCCTGTTGAAGCATATAAATATGCAATTCCGAATAAATTTTTAGAAGAACATAATATTCGTGCTTATGGTTTTCACGGAACTAGTCATAAATATGTTTCTGAAAAAGCAAATGAAGTTTTAGGATTAACTGATTCTAAAATTATTACAATTCATTTAGGTAATGGTTGTAGTATGACAGCTGTTCAAAATGGAAAAAGTATTGATCACTCATTAGGATTTGGACCAGTTTCTGGTTTAATTATGGGAAGTAGAAGTGGAGATGTTGATCAAGCAATTATTTTTCATTTAGTAAATAATTTAGGATATTCTTTGGATGAAGTAAATAGTATACTTCAAAAAGAAAGTGGAATGTTCGGTTTAACTGGGTATAGTGATTTAAGAGATATTGAAGCTGAAGCTGAAAAAGGGAATAAAGAATGTCAGTTAGCTTTGGATATGAATGCTTATAGAATCAAAAAATACATTGGATCTTTTGTTGCCGTAATGAACGGATTAGATGCCATTGTATTTACAGCAGGAATTGGAGAAAATTCTGATGTTATAAGAAAACTTATCTGTGCTGATATGGATTATTTTGGTATTGAATTAGATGCCGAGAAAAATAATGTTAGAGCAAGAAAAATAATTGAAGTTCAAAAAGAAACTTCAAAAGTAAAGATTTTAATTGTTCCTACAAATGAAGAAGTTGAGATAGCAAAACAATCTTATAGTTTGATTAATTAAGATCAAATTTGAATAATAAAAAAAGCGAGTGAATTTAATTCACTCGCTTTTTTTATTTGTAATATTTAGTAATTTATTTTAAAGAGCCTATCATATTTTCAGGTTTTACCCATTTGTCATATTCTTCAGGAGTTACATATCCTAAACGAACAGCTTCTTCTTTTAAAGTAGTTCCGTTTGTATGTGCAGTATTTGCAATTTCAGCAGCTTTATAATAACCTATTTTTGTATTTAAAGCGGTAACTAACATTAAAGAATTGTTTACTAATTCATTAATTCGTGTGTAATTTGGTTCAATACCAACAGCACAATTATCATTAAAACTTAAACAAGCATCACCTAATAAACGAGCAGATTGTAAAAAGTTGACTGCCATAACAGGTTTAAACACGTTTAATTCGTAATGTCCTTGAGTTCCTCCTACGGTAATTGTAACATCGTTACCCATTACTTGTGCACAAACCATAGTTAATGCTTCAGCTTGCGTAGGATTTACTTTTCCTGGCATAATTGAGCTTCCTGGCTCATTTGCTGGTAACATTAATTCACCAATTCCAGAACGTGGTCCTGATGCCATCATACGAATATCATTTGCTATTTTATTTAAAGAAACAGCTAGTAATTTTAAAGCTCCGTGACTTTCAACAATTGCATCATGAGCTGCTAAAGCTTCAAATTTATTTTCAGCAGTAATGAAAGGTAAATTAGTAAATTCCGCTATTTTTTTCGCAACTATTACATCATAACTTTTTGGTGTATTTAATCCAGTTCCAACCGCAGTTCCTCCTAATGCTAATTCAGCTAAATGTGGTAATGTATTTTTTAATGCTTTTAAACCGTGGTTTAATTGAGAAACATAGCCAGAAAATTCTTGACCAATAGTTAAAGGAGTTGCGTCCATTAAGTGTGTACGTCCAATTTTTACTACCTCTTTAAATTCTTCAGATTTTGATTTTAAGGTATCACGCAAACTTTCAATACCTGGAATGGTAGTATCAATTATCATTTTATAACAAGCAATATGCATACTAGTAGGGTAGGTGTCATTACTTGATTGTGATTTATTAACATCATCGTTTGGTTGAATTACTTTTTCACCTTCACCAATAACTCTTCCTGATATTTCTTGAGCACGATTAGCAATAACTTCATTACAATTCATATTACTTTGTGTTCCTGAACCAGTTTGCCAAATTACTAAAGGAAATTGATCGTCTAATTTTCCTGCTAAAATTTCTTCACATACTGTTGAAATTAAATCTCTTTTATCTGCAGCTAAAACACCTAATTCGCAGTTTGCATGTGCAGCGGCTTTTTTTAGGTAAGCAAATCCATACACAATTTCTAAAGGCATTGAACCTGCAGGCCCAATTTTAAAATTATTTCTTGAGCGTTCAGTTTGAGCTCCCCAGTATTTGTCAGCAGGAACTTGAACATTTCCCATCGTGTCTTTCTCTATTCTATATTTCATGATAATGTGTTTGTTTATTTTAATGGATTTTTTATAAGAATTGTATCTAATATAATACCCAATAACAAAATTACATTAATTAAACTTGGCTTATTTAAGTAAAAAAGAAGCTTAACTAAAATTATTTTTAAAAATCATTACACACATTCTATTTTTGTAAATAAAAAGGATAAATAAACCTTTTTTCTACCTACTGTTTTCTTCTTCAATTGTATATTTGTAAGAGTTAAAATTGAATTTCAATAAAATTATATAAGATGTCTGAATTTAAATACCAAAAGCCGTTTCCTATCACAAAGGACACTACAAAGTATCGTTTGTTAACTAAAGAGCACGTTTCTTTAGTGGAATTCGATGGACGAAAAATTTTAAAAGTTGCACCTGAAGGCCTTGAGTTGCTTTCACAAGCAGCATATCATGATGTGTCATTCTACCTTCGTACTTCTCATTTGAAAAAATTAGAGACTATTCTTAAAGATCCAGAAGCTACAGATAATGATCGTTTTGTTGCTTATACAATGTTGTTGAACCAAATGGTAACGGCAGCTGGAGAATTGCCAACTTGCCAAGATACAGGTACCGCAATTTGTGTTGGTAAAAAAGGGGAAGATGTGTACACTGGAGTGGAGGATGCTGAATATATTTCAAAAGGCGTGTTCAATACCTACCAAACGGATAATCTTCGTTTTTCTCAAATTGTTCCTCAAACAATGTTAGAAGAGAAAAACTCAGGTTCTAACCTTCCTGCGCAAATCGATATTTATGCTACAACAGGTAATACATATGAATTTTTATTTATAACTAAAGGAGGAGGTTCTGCTAATAAAACGTATCTGTATCAGATGACTAAGTCATTGTTGACGGAAGAAAACTTAACCAATTTTGTTAAGCAACATATTATGGATTTAGGAACTTCTGCATGTCCTCCTTACCATTTAGCTTTTGTTGTTGGTGGAACTTCTGCGGAAGCTAATTTAGCAACTGTAAAGAAAGCATCTGCAGGTTATCTTGATCACTTGCCAACAGAAGGTAATGATGGCGGACAAGCTTTTCGTGACCTTGAGTGGGAAGAGAAAATTACTAAAATTTGTCAAGAAAGTGGAGTCGGAGCTCAGTTTGGTGGTAAATATTTTGTGCACGATGTACGTGTTATTCGTTTACCTCGTCACGCAGCATCTTGTCCTGTAGGATTAGGTGTCAGCTGTAGTGCCGACCGTAATGTAAAAGGTAAAATTACTGAAGATGGTATTTTTCTTGAACAATTAGAAAAGAATCCAGGACAATTTTTACCAAAAGAAGCACCACACCTAAAGGATGCTATTGAGTTAGATTTGGATCAACCAATGGAAAAAATACGTGAGGAGCTTTCAAAATATCCTGTAAAAACACGCTTCAGTCTAAGAGGAACATTAATTGTTGCTCGTGATATGGCGCACGCAAGAATTAGTGAAATGCTAGCTAATGGAGAAGAAATGCCTGAGTACTTTAAAAATCATCCTGTTTATTATGCAGGACCAGCAAAAACGCCTAAAGGAATGGCTTCTGGTAGTTTTGGACCAACAACAGCAGGTCGTATGGATCCTTATGTAGATTCTTTCCAAAAAGTTGGTGGTAGTATGGTGATGGTAGCAAAAGGTAATCGTTCACAGCAAGTAACAGATGCTTGTAAAGCTAATGGTGGTTTTTACCTTGGTTCTATTGGAGGGCCAGCTGCAATTTTAGCAAAGGAAAGTATTAAATCTGTTGAAGTAGTTGACTTCCCAGAATTAGGAATGGAAGCGGTTCGTAAGATTAGAATTGAAAACTTCCCTGCATTCTTATTGGTAGATGATAAGGGGAATGATTTCTTTGCAGAATTTAAATAGTCAATCGGAAACAAAACGTTAAGATTAAGATACCAGAGGAATTAGTTCTTTCGATGTCTTTTTTTTATGAGAAATGTCACGTATAAAAAAAATAAAAAGAAGTGTTGTTTATTAAAAATAAATATTATTTTTGTAAAAAACATTAAGCAACACAATACAAGTTATGGATTTATCACAATTTTCTGGATTTTTAGTATTTTTAACCGTTTTTACAATGGGATTTTGGTTAATGATTTTATTAGTTACATTTATTATTCCTTACTGGTTAGTAGGTTATTTTAGAGAAGCTTGGAAATATAGAAAAGAAGGTAAGCTTGATGCAAAAAAATAATAAGTATATTTAATATATAAAAAAATGGACAATTTTTAAATTGTCCATTTTTTTTGTTTTATGATCCAAACATTTCTTCTTCTCCTCCTCCATTATTATAATTTCCTTGGCGACCTCTTTTTTTCTTTTGATTAAACCTGTATGTAAAGTTTAATGTAATAGAACGTTGTCTCCATTGAAATTCACCAATAGTGTAAGTGTTTGGTGTAAATGATTCCGATTTTCGTTTACGAGAATTCAATAAATCACTCACATTTAAAGATAGTGTTCCTTTTTCTTTCAAAATATCTTTACTAAAAGCTAAATTTAGCATTACCATTCCATCTCTTTTTGATTGTGCACTTTCATAAGGAGCTCTATACATTCCTCTAGTTTGCCATTCAATTTTCCCAGGAAGTGTTACTCTTGACGTTAATCTAGTAAACCATGTGATATCCTCTGAGTCATAATTAACATTGTCATAATCACCTTTAGTTACAGACTTAAAAAAGTTAAAACTATTTGATAATCTCCACCATTTAAAGGGATTGTAATTAGCTGTAAATTCATACCCATATCTATCTTGAGTACTTAAGTTTACAGGAGTTCTAATTATTACAATGGTTTCAACATCATTTATTTGTCTCAATTCTTCTGTTTGAACCATTTCAAAATTATTGATAGCATGCTGATAATAAAGTGAAGTATTTAAAGTGAATTTGTTCCATCTTTTTAGATAACCTAGATCAAACGAATTTGTAAAAGTAGGGTCTAAGTTTACATTACCTTTTCTAATATAAGTTTCACTAGTTCTAGATTCAAACGGATTTAAAAACCAATGATGAGGACGTCTTAACCTTCTGCTATAACCTAGTGTAATACTTTCTGAATCATTGAATTCTAACCCTAAATTTATAGTAGGAAATAATTCAGTAAATTTTTTATCATAATTTTCATTAGTTTGAACCAAACTGATTTTTCTATCGGTTGTTTCAGCTCTTAAACCTAATAAGTATGAAAATTTATTTATTTTCTTTCCATATTGTGAATACACAGCAAAAATATCTTGTTTGAAATTTAAATTATTAGAAAAATTTGTATTGTTTACAAATTCATCATTAATAAAATCTTCAACCAAATAATCAGAATTCATTTCATCCAAATCTATTTTAAATCCTAATTCAAAGTTTGTATTATCATCTATAGGTAACGTATAATCTCCTTTAAATTGATATTCTTTATCGCTTTCGTCTGTCGTATTTCTTTCAGAAGTTGGTGTTTCATTTCCAGCAGTGATATAATTAAAGCTGTTTTCTTCACTGTCACCATATTGAAAGTCAAATGTTAATTTATGACCCGATTTGTTGAAATCTTTTGTGTAATTTAAATTATACTCAATAGTTTTATATTCTTCCTTTTCATTTTCAACTCTTAAACCCGAATCTAATATTATTGAATTGTTGTCCAATAAATCAATGGTGTTTGTTGAAATATCATCACCATCGGATTTTCTATATAAAAAAGTTCCAGTAATTGAACTATTATCAGTTAAAAAGTATTCAACTCCAGCTCTTGTATTCAATCCTTTTCTTTCACGGTCGTACTTTAAAACTTCATTCCTAAATGAACTAATTGAACCGAAGTCATCAAAATAAGTAACATTTGAAAATGAATTACCAGGTGCATTTCTATAGGTATAACCCGTATTAGTAAAGAAATTGGCCTTATTTGTTCTATAATTTAAATTGGTTGAAATTCCAAAACTATCAGGGTTTCCTGCATTAGCAGAAAAAGAACCGTTAAAGCCTTGCGCTTTTCCTTTTCTAAGTATAATGTTTAAAATACCGGCTGTTCCTTCGGCTTCATACCTAGCAGAAGGGCTTGTAATTACTTCAACTTTTTCAATAGCATCAGCAGGTAATTGACGTAATGCATCAGTACCACTTAAACCAACTAAACCTGAAGGTTTACCATTTATTAAAATTCTTACATTTTCATTACCACGTAAGCTTACATTTCCTTCAACATCAACAGTAACAGAAGGTACGTTGTCTAATACATCAGAAGCTGTACCACCTTTTACAGTCATATCTTTTCCAACATTATATATTTTTTTGTCTAATCTAATTTCAACGGTACTTTTTTCTGCAATAATTTCAATTTCGTCTAGGCTTTCAGCATTAATTTTGAGTGAAATAGTTCCTAAATCGTTATTTCCAGAGATTTCAATATTGTTAAAAATTTTAGTTTTAAATGATATAAATTCTACAGAAATATTATACATTCCTTTAGCAATTTGTACCTCAAAATTCCCATTTATATCTGTAATTCCACCAGTAATTATTTTTCCTTGTAGCGATTTAACAATTATTGTGGCATATTCTAAAGGTTGTTTGGTATCGTAATCTATTACTTTTCCAAAAATTGAGTTTTTTTCAATAGTTGTATTATTTGAACCTGACATATTTAAAGTAAGCAGTGCAAACAATAGAAAATAGAAATAATTTTTCATGAGGTGTTTTTTGTTTAATTTCTGGACAAATATACTTCAAGATATTAAGCTTTAATGTTAACTAGTGTTAATGATTAAATTAAGTGAATTTTAAAATGAAAAGTATATAAAAATTTCATAACTATTAAGCAATCAAATGATTATAAATTTATTATATTTTAGAAGAGCCTATAGTTTTACCTTAAAAAAGGATATAAAATGTTAAAAAAAACATAAAATTATAATATAGTTTTTATAATTTCTGGTGGACGACCAATTATTGCTTTTCCATTATTTATTACAATTGGACGTTCTATTAATTTTGGATTTTCAACCATTGCTTTAATTACTTCATAATCAGAAAGATTTTTGCCTTTGTAGTTTTCTTTCCAAATGGTTTCATTTTTTCTAACTAAATTAATAGGAGAGATTCCAAGTAATTTAATAATTTCAGTAAGCTCATTTTCGGTAATAGGTGATTCTAAATATTTAATGGTTTCAAAACTTAAGTTTGAAGCTTCAACTATTGCTAAGCCTTGGCGACTTTTACTACAACGCGGATTGTGATAAATTTTCATAAAATTATTTTCTGCAAAAATAGCAATTAGTAATTAGGTTTTATTTCTTTTTTATCGAAATCTATTTTTCTATCTTTTTTGCTTTGATTAAAGCGGTAAGTAAATGATAAAATAATGGTACGGTATTTATTTTGTATCAAGCTTTTAGAAAAATAATTAGTATCAAAACGGTCTCTATCTGTTTTATTTGATAAAAATAAATCATCAACAGTTAAACTAATTGAAGCTTCTTTATTAAATAAATCTTTAGAAATTGCTGCGTTAGCATAAGTATATGCTTTTCTTGTTGAAACAGGTCCTTTAGAAATTAAGTTATGTTGCACATTTGTTTGAAAGTTAAACAAATTAGGAATTTTAACTTGTGTTAATAAACTAAAAGAACCATTAATACTGGCTTGGTTATAATCTATTGTAATTGGCTGATTGGCTTCATTCACAGTTTCAAAAATACCCGTTTGGTCAAAGTTATAAATATTTGCAGAAGCAGTAAAGTTTAAACTTTTTGAAGCTTTTACTATAGCTGTTAAACTAGCACCATAATTATCTACTTTTCCTAAATTTATGAGTGTTCTTATTATTTTATTGATATTATTAATTTGTTCGCCTGTTTCATAGGTTACATCTTGCCAATAATCATTATATCTATTAAAAAATAAAGAGGAAACTATTGTTAATTTATTTCCATAATATGAATACGTTAGAGTGGCTGCATCTATATAAAAAGGATTTAAATTTGGATTTCCTATATAAGATGAAGTTTCACTAAATCGTTGTTCAAAAGGTTGAAGCTCATAATATCCTGGGCGTTGAATTTTTCGGTTATAAGTTAAACTTAAAGCTTTAGTATCACTTAAACTGTATTCCAAATAAATGGTAGGGAAAAAATTATTAAATGTTTTATTTACCTTCGTATTTAATGTTTGGTAATTTATTTTTGAAGTAGAAAATTCAGCTCTTAATCCAAGTCCAATATAAAATTTGTCACTTTCATTTTCAAATTCAGCAAATCCTGCATGAATGTTATCAGAAAAGTCAATAAAATTATCACCAGTACTTCCAGTAAATGTAAAAGGAGTCTCACCAAATTCGCCTAAATATCCTATAGTGTATGTACTCTTTTCTCCAATTGGACTAGTAAAATCAACACTGATTTCATTATTTTTTAAGGTATTATTTTCAATATAATCTTCATTAGTGAAAGTTACATTTGAATTTGTTATAACATTGTTATATACTTCATTGTCATTTGTATGCTTAAAATAGGCGGTTAATTTTTGCCTATTTTTTTTAAATAATTGTTCGTAATCAATTATAAATTCAAAAGTTTCATCATCAAAAGTTCCAGTATGGTGCCTTAAATTATTGCTTACTGCTGTTTTTGAAGCGTCAAAAATATCAGAATTTGTTGTTGTAAGCCCTTCATTATTAATACTTGTATAGTTTAATTTTGCTGATAAGGTTGCTTTATCTGATATATAAAAATCTGCACCAACTATACTAGTAAATCCATTTGCTTTGTTATTATTTTCGCTAGACTCACTTAAAAATGAAGTTGTTATGTCATTTTCAAAATATTCATTTTCATACGTAGCTATTTCTATTTTGTTTCTATGTAAATAGGAAGCATTTGTGTAGAAATTTACTTTTTTAGATTTATGATTTAAGGTTACCATACCACCATAATGATCTTTATAGCCAGCAGCTGCAGTTATAGAAGCATTTAAACCGTCATCTTTTTCTTTCTTTAAAATAATATTTATAATACCTGTTGAAGAAGCTTTATATTTAGCTCCAGGATTTGTAAGAACCTCAATTTTTTCAATAGAATTAGCCGGAATCGTTTTTAGAGCATCAGCTTTAGAAAGTGAAGATGTTTTTCCATTAATTAAGACCGTAGGTGTATCAAAACCTCTTAAAGTTATTCCGCCATTTGGATCAACCGAAACTAAAGGGATATTATTTAAAATATCTGTGGCAACACCACCATTAGAAGAAATATCTTTTCCAACAGTATAAATTACTTTATTACGCTTATAGGCGATTGTGCTTTTTTCGCCAATAATTTCAATCTCAGCTAAAAATTTAGTGTCAACTTCAAGTGCTATAGTACCAATATTTAAATCTTTTGATATTGAAGAAATATTCAATATTTTGGCTTTATAAGATAGAAATTCAACAGAGGCATTGTAAGTCCCTTTTTCAACATCAATGGAAAACTTTCCTCTTTGATTTGTAATAGCTCCACAGCTTATATGTGTTGAGTCTATACTTTTAAAAATAATAGTTGCATCCTCTAACGGTAATTGAGTAGAAGCGTCAATTATTTTACCAGATATTGTATAAAGGGGATTATTTTTTTGCTGACTAAATATAAGTGAAGGGATACTTATAATAAGCACTAAAAACATTTAGAATTTTAAATTAAAAGATCTTAGACATTTTATTAGTTGAGAAGGACTTTTATAATGTATACTATTAATATTTAGCTTGTTTGCTGCTAAAATGTTTTCATAATTATCATCTATAAAAATAGTATTTTTAGGATTAATTTGATATCTGTTTAATAGGATACTATAAATCTCAGGAAAGGGTTTTCTTGTTTTTTCTTGCCCTGAAACTACAACACCATCAAAATCGTTAAAAAATGGAAATAATTCTAATGCTTTATCCCATTTTTCAGCACTCCAATTTGTTAATGCGTAAATTTTATAGTTTTTAGTTGCTTTTAGTTTTTTAAATAAGTTAACATTTTCAATAATTGGACCTGAAAACATGTGCTCCCATTCCTTATAAAATAGCTCAATCCATTCTTTATATTGAGGAAATTCAGCTATTTTAATTTTTACAGCCTCTTCAATAGTTCTTCCACCATCTTGTTCAATGTTCCATTCAGGAGTACAAACAGTATTTAAAAACCATTGTACTTTCTCTTCATCTTCATTAAAAACTTTTCTGTATACATATTCGGGTTTCCAATCAACTAAAACGCCTCCAAGGTCAAAAACAATAGTATCAATTTTTTCTTTCATTATAACTCGTTCGTAGTTTCTTTTTGACCATTTTGCATTAAGTATGCTTTAATAAAGCCATCTAAATCGCCGTTCATTACTGCATCTACATTAGCGGTTTCAAAAGCCGTTCTTACATCTTTCACTAATTTATAAGGATGCATTACATAATTTCTAATTTGAGAGCCAAATTCAATTTTTAATTTATTAGACTCAATTTCATTACGTTTTTCACGTTGTTTTTGCAATTCAATTTCATACAATTGAGATTTTAATAATTGCAAAGCTTTTGTTTTGTTCTCTAATTGTGAACGAGTTTCGGAATTTTCAATAACAATTTCTGAGGGTTTATGGCGTAAACGAACAGCAGTCTCAACTTTATTTACATTTTGACCTCCAGCTCCGCTTGAACGCATTGTTTCCCAAGTAATATCTCCAGGATTTATTTCAATTTGAATACTATCATCAACTAAAGGATATACATAAACAGAAGCAAATGTTGTATGCCGTTTTGCATTGCTATCAAAAGGAGAAATTCTAACTAAACGATGTACACCATTTTCACCTTTTAAATATCCAAAAGCATATTCACCTTCAATTTCTAGTGTAACAGTTTTAATTCCAACAATATCACCAGCTTGAAAATTAAGTTCTTTAACTTTAAATCCTTGATTTTCGCTCCACATTAAATACATTCGCATTAACATTTGTGCCCAATCACAACTTTCAGTACCGCCAGCACCTGCAGTTATTTGCAATACTGCACTAAGCGAATCACCTTCATCAGAAAGCATATTTTTAAACTCTAAATTTTCAATAAGAACAAGGGTTTTATTGTATAAATTTTCAATTTCTTCTTCAGAAGCTTCACCGGCTTCATAGAATTCCAATAAAATTGAAATTTCATCAAAATTGGTAACAATACTATTAAAATCTTCAACCCACTTTTTTTTGGAACGGAGTGATTTCATCACTAATTCAGCTTCTTTTGGATTGTTCCAAAAGTTTGGATTGACAGTTTTTTCTTCTTTGTTTGATATTTCAATTATTTTCTTGTCAATATCAAGGTAAGTTTTTAACTTGCCAATGCGTACTTGTAATTTATTTAGATGTTCGTTTGATATCATTTATTCAATTAAGAAATACAAAAATAACCTTTCATTTTTAAACTATGCAAATAAATTTAATAAGCGACACAGTTACCAAACCAACTAAAGGAATGTTGGAAGCCATGATGAATGCTGAAGTTGGTGATGATGTGTTTAAATCAGATCCTACAGTAAATAAATTACAAGAAAAAATGGCCGAAATGTTTGGAATGGAAGCGGCACTATTTTTTCCTTCAGGAACTATGGCAAACCAAGCTGCAATAAAATTACATACACAACCAGGCGATAAAATGTTTTGTGACAAATGGGCACACGTATATAATTATGAGGGTGGTGGGCCAGCTTTTAACGCTGGGGTTACATCTTATTTGATTGATGGAAATAGAGGAATGTTTAAAGCTAAGCAATTAAGTGAGGCTATTTCAGGTAGCAGATCAGATATTCATGTTCCATATTCAAGGTTAGTTGCGTTAGAAAATACAACTAATAAAGGTGGAGGAGCTTGTTGGAGTTTTGAAGAAATATTAAAAATTAAAAAGGTTTGTACTAAAAATAATTTAGCACTTCACTTGGACGGTGCACGTTTATTTAATGCTTTAGTCGCTAAAAACGAAACTCCAAAACAATATGGAGAAGTGTTTGATACAATTTCAATTTGTTTATCTAAAGGGCTTGGCGCACCTGTTGGTTCGGTTTTAATTGGAACTAAAGAACATATGGAAAAAGCGTTAAGAATTAGAAAATTATTTGGTGGCGCAATGCGACAAGCAGGATATTTGGCTGCTGCCGGAATTTATGCTTTAGATAATCATGTGGAACGATTAGCAATAGATCATACAAGGGCAAAGCTATTAGGTACAGCACTTCAAAATTGCCCATTAATTAAGAACGTTGAACCAATTGAAACAAATATTGTTATTTTTAATGTGATAGATTCTATTAATGAACAAGATTTTATTAGTCGTTTAAATGATGCAGGTATTGGACTTATTTCTATGGGCCAAGGGAAATTAAGAATGGTAACTCACCTAGATTTTACTGAATCTATGTTAGAAAGTGTAGTTCACACTATTGAAAATATATAGTATTAAAACCCTTTAAAAATTAATTTTTAATTAAATGTAATTATCGGTTAGTAGATTCGACATATTAAAAAATATTATGGAATGAAAAAAAAGGTATTGGTAATTATTATTATTATAATTTTTGGGATTGTTACTAATTATGCTCAATCTTCAATTACTAAAAAATCAAAAATGTCAAATAAATTAGAAATTGCAACCTTAGCAAATGGTTGTTTTTGGTGTACTGAAGCAATTTTTCAACGTTTAGAAGGTGTTGAAAGTTTAAAATCGGGTTATACTGGAGGTACAATTAA
>Ga0307988_1001102_pt1 | contig 16239 bp, 8 predicted proteins | sample EllFjometagen183_FD_203166 | JGI IMG/M metagenome (GOLD analysis project Ga0307988, IMG submission 203166) | Marine microbial communities from Ellis Fjord, Antarctic Ocean - #183 | ecosystem: Environmental > Aquatic > Marine > Unclassified | place: Southern Ocean | collected 2014-10-08 | reverse complement strand
CTTGAAAAAAGATTGATCAAAGAAAAAATTTCTGATGATGTTCAGGAATTGGAGGAATAATGAAATATACAAAACTGATTTTATTACTCTCGATTGCTATTATAGTTACAGGTCTTTTACTTACTGCTTGTGATAATAGAATAGTAGATCCATTGGATTATGATATAGCTCTTATGACAGTAAACCCAGATGTTATTTATTCGGATGGAGATGAAACAACTTTTTCAACTATCCGGGTTATGATAAAAGATAGTGATAATTATGCAGTTTTCGGACAAGCAGTTCAATTTAGAACTGATATGGGTTATCTAAATCCGGCAGAAGCTATTACAGATAGTAGTGGTATTGCTACTGCTAAATTCCATGATGGTAATGCCTTTGGTTATGCAACTATAGAAGCTATAGTTGGAAGTGTTTCTGAAACAAGGCAGGTTTATATTGATGGTGTTCCACCTCAAGATGTTAGCTCAATTGGATTTGATATTTCAGATCAAGTTCTGATCAACGTTCAGGGAACCGGCGGTACAGAGTCTGTTGAACTTGTTGCAAGTCTTTATGATAACACAGGTCAATTGATCAATCAACCTCAAACTGTTTGGTTTGAATTGTTGTCTGCACCGGAAGGAACAAACATCAACAATGTTGGGTTAAGTGACAGCACTACATCAGTAGCAGGAAAGGCTTCTGTTAACATAAATAGTGGAACACATTCCGGTATTGTTACATGCCGTGTTCACACATTTAATCTTGAAAATGTCGAGATCAGTGCTCAAAAATCTAATATCGTTGTTGCCAGTGGTTTAACGCATACAGTTGAATTTTCAATTGGTGGTCATAGTAGTGGAGTAGATATGGGCAGCGGTATGTGGAAAGTACAGATCTCAGCTCTGCTTAATGATATCGAAGGTAATCCTGTAGCCCCTGGTACTGCAGTATGGTTCTCACTTCCGGAAAATCCTGAGTGGGCTTCTGTTATTCCAGATGCTACTGTTAATAATCAAAATGCCCAGGGAGATTCACTGGCGGGAGTTGCTTATACTTATCTTAATTATAATGGATCATATACAAATGAGGTTATTAATATAAGAATTGTAACAGGAGAGGATGACATCTTTGAAGGTGAACTTGCTCTACCTATCCAATTTCCAGTGATAGATATTGCTGCTATTCCCCTTCATGTAGACTGGGATATGTATAATAACCCTTCAGATTGGCGTGATCACGATGCAATACTATCTCCTTATGTTGAGATCACAATAATGGATGGACAAAATAATTTGATATCAAATCAGGAAGTTATCTTTACATCAACCTTAGGAGTACCGGTTCTTGATACTCAATTCAATATGGGTCCAACCAATCCGTCTTTTACTCCTGCATATACAGCAGTGACAGGCGAAAATGGACATCTAATTAACTATTTCCGTTTTTATAAATATGAATGTCCACCTCCTCCTGAACCAGGAACACCAGGGCAAACTAGTACTGCAATTAATGCTCTGATCCTTGGTACCAACACATCGAATTCGGTTACAGTTTTTCTGAGAAGATACGTTGATTAAAAGATAAGGGAGAAAATAAATGAGTTTTAATCCTCAATTTGCCAGGTTAGGTGAAGTATTAGTTCATCTTGGTGTTGCTAATGAAGAGCAAATTACAGAGGCAGCACAAAAGCAGAAGAGTTTTGGACTTAAAATCGGGGGAACATTATTAAAACTCGGTATTATTTCTGAGAAAGATTTGCTGGATGCACTACATCTTCAGCTAGAATACGATGTAATTAAAGAAGATGAACTTCTTGAACTTGATTCTGAAATAGTGAAACTTATTCCAGAACCATTTGCAGTGGAAAATAGGGTTATTGCTTTGCGTAAACAGGATAACACTATGATCGTGGCAATGACAGATCCAGATAATATTGTCATTCATGATAGTCTGCAGAAGCTTTTGGGATTAAATATAGTTCCAATGCTTATTGGTGACTCCATGTTAACGGATACTCTTGAAAAATACTACAAGAGTATCCGTACTTCTACTCAAATGGAAGATGCGGTTGGTAATTTTGAATTTGTAGCTGTTGATGATGATGAAAATGAGATAACAGTTGATAGCAAAGGTGATGCTGATGCACCAGTTGTGAAACTTCTTAATCTTATTATTACAGAAGCTATCAAATCAAATTCAACGGATATTCATATTGAACCTCTCACAAATAATACACGTGTTAGATTTAGGATTGATGGTGCGTTACGTGAAGTGATGTCACCACCTATTGGGCTTCATGGGGGTATGGTGTCACTTGTTAAAGTGATGTCAAAATTGAATATTGCAGAAAGAAGATTGCCCCAAGATGGTCACATTTCACTTAAAACATCACAAAAAAGTGTAGATGTGAGAGTTTCTATTACACCAACTGTTACTGGAGAAAAAGTTGTGATGCGTCTTTTGGACAAAGGGGAATTTGGTTTTAGCCTTACTACTCTGGGTTTCTCAAAAGAAGATCTTCAGATCTTCCATAAGTGGATCAAACGTCCTTATGGAATAACAATTGTTTCCGGACCTACAGGTAGTGGAAAGTCAACAACGCTACACGCTGCATTGAAAGAGATAAAGAATATCGAAAATAATATTGTGACCGTTGAAGACCCTGTTGAGTACAGACTCGATGGTATTACACAGATCGAAGCAAAAGAGAAAATTGGCCTAACTTTTGGGAAGGCTCTTCGTTCTGTTCTTCGTCAGGACCCCGATATCGTTCTTATTGGTGAGATCCGTGATGAAGAAACTGCTGATATCGCCATCAAGTTCTCACTTACTGGTCACCTTGTATTCACTACACTTCATGCAAATGATGCCCCTTCAACAATAACACGACTTGTTGATATCGGTATTCCTGCATATCTTGTAGCTTCTTCATTGAATCTTGTTCTGGCTCAGCGATTAGTTAGAAAGATCTGTTCAAATTGCATCGGTGATTACACTCCAAAAGAACAGGAACTTGTTGCAGCTGGTATTACACATGAACAAGCAAAGGAAATTAACTTTAAAAAAGGTAAAGGATGTGTTCATTGTGACAACACTGGATATTCTGGAAGAACAGGTATCTTTGAAATTATTGAAGTTAACTCTGAAGTTAGGAAGCTTATCTTTGCAGGTGAAAATCAGGATGTTATTCGTGAAGCAGCAATTAGAAACGGAATGCATTCGCTACATGCTAGTGGTATAGACAAAATGAAACTAGGTTTAACATCGATCAGTGAGGTTGTTAAGTTAACAGTTTCTGATGAATAAATTCTCTAATTAAGAAGGATATAATATGGCAGTTTTTCAATATATAATAAAAGACGTAAAAGGGCTTCGTGTAGAGGGAACTTTAAAAGCTACTTCTATGGACGAAGCTGTTGATAAGTTAACTAAAGAAGGTAGCATTATTATCTCGGTGAAGCCGGGAAAAGAAGGAGCGTTCAGCGGACAGCTATCAATGCTCGATAAAATAATGCTTACTATCTATAAAATAAGAACGGGTATAAGTTTAAAAATTCTTGTATTCTTCACACGCCAGCTTGCAACAATGTTTTCGGCGGGTCTAACCATTGAGAAGTCGTTAACTAATTTGGCTAGAGAAGAGAAGAACAAGCGTTTTAAGAAAGTTCTACTGAAGTTATCAAACGACATTAAAAAGGGATACAGTTTATCGGAATCTATGGAACTGCATCCGGGTGTATTTAATTCACTTTTTATTGCATTGGTAAAAGCAGGTGAGGTTTCTGGTACGCTCCATACAGTACTTGATGAACTTGCAACCTATCTAGAGAAAATAGAAGATACGCGTCGTAAAGTATGGTCTGCACTTTCATACCCAATATTCATTCTTGCCTTCCTGGCATTTGTGGTTTGGGGCTTGTTCTATTATATAATACCTATGTTCGCTGGTGTTTATGAAAGTTTCAATGCAGATCTTCCAGCACCTACAGTTGCCGCTATTGCTATCAGTAATATTGTTCGTGAGAATGTATTCTTCACTGGCTTAGGTGTGTTAGCATTCTTAATGGCTTTCTTTTTATTCTATATCTCAGAAAGAGGACATTTAGTTATAGATAGCATCATTTTGAAAATGCCTGTGATTGGAAATTTGATGGAAAACTCTATCATGAGCAAATTTGCACGAACATTTAGTATACTTATGTACGCAGGTGTTCCCATTATGGATACTATGGAGCTGGTTGAAAAAGTTGTTCAAAATGCAATTATTGAACGAGCTTGTAAGCAGGCCAGACATTTGGTGAAAGAGGGCTATACCGTTGCAGGAGCATTTAAGAAAACAAAAGTGTTCCCATCAACTCTTCTTCAACTTATATCAACTGGTGAAGAGACTGGTGAAATGGATAGTCTGCTCAAAAAAGCAGCAGAATTTCATCAGAAGTTGGTTGACTCTGTAATAGAAAGGCTCACTTCACTTATAGAGCCGATGATGATAATTATTATGGCAGCATTGGTCGGTTACATTATCGTAATCATATATCTGCCGATATTCAATCTGGGACTGGCCATCAGTTCAGGAATGAAATAAACTAATTAATGCCCGGTTTATCCGGGCATTTTTATTATGTTCTATTTAATAATATTTATATTTGGAACGGTTTTTGGAAGCTTCTTCAACGTCTGTATTTCAAGAATTCCCAGAAAGGTATCAGCCATTTTCCCAGATTCAAGTTGCCCAGTATGTAAAACAAAAATTAAACCTTATCACAACATTCCAATAATAAGTTATATTTTACTCAAGGGTAAATGTGCATATTGTGGCACCAAGATCAATATTCATTACTTTCTTGTGGAAATATTAACACCTATTTTGCTGATTCTCCTTTTTATAAGCCTAGAAGCACAATTCTCAATTGTCTTTTTCAAATATGCAATTTTTATTTCTTTCGGTTTGATCATCTTTTTTATTGATTTTTTTCATTACATAATTCCAAATAAACTATCATTACCACTTATAATAATTGGATTCATCTTCTCAATCTTGCCACATACCGATGTTAACTGGATATCAGCTGGAATAGGTGCTCTGTCTGGTTTTCTATTATTTTTATTCACAGCTTATTTCTTCCAAAAAATTACTGATAAAGACAGCCTTGGTGGTGGTGACATTAAACTTATTGCTGCAATTGGTGCTTTTCTGGGAATTTGGGGAACATTATTCACAATACTTTTTTCGTCATTAATAGCTCTAGCAACACTATTAGTTTTAAAACATGATCGCCAAAAACACTTTCCTTTTGGACCGTTTCTCGTTGTGGGATCAATATTTTACATTCTCGCAGGCAATACTTTAATTAGTTTATATCTGAGTTTTTTTAATCTCTATTAAATTCAAATTATTAAAAACGACGTAAAATTTTCATATCATTATAGTTTTATGACTTCGTTTGCTCGATTGTCACAAATCGGAGTATATGTGGTCGAACCATAGCAAGAAGAAGGGATTCTCACCAATTATGTTATAAATTGTATCCATGAATATCTTATTTTCATTATTATTTCGTAATTTGAAATTCGTAATTAATCAAACCGATGTGTTTTGCTTCGCAAAGCCAAATCTTGTTTTAACTTCGTTTGTTCGTTCCTCACAAGCCAAAGTATAAATGGCACGCCCGTAGGGACTCGAACCCCAAACCCTCTGATCCGAAGTCAGATGCTCTATCCAATTGAGCCACGGGCGCTCATTATGTAAATTTATTTTGACACTAATTCATGTCCACCACTTTCTAGTAACAATAAAAATTTAGGAGAGATAAATGAAATATTTTTTAATAATACTACTGATATCAAGCATTGCTATAATATTAACAGCAGAGACACATGTTGATAACGACCTATTTACAACATACCAACAAGATAAAACTTTTGCCAATTTCCAAAAAGCAATTGCATTTTACAATTCAAAGTGTGAAGATACAGAAATGTATAACGCAACGTTAATGTTATCATATCTTTATACAATGGAATTACATAAAAACCTTGAGATTTTAGAAACAAATTTAGATTCGCTAGACACTAGAACAAAATTTTCTTATGCTAACCTACTTTTGGAAATTGGCAAATATGAAGAATCAATCGTAATTTATGAAATGCTGAATTCAGATTTTCCAGCCTGGTCTTGTCCATGGCGGCATAAAGGGGAAGCATTATTGAAGCAACAAGATTACCAAGGTGCTGAAATTGCTACAAAAAAAGCAATTGAAGTACGAGAAGATCACTTTGATGCTTATATCCAACTTGCTAAGATTCAAAGAGATATGGGAAAATATAATGTAGCATTGCAAACTCTTGAGAGTGGCATGAAATATGAAGAAGCTGATCATGAAGATGAAGTAACTAACGAGGAAGTTGAGTTATTAAAAGCTGATTTAATTAAGTTACTGAAGACTCGATAATTAGAATTATTATTTGAATATTGTGTGTTAGTACCGTTGGATTTTTTGATACTACTGTTCTTATAAAAGTAATATATACGAATAGTTATTGGAACAATTATTGCAATATATTATATTTAAAAGGAGTTAATATGTTAAAGAAATATGTATTTTTATTAGTATTAATTATCTTATTTTCAACTTCAAATTTATTTTCGTCTGATAATTATGTAATCCGATTTGATCACCCAAACTCACAGATTATTGATGAATTCAATACTACTGGATATGATGTAGCTGCATATAAACCATGTGAATACTTAGATATTGTTGTAACAGAAAGCGAATATCAATTATTGCTTTCTCAGGGTTTTGATGTAAGGATAACACAAACAGAGGAACAATTAATAACTAATTTAAGAGGACTAACAGACCTTGATGGGTATATTGATTATGAGGAAATGCTAGCGGAACTACAGCAAATAGAATTAGATAATCCTGATATTTGTAAACTTTATGATATAGGTGATAGCAAAGGTAAACAATATTCCGATGCTGGGAATTCAAACTATGATAATTACAATCATGAGATTTGGGCGTTGAAAGTTTCTGATAATGTAGAGAGCGAAGAAGATGAGCCAAGTGTATATTATCTTTCGGAACATCATGCTCGTGAACCGATTAGTTTAGAAGTTAATATGGCTGTTTTGAATCATATAATTGATAATTATGGTTCAGATCCAGAAATCACTGATAATGTTGATAACACGCAAATATGGTTTGTTCCACTTGTTAATCCTAATGGGCACAAAATTGTTACTGATGAGATTTATACAATGTGGCGAAAAAATATAAGTGATAATAATGAAAATGGTTCGATAAACGTAACCGGATATAATCCAGAAGATGGTGTTGATCCAAATAGAAATTATGGCTGGGAATGGGGTGGTGCATCTACAAATTGGACAAGCGAGACTTACCAGGGAACATCAGCTTTTTCGGAACCGGAAACACAGGCTGTTCAAAATTTAATTGATTCACATCACTTTGTAGCAGGCATCAGTTATCATAGCTACAGCGAATTAGTACTTTATCCATTTGGATATGAAGATGGTGTTATGGCACCAGATCAAGCAGCATTAGAAGAATTAGCTATAGATATGGCAGCAACAATTCCCGGGCAAAATGGTGGATTCTACACTCCAGAAGCGGCTTGGGAACTTTATCCATGTACAGGCACAACCGACGATTATACCTATGGAACTCATGGAGTGTTTAGTTATACAATTGAGCTGGCAACAGAATTTATTCCTCCTGCGGGACAAGTTGAAGGTATTTGCGATAACAATATTGAAGCGGCAATGATCTTATTGAATAGATTGAATAGTTCTACTTTGAAAGGTCACATCACCGATTCAGTATCTGGTGATCCGGTTGAAGCAAGGGTATTTGTCGAAGGAATTGATGATAGTGGTGTATATCGTGAACCTTATATGAGTAGCGAAGAATTTGGAAGTTATTATCGTTTTTTAACAAATGGCAATTATACAGTTACTATCTCTGCCTATGGATATGATTCACAGACATTTGAAAATATTGTAATTAATGATGATGTTACTTTACTTGATGTTGCCCTGGTTTCTTCGAACGAAACTATTGAATTAACAGGAGTGGTTACTGATGGTGATACAGGTGAACCAATTGCTAACGCAATTGTGGCAATTCAAGATTTTGGAATTTCTTCAATCATCACAAATGAATATGGGGAATATACAATAGAAGATCTTTATGAATACAATTATACTTTCGCTGTTTATAGCTCTGTTCATGCGGGACTTCAAGAGCAGCATTATGTAGCATTAACAAATAATCAGATCAATTTTGAACTATTCTCTGTTCCATCTGGCACGTTTGAAGATGGGGAATATGCCAGCAGTTGGGTTTTATCTGGCAATAATAACTGGGTTATTGATGATGTAACAGTATACTCCGGTGATTACTCTGCTAAATCTGGTATGATCTATAATGATCAAACAACTTCAATGTCTATTTCACTTTATGTTCAGGAGGATAACGAGATATCCTTCTATCAAAAAGTTTCATCTGAAGTAAACTACGACTATTTATGTTTCTATATCGATAACGAGTTACAAGATAGCTGGAGCGGAAATGGGAACTGGGAATTTGAAACATTCAGTGTAGATTCAGGATTCCATACATTTGAATGGGAATATTATAAAGATGGTGGCGTTGCATCATATCAGGACTGTGGCTGGATTGATAATATAACATTCCCAACATCTTCATTCATTGTAACGCCGACAATACTGGAATTTTTAGATCAATCAAGTTTGGATGGTTTGGTATTTTCAGTAATAAATAATACTAATGTAGAAATCACAATCAATAATCTCGAAGATGCCGGTGGAAATGGATTCAGTTGGTTTATCAATGATTTTACTCTGAGTTTACCTTATACAATGCAAGCAGGTGAACAACTAGATTTTGTGGTCGTGATAGATCTTCCAGTAGAAAATCTGAGAAGAGATATTGTCTCAGATATGCTTGATATAAATACAAGTGAAGGAGATTTTCAAATTGAAATCATCTTCGATACTGATCTATATACTTCATCTGGAATTGAAATTCCTGCAATTACAAAATTCAATGGGAATTATCCAAACCCATTCAATCCTATAACAACTTTCAGTTATAGTCTTGCTAATGAATCAAAAGTAGATCTGAAGATATTTAATATTAAAGGTCAGAAGATCAAAACACTTGTACATGATAGACAAATAGCAGGATTGCATCAAATAACCTGGGATGGGACAGATGACAATGGCAAGCATGTTTCAACAGGTATTTACTTCTCACATTGCGGAATAAACAGTGGGGATAGTGACTATACAAGTGTAAAGAAAGTAATTCTATTAAAATAATGGAGTTGAAAAGTTGAAAAAGATAATATTTGTTGGTTTATTTTGTCTATTGCTAGTTCATCTATTAGCAAGAAGTAGCGAAATATATTTTAAGTTCAAAGTAGATGACAAGAGTGAGATCAATAAAATTTCAAAGCTAATATCTATCGATAATGTTAAGGACCACACGATCTACGCATATGCCAATACTGAAGAATTAAGCAATTTATTACAACTAGGCTATTTTATTGAAGAACTACCTGCATTAAATTTGGATTTCTTCCCATCAATGGCTTTTAATCTGGATGAAATGCGCGAATGGGATAGTTATCCAACCTATGAAACGTACATTGATATGATGTATCAATTTGCACAAGATTATCCAGATATTTGTAGTGTATACAGTTTAGGGCAATCTATAGAGGGACGTGAACTTCTGGTTGCAAATATATCTGATAATGTGGGTATGGAAGAAGATGAGCCTGAGTTTCTTTATACGGGGCAAATGCATGGAAATGAGCTTGTGACATATATCTTGCTGCTTAGACTTATTGATCTTTTTACAGAAAATTATGGTGTTGATAATAGAATTACTAATATTATTGATAACATAGATATTTACATCAATCCTCTTTCTAATCCGGATGGTACTTATGCAGGTGGAAATCATACAGTTTGGGATGCTACTAGAAATAATTCTAATAGTATTGATCTGAATAGAAATTTTCCTGATCCAGAAGATGGTCCACATCCTGATGGGAATGATTGGCAGCCTGAGACTGTACCAATGATGAATTTTGCAGAAGAACACACGTTTGTACTATCATCAAATCTTCACAGCGGCATTGAATTGCTGAATTATCCGTGGGACACATGGGCTCAACTTTCTGCTGATGATGAATGGTGGCAGGAAGTTTGCCATACTTATGCAGATTCTGTTCATTTATATTCTCCAGAAGGTTATATGGATGAATTTAACGACGGTGTAACAAATGGTTTTGCATGGTTCTCTATGAATGGAGGACGACAGGATTACATGAATTATTTTCAGAGATGTCGGGAGATGACACTTGAACTTGCTGATGAGAAATATCTTCCAGAATCTGAATTGGAAGATCATTGGAATTATAATCGTCAGTCTTTTCTTCTTTATATGGAGGAGTGTCTTTACGGGCTGCGTGGTATTGTAACAAACACTTCTGCCGAACCTCTTCTTGCAGAGATCACAATATTAGATCACGATATTGATAACTCAGAGGTTTTTACAGATCCTGATGTAGGAGATTATCATCGTATGCTTAATCCAGGAGTTTATGAAATAGAATACAATGCATGGGGTTATTTTCCGCAGACTGTTTCTGATGTACAAATTTTAGATAATGCAATTGTAACTCAAAATATCCAGCTGGAAAGCAGTCCTCAGCTTGCAATATCTGGAGTTATTACTAATATATTTAGTTCTATTCCTATTGAAAATGTAACTGTAGAATTATTGAATACACCTTTAGAACCAGTTTTAACAAACGAGAATGGCGAATTTGAAATTCTATGTGTTTATGAAGATATATATGAAGCTAGACTAACCGCTGAGGGTTTTTCATCAACAACCTTTGAGATAAGTGTTAATGAGCAAAGTACAACTTTTAATCTGGAACTTTATGCATGTGATACCGAAAACTTTGAAACCGGTGACTATTCTTTACTTCCATGGGAATTTAGTGGTGATGCAGATTGGGTAATTGACAATTTTAATGCCTATCAGGGAACATTCTCAGCAAGATCAGGTGATATTGGAGATAGCCAAAAATCAGGATTATCAATTAGTATGGAAACATCTTATGATGCAAATATATCTTTCTTTAAAAAACTTTCTTCAGAAGCAGAATACGATTACCTCACATTTTATATAGATGAAATATTTATTGAACATTGGGCTGGTGAATCTGATTGGGAGTATTACGAGTATTTTGTAGAGGCTGGTCCACATATTTTCAAATGGGAATATGATAAAGATAATGGTGTCTCAACAGGGGCGGATTGTAGCTGGCTGGACAATATTTCATTCCCACCTACTGAAGTAGTACATGTATCACAAAATAACGCTTTACCAAAAATTGAACTTGTAGGTAATTTTCCAAATCCATTCAATCCTCAAACAACAATTATGTTTCAATTATCTAAACTGATGCCGGTTGAATTGTATATTTATAACGTAAAGGGTCAAAAAGTTAAAACATTATTAAAAGAAGAAAAAGAAGCAGGTATTCATTCTATAAATTGGAATGGAAAAGATGACAATGGCAGTTCGGTATCTTCTGGAGTCTACTTCTACAAGATGATTACAGATGAAGTTATTGATTCAAAAAAAATGCTGCTTCTAAAATAAAAAAAGAAAACTAAATAAAAGTTGGAGGAAAAAAGGATGAAAAGAACATTGTTAATGATTATTGTATTAGTTGCTTTTGCTAATATAGTATTTGCATCACAAGTTATCAGATATAACGATAACTGGGCTGATGCTGGATTTAGTTTAGAGCAAAGAAATGGCTCTGGGGTCACTGTTAATTATTCAATAAAAGAATTCTCACTAAATGATATCAGAATCGAAGGTGAGAATTTGGTTAACGTTTTATTACCAGATGTATTGTTACAAAATGATGAGGGTGCACCAAACTTAGCTGGTGGTGGGCAATTAATCGCTATTCCTCAAGGTGCTTATGCTAAACTAAACATAGTGGCAAAAAGAACAGAGATCTTCACAAATGTAGAAGTTGCTCCTGCTCCTCGTATTCCACTTGATACAGATGATAGCCCTCTTGAGTACAAGAGAAATCAGAACATATACTCGAAAGACAATTTCTATCCTGCTAGCCCCGTAACATTAGGCGAGCAAACTCAGATGCGTGGTGTTGATGTTGTTATGTTGGGAATCACTCCTTTCCAATATAATCCTGTTACAAAAGAATTGATTGTATATCGAGATTTGCAGGTAGATATAGAATTTGCTGGTGGTAATGGATATTTTGGTGCTGATAATCTTAGAAGCAGATGGTGGGATCCAATTCTTAGTGATCACATACTTAATTATGAATCTCTTCCAGTTATGGATTATTCAATAAATAGCAGAACTCGTGACGGTGCAGAATATCTCATTATATGTCCAGACGATGCTGACTTCTTAGCTTGGGCAGATTCAATAAAAACTTTCCGTACACAACAAGGTATTTCTACAATTGTTATGACAACAGCAGAAATCGGTGGGAACACGGTTTCGGCGATAGAAGGCTTTATAGATGATATTATGGAGCCAACTACAGGTTGGGATCCGGCACCGGCAGCAATTTTGCTTTTAGGTGATTATGGTACAACGGGCAATACGGTTGTTTCTCCAATTTGGAATAACTACTGTGTATCAGATAACATCTATGCCGATGTAAGTGGTAATATGATGCCGGATGTTACATTAGCCAGAATGACAGCGCAGAATGCTACACATCTGGAAACCATGATCACAAAATTCCTTGATTATGAAAGAACACCTCCTACAGATCCAGATTTCTATGATCATCCAATTACTGCCCTTGGTTGGCAAACTGAACGTTGGTTCCAGATCTGTTCTGAAGCTGTTGGTGGATTTTTCTTACATGAACAGGGAAAATCTCCAGTTAGGATAAATGCTGTATATGGAGGAAATCCTAGTGTCGATCCATGGTCAACGGCTACTAATACAAGTGTTGTTATAAATAAATTTGGTCCTAATGATCTGGGTTATATTCCTGCAACACCAGCAGAACTTGGTGGTTGGACAGGTGGAAATGCAACAATGGTTAATAATGCGATCAACGATGGTGCGTTCATGTTACAGCATCGTGATCATGGTTATGAGCAGGGTTGGGGTGAACCGGATTATAGCTCCTCCGACATAGATGGTTTAACTAATACAGATCTGACATTTGTATTTTCGATTAACTGCCTTACTGGTAAGTATAATATGACTGGTGAATGTTTTGCAGAAAAATTCCATAGACATACTTATAATGGAGAGAATTCAGGTGCTCTTGGAATTATTGCAGCTTCAGAAGTTTCTTATTCATTTGTGAATGACACATTTGTCTGGGGAATGTATGATAACATGTGGCCTGAATTCTTACCTACATATAATTCTACTCCAGTAGAAAGAGGAGTATTACCTGCGTTTGCAAACTCAGCTGGAAAATATTTCCTACAAGCATCTAGCTGGCCTTATAATACTAATAATAAAGCTGTAACTTATGCATTATTCCATCATCATGGTGATGCGTTTTCAACAATTTATTCAGAAGTTCCAGTTGATCTTACAGTGGCTCACGATCCAGTATTACTTAGTGGTGTTACAACCTTTAATGTAACTGCTAATGATGGTTCACTTATTGCTATGTCTGTTGATGGTGAACTTATTGGAGTTGCAGAAGGTACAGGCTCTCCAGTAGCAATGACTATCGATGCTCAAGTTCCCCCATCAGATATTGATCTTGTGATCACATTACAAAATTATTATAGATATCATGCAGTTATTCCAGTTATCCCACCAAGTGGACCTTATGTAGTATACGATTCGCATGTTATAAATGATGCTTCTGGTAATGGGAATGGAATGTTGGATTATGGTGAAACAGTTACTCTAGATTTCACAGTTTCCAATGTTGGAAGTGAAACAGCAAATAATGTTGATGTTACAATTTCTTCAACAGATGTTTATGTTACAATTACTGATGCAACAGCAGATTTTGGAAACATAGCAGCTGGAACTACAGCAACTGTTAATGACGCATTTGAATTTGAAGTTACCGGTGACGTTCCTGATGGACACGTAATTGCCTTTGTAGTTGAAGCTGATGGTGGTGAAATCTGGGAAAGTTATTTCTCAATTGATGTTCATGCACCAGTATTAACTTTAAATGGATTTATCATTGATGATGCATCTGGTAATAATAATGGAAGACTCGACCCAGGTGAAACAGTTACTTTGTCCATCCCAACTGCAAATGAAGGTAGTGCAACCTCACCATCAGCAATAGGAACTCTTACTTGTGCTAATTCACTCATAACAATTGAGGATGAAACATATACGATAGGTGAGATAGCTGCTGGTAGTAGTGTGGATGCAATCTATACAGTAACAGCGGATCAAATTATAGTTGAAGGAACACCTATTAATTTTGGGTATGAAGTTGTTGCAGGTGAGTACACAATTCAAACCGTTTATTCTATTGCAATAGGACTCATTGTTGAAGACTTCGAATCTAATAATTTCGAGAATTTTGAATGGGAATTTAGTGGTAATGCAAACTGGCTTATAACTACAGGAGCATATGAGGGAACTTATTGTGCTAAATCTGGAACAATTAACCATAGTCAGACATCTTCAGTTTATTTGGAAGCTGATGTCCTGTCTGATGGAGAGTTGAGTTTTTATAAGAAAGTTTCTTCCGAAAGCAATTGGGATTATTTGAAATTCTATGTTGATAATACAATGCTTGATTCTTGGAGTGGTACAATTGATTGGAGTTTGGAGACATATGATATTTCAGCTGGTGCGCACACTTTCAAATGGGAATATTATAAAGATGGTTCGGTTAGTAGTGGTAGCGATTGTGCCTGGATAGATTATATAATCTTCCCACCAATTGCTATGGGAGTTATGGGAACTGTAGCAGGTGTAGTAACAGATATTGAAACAGGACTTCCAATCTCAGGAGCTGACATTGCCGGTATGGCTACATCAGAAACCAACGGTTCCTACTCATTTGAAATATTAGTTGGAACTTATGATTTCACCTGTGCAGCAGATAACTATTTTGACCTTGTTATGGAAGATGTTGTTGTTGAAGATGGGCAAACCACAAATCTCAATTTTGAAATGAATCCATCAAATCCACCTGAAAACGTCGATGCAGAAGTTGTAGATTACAATGATGTTGTAATCACATGGGAATTACCTGCAGATATACTTACTGAAGGAGCATCCTCAAGCAGAACAAGTAAGAAAAAAGCAATCTCTACTTTGAGTTCACGTTCTTTAGCTGGATTCAAAGTATATGAAGATGGAACCGAGATTATTGAAATCACTGATCCTGCAACTCTTACTTATACAGATACTGCACTTAATGCTGGGGATTATGAATATACTGTGACAGCAGTTTATGATAATGGTGAAACAAATCATTCTACTCCTGTATCTGTAACAATTACTCTTCCTGCACCAATTGATGTAACGGCACAATCTCAAGATCCAAACATCATTATAAGTTGGAATATGCCAACTAGAAATATTGCTGCTTACAAAATATATCGTGATGATAATCTAATTACAGCAGATGTGTTAGCTTCACCATATGAAGACTTAAATGTTCCAACAGGAACTTACACATATAATGTTGTAACCGTATACGATGGTGGATGGGAATCTGAGATGTCTAACGATGCTGTTATAGATCATACTGATAATGGGAACATCCTAAAACCGGTTGAAACAATGCTTACAGGCAACTTCCCCAATCCATTCAATCCAACAACCACAATTAGCTTCTCCACAAAAGAAGCTGGGCATGTATCAATTAACATTTACAATATGAAGGGGCAGCTAGTTAGAGCTCTTGTAAATGAAAATCTTGATGCAGCGTATCATAGTGCGGTTTGGAACGGAAAGGATAATAGCAGTAAAGCAGTTTCCAGTGGTATTTATTTCTATAAAATGAAGGCTACTAATTATACTGCAACAAAGAAAATGATTCTTATGAAATAGTGACATATGTCCCCTCGGGTTGTGTTATATTATAAATAAAGACCTGAGGAGGCATAATGAGAGAACGCAAAAATCAATTAAGCAGGATTGAATTAAAAAGTTTTGAGGGAGAGTTTTT
>Ga0307988_1001101_pt1 | contig 16241 bp, 11 predicted proteins | sample EllFjometagen183_FD_203166 | JGI IMG/M metagenome (GOLD analysis project Ga0307988, IMG submission 203166) | Marine microbial communities from Ellis Fjord, Antarctic Ocean - #183 | ecosystem: Environmental > Aquatic > Marine > Unclassified | place: Southern Ocean | collected 2014-10-08 | reverse complement strand
GCTCCGAACTGTTCACAAATTTTTTCGGCAGCTTGACTCGCACCTTCAATATTCATGTCAGCAATAGCTACGACCGCTTCTTCAGCAGCGAGTTCCTGGGCTATTCCAAAACCAAAGCCCTGCGCTCCACCAGTCACTATCGCAACTTTTCCATAAAGTCTGCCACGCCTGCATGTGCATTCTTTTGGCTCTGCATCCACATATTCAATTCCACCACAAGCCGCGCTTAACTGTTCGACCAAGGCTTCAAGTTCAGTTGCAGCCGCTAATTCCAAAGCTTTGCCGTAATCAGGAGCCGCGCAAAATACAGCTTTGCAGTCTACAGATACGATTTGAGCTTTGCAATCTTCAGGTATTTCACTACATGTCAAACGTGATGTCGCACTATCGGCAAAAACTGCTCCACCAGCAATTTTAAAAGGCGGCAGACTAACTACAGTCTGTATTTTGCAGTCAGTCAAAAGCGTTCTTAATGCCGGAGCGTTTTCATAAACATAATCAGCATCTTTTTCGCCGAGCGCCAGTTCTGTATCAATACCTTTTTTTACATAAAATTCTTTTAAGGTCGTGAGAATTTCTTCTTCCGCGCCAGCTGCAAAAATTGCTCCGTCATTTTTAATAAAAATTATTTTCGGAGTAAGATCACCAGCGTCAAAGTTTTCAGATTTCAACCATAGAGCGTCGGCAAAGATTTCTTTGCAGACAGTTTCACCATTTTTAGCGCAGGAGATACCATTAACTAAGGCATTCTGGCTATGTTCGAGTTCAATTCCATAATAATCAGCTAATTTAACAACAAGGTTTAAGGACATTTCAAATGCTCCATTTTGCGGAGTTATTAACTCCAATTTTAACATAGATGTCGCTTATTGGCTTCAAACCCCTTTGTAGCCCCTATTAGCGTTATAAGCTTCATTAATTTTATATATTTTTATATCTTATTCAGATAAGATATTCCATAAATTAACTAATGCAAATTTTCAAAGGATGTATTTTGATTCGACCATCATTAGTATATTTTGAATGCCTGTTAACAAATTAAAAAAACGCCATCGACTCTCATCCCAAAATCATCACAGCGATTGTTTAAAATCCTTTTTATTATTAAATTTGTCATTGTTATATTTTACCAAGCTGACAACTGAATCAAGGTCGCCCCATTTTAAAATATTGGGCAGGCAAAATCCCATTGATAATTCATAGGAAGTGGCTTTGTCTGTGAAAACGAAACTCTTTGGAGATTTTTCCACGCTGACTGTGATGTTTTCATCTAGTAGTGCTCCCGCCAAGATTGCTGCTATACCGCTTTCTTTATAACCGTATAATTCGATATTTTCAGCTTTTAAAAACTGACGACTCCACTCTGTAAGCAAGGCATACTCTTTGCACCATTCTCCATATAAAGTTCTGCCTAACCAGAGCAAAGATCGACTTAATGTATGGTAAGGACTGAGATTAGTAAGCAGATCCTCATCTGCGGTTTCGCCACTGCCATAAGCATCAAAAAGTACAATACCTTTCTTGCTTTCTGAATTGCTGAAATCACTTTTTTGCATAATAATATAATCATTTGTTCCATCCAGAGGCTTTCGCAGCAAAACAGGAATCATACGACCACAAGTTGTTTCTAACGCAAAACTCTCCCAGCCTGTATTGTCCTCATACTGATGAGTTTTTTTCAATTCCAACTCAGAGTATTTTAATATGTCTTTCAATTCAGCTTTTGAAGAATTAGAAGCCGTTTTTTTCAATTCCGCGCCTTTTCTCTTACAGTATTCTGCTATTGAAATAACTTCTTGCGGGCGTTTTCCTTTTTTGAAAACCATGAGTTTTCCTTCAGGTAGACATTCAAATGCTTTTTCCGCCTTTGGAGCGCCAATACCTATCCCTTTCAAATGCAGATCAAACCAGCCGAGCATAGTTTCTCTTATTTCCGGCCAGTAACCATGAGGTTTATTGAATATCTGATAAGCCAATTTAGAATCACTATCATAAGCTTGAAAAACTTTTCTCGCTTCTGTGTATGAACGGAGCATTTCAGATGGCTGAAATGTTGGGCTGATATCACCAAGACAATTGCACATCTTCAAAGCTCGAGGGGCTATTAACGCCAATACACCTGATTCTTCGGTGAAAGTTAAACCGTTCGGCAGGCATTCGCAAACGCAGTTTGAACGCATAATGTATGACTCAAATGTCCCGACACTGACCACTGGAACCGCCGCAGTTATCCGTTCGTCCAGTGCAGCTAGCCACATGGTTTGATTGCCGCCTCCGCTGGCTCCGGTTGCGCCTATTTTATTGGAGTCCACATAATCAAGCGAACAAAGTAAGTCAACGGCACGCATATTATCAATAAGTTGTGCCCCCATCAGGCTTTCGCCGATATTGAATAAAGCTCCGCCGAGTCCTGCTCCGTGGTATTCGTATTCACCGTGTTCGGTAGAACGTTCGCCAGAACCCCAGGCATCTACTTGTAAACTCACATAGCCGTTTAGTGCCAAAGTATGACCTCTACTCTGGATTCGCTCCGCAAGACGGCCCTGGAGCCAATGTCCGTGCATGCCAACTACTCCGGGGAAGGGGCCATCACCATCTGGAATATAAAGATTGCCGGTTACATATAAACCTGGACGACTTTGATAATAGATATTTTTGATACTATATCCATCCATTTGAATTTCACCGGTTTCGCGCAAATCCAGATCGATAGACTTATCATAATGGACTCCGAGATTTTTCCAAATGTTTTTGCGCAGTTCAATACTATGTTTCTGCCATGATCCGATAGTATCAGGTAGTTGATGAATCCGAAAAAGCTTTGCGGCTTCATTCTTTAAGCTATTTTCAATATAATCAGAAAACGGCTCTGTCCAGACAGCAGGTATTTCCATAACTTAATCTCTATTTTTTTGATTTTCTTATTTAATATCTGAATCATTATGTTCTATTTCTTCAAACTGCGCTTTGTCGGCGAGCGAAACCTGACCGTCAACCTGACCGTTCTCGAAGGGTTCCGTCACCCGCTTTCTAATATCTCGGAAAAGCCGGAACATATCTATAAATCTGCCAATATCGAACTAGAACACAGATATTATAGTCAGGCACAATGGAATTGCAAGTAAAATAATAAAGAAATGCGTTCCCAAACGGTTCGATAAAATCTACGACTATTTTTCGCATGTCTATTAGGTAAACAATATTTGGTTGACATGAGAATTTTGATTTTTTGCAATCAATTCTCTTGACTTTTTATCACAAAGCAACTATAATTAATTGTTAAATGAATAAACTGTTTCACAATATGAAAAGGATTATTATGATAAAAGTTTTAGATAAGGCCTTTGGAATACTTGAACTGTTAACTATTAGCTCTCCTGACGCTGTTAGACCTAGCAAAATTGCTGAATTATTGAACATTAATAATGCGACATGTTCAAGAATTTTAAAGGACTTGAATTATGCAGGATATACGGAAAAAATTTCACGTGAAGCTGGTTATACTATTGGTCCTCGCGCTTTCACATTTTCAAAACAGCTTAATTACAATACAGACTTAATTAACGCAGCTGAGCACCATGTTGAAGGCTGTGCTCGTAAGCTGAAAGCATCAGTTATTCTTGTTGAATTGAAAAATAATCAAAGATATATCCTTTTACATAATGATTATAATGTTAATTCAACAATTAGAATAGATAAGCTTTCGTATACAGACTTATTCAAAACAGCGACGGGAGTATTACTGCTTGCATACGGAGGAATAGAAGAACGCAAAAATGCGCTCAAAAAATATGGTCTACCAAGTGAATTTTTCTTTGAAGATATTTCAAGCGTGAAGGAATATTATAAGATACTTGATAATATAAAGAGTAAAGGTTTTGCCTATTATGACAAAGATAAGATAAATACCAGCATATATGCGCTTCCAATATTTAAAGGAAAAGAAATGATTGCCGCCTTAGGAGCTACTTTTATTGGAGGTCTTGCTCTAAACAAAAATAAAGAATCCCTTTTGAACAAAGTCAAAGATACAGCTAAAAAAATAAATGAAACACTATCTCCAATAAATTATATTGGATAATTCAAGGAAGTAAAATGAAAATCACAGAAATTAAACCATTAATATGTCATTGTTACCGAACCAACTGGGTGTTTGTAAAAGTCATGACTGACGAAGGCATTCACGGAGTCGGAGAAGCTACTCTTGAGTACCGAGAGCAAACTGTAGCGGAAGCAATTCGTGAACTCGACAGGAATCTGCGTGGACAAGACCCAAGAAATATCGAAGCCATCTGGCATGAATGTTACCGCAGTTTGTACTTTAGAGGCGGGCCAGTAAATATGAGTGCGCTTTCTGGTGTGGAAATGGCGCTTTGGGATATCAAAGGCAAAGAATTAGGTGTGCCGGTCTATCAATTGATAGGTGGACAAGTTCGCGACAAAGTACCATGCTATGCCAACGGCTGGTTTGCTCCAGCAAAGACCCCTGATGAGTTCGCCGCAAAAGCTAAAGAAGCTGCGGCACAAGGATTTACGGGACTCAAATGGGATCCATTTGGTTCGGCTTATTTGAACATCAGCAAAGCAGAACTTCGTCAAGCACTCAAATGTGTGGAAGCAGTTGTTGAGGCAGTCGGTGATGATGTAGAGATATTGGTTGAAGGACACGGACGTTTTAATGTAGCTACAGCGGTGCGCATAGGTCGCGCCTTGGAAGAATATGATATTACCTGGTTCGAGGAACCCGTTCCTCCAGAAAACCTCGATGCTTTAGCGGAAGTCAAAAGCCGTATACGAGTACCGGTTGCGGCAGGTGAACGCATTTACAGCCGTTGGGATTATCAACGTTTCTTTAGATTGAACTGCGCTGACTATATCCAGCCTGACGTGAGTCATGTCGGTGGAATCGGCGAAGTAAAGAAAATCGCGGCTCAAGCCGAAGCCAATCATATTGCGATTTGCCCGCACAACCCAAGCGGTCCTGTCGCTAATGCGGCAACTTTGCAGATAGCAGCATCTACTCCGAACTTCCATTTACTGGAAACTATGGCGGTGGATATCCCATGGCGCAAAGATATTTGTACAGAACAAGTCAGTTTTGTTAACGGCAAAATGAATATTCCAAATCTGCCGGGACTGGGAGTTGATCTGAATGAAGACGCAATTGCCGAACATCCATATCAAAAACGTGATCTGCGCCACTACAACGGAGAATTAACTAATATCCGTCCAGATGACGCTGAAACATATTTTAAAGCATAGGAGCTAATAAAAATGGAAATAACCTGGCTTACTCAAGGTAGTTTTTTGTTTGAAATCAATGAAATAAGAATTTTGCTTGATCCTTATATGAGCGATTGCCTGGAAGATAAAGGGCTTAAGCGAATGCTTGAGTTTCCATTGCTGTTTGAAAAGCTAAATCCAGATATGCTTATCTGTACACACGATCATCTAGACCATCTTGATCCGGAAACAGTAAAAAAGATTGCAAAAATGTATCCTGATTGCATTATTGCCGGTCCCAAAAGTTGTTGTGATCATTTTAGAAAACTTGGAGTTACTGAAAGCAGAATTGAACTACTGGAACAAAGAAAGTCATATTTACTAGGCAATATAAAAATAACTCCAGTAATAGCAATTCACTCTGCCCCTGAAGCTATAGGTATAGTAATAGAAACGGAAGGTAAAAAAGTATATTTGAGTGGAGATTCTTTATATGATGATAGATTAATTAATGATTTTACAAAAAATTGTGACTATCTTTTGATTTGCATCAATGGCAGACTTGGCAATATGTCACTTGAGGATGCTCTGAGAGTCTCCAAGGCTCTAAAGCCAGTTACTGCTTTGCCAATGCATTACGGCCTATTTGCAGAAAACACTGCTGACCCACAACCCTTTATTGACGGCTGTATTGCGCACGAAATAAAATCATTTGAAATGGAATCTGGAATAGGATTTGGATTATGAATTTCACAAATAAAACAGTAATGATTACCGGCTCAGTACGTAATACCGGATTAGGTATAGCAAAAGAATTTGCGAAAGCTGGAGCGCGAGTAATTCTCAACGGCAGAAAAGAATCTGATACCAAAAGAGTAGCTGCAGAGATCAGAAATAAATATGGTGTAGAAGTTATCGAGGCAACTATGGATTTATCTATACCCGAACAAGTAAACGAGTTTTTCGACTCACTCGAAGCCCAAGAAATAAAGCTTGATGTTTTAGTTAATAACGCTGTCGTGCAGGCACAAGGTTATTCATTTATTGATACGCCATACGATATGCTGACTGAAACATTTAAAATCAACAGTATTGGGATGTTTCATTGCTCCCAGAGAGCCGCAAAAATAATGAAAGCTCAAGGCGGTGGCGCGATAGTTAATGTCGGCTCAAACACGGTCGCTCGTCCAATAAAAAAACGAACCGCCTATATCGCCAGTAAAGGAGCTGTTGACGCCCTGACTCGCGCAATGGCTATAGACTTAGCAGAATTCAACATCCGAGTCAATACAGTCGCCGCAGGGTACATTAATTCTGAACGCTGGCTGGAACTGCCGAAAAGTACTATTGAACGCAGACGTAGAAATATCCCATTAGGCAAAGAAAGCACATCTGCGGATATAGCAAAAGCCGTAATGTTTCTGGCATCTGATGATTCAGCAAGAACAACCGGCACATGTCTGACCATTGACGGGGGCATTTCAACCCAGTTAATCCCTACAGATTGCGATCTATAAAAACGTACGCGTTGAATGACGGACATCTATTTTAATTTTGTTGATATAGCTTATATTCTGCCAAAATTATTATTTCTTGAGGAGCGCACTATAAAAATATAATACAAACGTTTGCAATTTTTATTATAGGCATATATAATAGATAAAAATACAAACGTTTGTATTAAAATAAAATTTAAGGAATATATACAATGCATCTTGAAAAGATAGGAATTTACCAGAGACGAGTTGAAGTTTTTCACGATTGCCTGAAACGCGATTATATAAAAGAAAGTATTGATCTCAATGCTGAATATTTTGTGACCGATGAGCCGGTTGCTTTCGCAGACAAGAATCAATATAAGTTTGAGCCAATAACTCAAGGTGCAGACTGGGGTACAAACTGGCAATGCGCTTGGTTTCATCTGACTGGACAAGTTCCTGCAAAATGGACCGGTGAAACAATAATCGCTAACTTGAATATCGGTGGCGAAGCCTTAGCTTTTTCTGCAGAAGGTATTCCATTACAGGGGATTACTAATAATTCCGTCTTCTGGGCAGATTTTCTCAATGAATATTTACCCTTATACGATTCAATGCAAGGCGGTGAACAGGTGGAACTATGGCTTGATGCCGGTGCTAACGGTTATGCCGGAATGAAAATGTCCGGACATCCGCGTTTAGATTCTCCAGCACCTGAGGGGAAAACAGTCGGACAAGTGAACTTTTTGCAGCTTTGCACTGTAGATGAAGATATCTGGGAATTGGGTATTGATATTGAAGTAGCTTTGAGCTTACTTGCTACATATAAGAAAGAAGATTACCGTTATCGCCAAATTTTGATGATTCTCTGTGAGGCTATTGATATATATTGTGGAAATCGTATCAACGCGGCTAAAGTAAGGAAATTTCTCAAGGAAAAACTTTTCAGTGCAAAAGCCAACTCCAGCGCCTTGAAAGTCACGGCGGTTGGACATGCTCATATTGATACCGGTTGGTTATGGCCGGTGCGTGAGACTATCCGCAAATGCGGACGCACATTCGCCAACCAGATTGCCCATATCGAAAAATATCCTGAATATGTTTTTGGAGCTTCTCAGCCACAACATTATCAGTTCACCAAAGATCATTACCCTGAGCTTTACGAAAAAATCAAGAAAGCTGTCGCTGCTGGACAATGGGAACCGCAAGGCGGCATGTGGGTTGAAGCTGACTGTAATCTGATCAGCGGAGAATCAATGATACGTCAATTCGTGCATGGCAAAAACTATTTCATGGATGAGTTTGGATTTGACGTAAAAAACTTATGGATTCCAGATGTATTCGGTTATTCAGGAGCTATGCCGCAAATCATTAAAGGTTGTGGATGTGATTATTTCCTGACCCAAAAAATATCATGGAACCTATTTAATGAGTTCCCACATCATACTTTCATGTGGCGCGGAATCGACGGTTCCGATGTATTGACACATTTTCCCCCAGAAAGCACCTATAATGCTCAAATGCTTCCTACTGAGTTATGTAAAGGACAAAATGACTTTAAGGAAGCAGATGTACTTGACGAATTTATGTCATTATTCGGGATAGGCGATGGCGGAGGAGGTCCGCGCAATGATTATATTGAGCGAGCCATGCGCCTGAAAGACTTTGAAGGTTGCCCAAAAGTAAGCATGGGGCGCGCCGATGATTTTTTTGACAGAATAAGTGCTTCAAGTGACAAACTAGAAACCTGGAGTGGCGAACTTTACCTTGAGAAACATCAGGGAACCTTGACGACCCAAGCTAAAGTAAAAAAATGTAATCGCAAACTAGAATATCTCCTGAAGCATGTAGAATTCATTTATTCATGCCTGCCGCTGGCAGATTATCCAGACGCGCAAATGGATAAACTCTGGAAGACTTTGTTAATAAACCAATTTCATGATATTATTCCTGGGTCATCAATCACTCGTGTTTATGATGAAGCGCATCAACAATACGCTGAAATGTTTGAGACCTGTAAGGAATTGCTATCTCAAGCGGCCGCAAAATTATTTACAGCAGATGATGAGAGTATGACTTTGTTTAATCCTTTATCATGTACTTATAATGGACCGCTTGAGTTACCGCAAAATTGGAAAGCTGCCAATGTCAATGGTGAAGCATTGACTGGGCAAATTGAAGATGACAAAGTTATAGTAAATGTCAGTATTCCGGCTTGTGAATTTATGACCTTGAACAAGGCCGATTCCGAAGCTGTGTCTGTTGCGGATTATGCTTCTGATTTAATTTTGGAAAATGATCTGGTTCGTTATGAATTCAACAATGATGCTCAATTAATTAGTGCTTACGACAAGGAAGCCGGACATGAATTAATCAAAAATCCGGCAAACGTGTTGTCGCTTTATTATGATGATCCAGTTGAGTATGATGCTTGGGATATTGACCTTGGTTATGAGGAACAGCATTTGGAAAATGCCAAAGGTGTTAAAGTTTCCAAAAGCGTCGGGGCTGTCCGCCAGATACTTGACTTTGACTTGACTATCAGTAATTCAAAAATATCTCAACAAATCATCCTCGGACACGGTAAACGCTTGGACTTTAAGACTAAAGTAAACTGGGATGAAGCTCATAAGATGTTAAGAACCAAATTCCCAATCGAAGCACACACAAGCGAAGCGACTTTTGATATTCAGTACGGATATATCAAGCGTTTTACAGGACGCAATACCAGTTGGGATATGGCTCGTTACGAAGTCGCGGCGCATCGCTATGCAGATATTTCTGACTCGCAGTACGGCGCGGCTCTTCTGAACGACTGTAAATACGGCTATAAAGTCCATGATCAAATACTTGATTTGAACTTATTACGTTCGCCTAAATATCCTGATTTCTCAGCAGATATCGGCGAACATGAGTTCACTTACAGCTTGTTGCCGCATATTGGCGACTTGTTAGATTCCAATGTCATCAATAATGCCGCTATACTCAATCAGCCGCCATTGCGTTTTGAAGGGTTCAAAAATAATGATGCGAGTTTACCATGCAAACTGGAAGCGGATAATATTTCGCTTGAAGTCATTAAGAAAGCGGAAAAAGAAGATTGCCTCGTGATTCGCCTCGTCGAAACTAAAGGACAACGTTCAAAAGCTTCATTGTGTTTCAAGTCTCCAGCAAAAAAACTCATAAAAACTAATATGATTGAGTGGACTAATGAAGGTGAAGAAGCTATAGTTGACAATAGTTTCACCATTGAACTAAAACCATTTGAAATTAGAACTTATAAATTATGGCAATAACCTTAAAAAATATTTCAGAAATATGTAAAGTCGATATTTCAACAGTCTCACGGGCGCTTCGCAATGACTTAAGAGTCAAGGCGGCGACCCGTGAACTTATCCAGACAAAAGCGGCAGAACTAGGTTATACTCCCAATCTCGCCGCGCGTAATTTGGTATCAGGAAAAACTTTGAATCTATGGATGATCATTTCTGAATTAAACAACCCGATTGAACAGCAACCAGTTCAATTTTTAAGCAAAAGCCTGCATGATAAAGGTTATGAGTTGTTGATTACATTATACCATGCCGACGCAAAAAAGTTTAATCATCTCTTGTCACAATTATCGCAGCATGTTGCCGATGGAGCGTTTATTATTCCTTCGCTGGAATACAGTGCCCCGGCTTATCTGCCTTTATTGCAAAAGGATTTTCCATTAGTCTTTATTGATCGGCAGCCGACTTTTGAAAACTGTACAACGGTGACCACGGCTAATAAAGTCGCTACCAAAGAACTTATGCAAAAATGCCTAGATGCTGGAGCTGATTATTTTATTATCCTGTTTGAAAATGACAACTCTGTCGTACGCAGACGTTTTGAGGGTGCGGTTGAATGCATTAATGAAAATAACTTAAGTTTTACCCAAGCGAATTCCGAATACGCGCCTCCAGCTGAATTTTTATCCAAAAATATTGCTTTAATCAGTTCATCCGGATTAGCCGCTGAAAAATACTCTAAAATCTTTTTGAGTAAAAAACGTCCTCCTCAACTTATTTCCGCAAGTTTTGACAAAGCTCCAGAGAACACTGCTTTATTCGACCATGTATTTGTCGCCGAGCAGGATTTCGAAGCTATCGCGGAAGCCGCCGCCAAGCTGATGCTGAAAAAAATTAAAGGCAAAAGCAAATCACAGACATTAGAAGTCCCCACTAAAAATATATTTTGTATAAAGTAGCGGCTTTGAGTCGCGATGTCATTAACAAAAAAGTATTACACCACAAAAAAACAATCTGGCAAAATAATTGAGGGGTAATAGTCCTGAACGGGAAATTAAAATATTCGGCACGGACTGGGACATATTTAAAACCTTGTTTAATTTTTTAATAGCGCAACATTGTTTTGCGATATTTCCCGGGAGCTTGTCCTAAAATTTTAGTAAAACGGCGGATGAAATGATAATTGTCTATATACCCAAGGCGTTCGGCAATCTCATATATCTTGATTTTAGGATTATTCAACATCTCGACCGCACGGTTCATTTTTAGATTATCTATGTATTCTTTGGGAGCCAGACCTGTGTGTTTACGAAATAATGTACGCAGATAGTTTTCACTGATATTACAATACTCAGCCATTTCCGCGACAGTCCACCATTTAGATGGATTATCCTGGATTCTTTGTAATAAACGCACAACATTATGATCATTAGCCGGAGCTTGATGTGAAGCCTGTTCGCGGCTTAATTTGAATAATAAACTTTGCAACATGATATTTGCCTCAAGTAATGCCGAAACAGTACCTTCACGCAGTTTATTGATAACCGGCAATAGGCGTCGTTCTTTGCCAATGTAAATTAAACCATTTTTGATTATTCCAGCCTCAAGCAATACTCGCGCCAGCCTGCCGTCAAAAGAAATAGAATCTTCAACAAAGCTTTTGGTTTTTCCACCATATTTATTATAGTCAAAGGGTGTAGCAAGCACCCCCCATCCTGGTTTCATGTCCACCCATTTTCCTAAATCCTCGCTGGCATAAACTCCGTCTCCGCATATCAAGTGAGTCAAAACAAAAAAAGGAAACTTGCGCATTCGATCTTTACTGTAGGGCAATTCAGCATCATGCTGTATTCCACTCGGGACATTCTCATAATAACTGCATATATGCATTCCCGACTTCATTATCAAGTCTCTAAAACTTGACGGCACCGGGGAAACATTGATTTCAAAGTTTTCTTTATTATTGCTAGCCATTTCTTGTGAAAAATCCATTTTTTATTTAATATATGCATATAATATACAGCATAGATATGTATATTTGTATATCAAAAGAAAATAAATTCTTAAAATTTATCTATTAAGGGGAAGAAAAAGCTATTGTATTAGTTAAGTTTGCTAAAAATCCATTTAACTGTTTCTTTTTTTCTTTTTTTATCTCTTTTTTCGAGTTAGGAGAGATAAATAAGCGACAAACTATTTCACCTTTTATAGGATAAGTGTCAATGCTTGAGCGTCCGTATTGTCTTTGGGTATCAACTATATATGAAATCGCGCAAGTCGATGATACTAAATTGATATTGACTTCCCCGCTGGATGAAACGGGTATTACAAAAGTTTTTTGACTGAGCCCTGGTCGTGAAGCAATAATTCTCTCGAGTTTATCGTTGACACGCAAAGTAGCTTCTCCAGCATTCTTAAAAATCAGGTTCAATTGCAATTCAGTAACAGCGCCTTTGTGAATTTTATTAATCTTGAACTCTTTCTTTAAGTCTGCTCCACTGGGGAATGGCCGAACAGACCAGCCACCAAAGGTTCTTGGTCCATTGTCCAAATACATTATTTTATTATTTCTCATTTCTACTCTTACTCCGTTCGGACGAACTTTTTGCATTACAGAAGCCTCGCATCCTGAACGATAATTATCGTAAGCCAGAAAACATACAACAGTAGTTGCGCAAAAGGCGATTATATATGGAATATACAGGTGCCGATGATCGTTTTTGCAGACACGGAAAACACGATTAATAAATATTCCTCCCATTATTGCTAATAATGGAATCAGCGGTGCTCTGAAACGAGCAAGTATATAAAAGGCTATTGTTGACAAACTATATGACACAATGAGATAAATGAGTAAAAGCATCTTTGCGTCACGCTTTTTCAGACTGCGCCAAATCAGGGTACAAATCCCCGCCAGAGCCGGAATAAGAATAAATACAGACCACAAGCCATAAGACAAGTATTTGCTGTGTTTCAGGGAATAATCCAAAGAAACATTATTGGGGATTTCACGATAATCCCAGAAAAGCAGTAATTTTCTAAAATTCAGTTCGATATAAGCAAGGGGTTCTCTATAAAACCAGCGCCAGATTCGAGTTGGCACAGAGATTGGAGAATCTTTGGCGGTCCATACCGCGTAAGTTGGCGGATATTCCATTGGTCCAGGCCCCCAGCCTTCTTCGCGTCCACCCGGAGGAGATTCAGGCGTGTTGCCTAAACTCAATACCGTTGCCGCGTCACTTGAGGGGCCACAGAATCTTTTCAGCAATACTGAATTGCGATAAGCAAATGGAATCTGAGGGAGAATAACAAGAACCAAAAAAATCATGCCGACAGCACAACTTTTCCAAATTTTATGCCATAAAGCTTTTTCTTTATCTTTTTGCAGCACCAGAGAATATACTGCCATAGCAATGATTCCAGGAACCATAAACCACACATTCCCGCGGGAAAGTATCGCGCAGCTCACGACTATTGCGCAAGTTGCCCAGTGAAGTTTCTTACTTGATTTGAATGCCGACACCGCAGTATAAAAAATTAATGTCAACCAGAATGCCTGTAAAGTAACAACGAGGAGATAAGGAGTATATAGAATTAGAATTTGCGAAAAAGCAGTCATCAGCGCGGCAATAAGCGCGGCTTGCCGAGTCCATACTCTGGCGGTAGACAAGCCCACCAGATAAACCGTCGCGGCACCCAGTAGCCCCTGCGCAATAATCAAGGCCGAAGATGAATAACCCAGAATAAGATATATTAAAGGCAGAAAAACCGAATTGTAAAATGGCTGATATTTATGGCAATTATTGAGATAAAATGGATCTTCAAAATCACCTTGCGAAATTAATTCAGCAAGTCTTTTATATGTCGCCATATCAGTATATGGCGACGGAGTATTGACTGCATTTCTGCCTTCATTAGCGGCTTGTAAATCAAAACCAGATCCTAAACGCAAAAGCAAAGCGACAAGCACAATACCTAAAAGAATAATTATAAATTTTTTGCTCATCAAGTATTTTCGCATAAATAAAACCTATTGGTAATTTAGCTTAAACACTCAACAAATCTTGTTCTTTGCCATCAAAACTCTTGTCAATTTTCTTTATGTAACTGTCAGTCATCTCTTGAATGTCTTTGAGCATATCCTTTAAATCGTCTTCTGTGATCTCACTTTTCTTTTGTGATTTCTTGGCAATTTCATTACCTTCACGACGAATGTTACGGATACTGATCTTAGCATCCTCAGAACGAAGTTTGACCTGTTTAACTAATGAGTTACGGCGTTCTTCACTGAGTTCCGGCATAGGCAGACGCAAAACACGCCCGTCATTAACAGGAGAAATACCTATATTTGAAGTATTGATCGCTTTCTCAATCAAAGCAATTGATGACGGATCCCATGGCTGAATCACCAACATACGTGGTTCAGGAATAGTAATTCCCGCGAGTTCTCTCATGCGGGTTGGAGTGCCGTAATAGTCAACAGTTAAATTTTCAACCAGACCAGGAGAAGCTTTTCCTGTACGGACTGCGGCGAAATCGCGTTGCATTGCGTCTTCTGCACCCATCATTTCTTCTTCGAGATGATCCATCAATAAATCAATTTTTATATCCATGATTTGTTCCTCATTTATTAATAAGTTTAGTATATAAACTAAAGCTCAAGTTGGAAATTTTCAAATCTAATAGCTTATTTTATCAATTTTTAGTGCAGTTCTCTAATTTTAAGTGTATAGTAAATCATCACTTGGAGCTAAATATATGACAAAATTTATAATCATATTTGTTAATTTTATCTTGGTGGTGAATTGTTGTCCGGCTATTTCTTATAGTGATAATGATTTTAGGAAATACGGTTTCACCGAAGACAGGAATATTTTAATTGAAAAATCGATCTGGGGTTACAGATTACGCTATGCCAGGCAAAGAGCTAATTCATACGCTTATGTTCTGACAAAATTACCGCAGAAAAAAGACTCAGCTCCGCAAACAGAAAAAATTTCATTTTACTTTAAAGCTCGACTTTACCCGGTAGATCCTAATACGCACGACATGCGCCGTGTAATAAAAGCTTATGTCAAGACCTCTTTAGGAAAGACTAAAGAAAAAAAAGAAAAAACCGGTGTGATGTCTGCTCCTGCTTTTGTAGTTTCAACAAGAGATAATCTCAATAAAAAAGGACACCGCAGTTTTCCGATACAATACAGCAAACGCTCCGACAAGCTAAACGCAAGGCCGCAAGGAGTAACTCTATTGTATATGGATAAGCGGCTTTTGCCACTCAATCTCTTTCGTTATTATGATGTAAAAGTAACTTTTGACTACCAAAATAGAATTATCAGTTTCAATTCTAACGGTAATAAAATTATTCTAAAGGATAATTATATGAAGGTCTGGGATTATTACGGGCTGGCAACTTTATTTTCAACTGTGGGATACAAAAAAAATACGATAATCGCTCTCGAATATGAGTTTACCGGAATAAAGACCGCTAAGAATATAATAGCGATTAACAGCAAAGAAAAACAAGCATTATTCCCGAAATTCGGCTGTAAATACTATAAAACTTTGATTAAAGAGAAAAAAGATATTGACGCAATGTATTGTCTCGGCATGAATTATTATAAAGGCAGAGCTGATGCGCAAAAAGACTATTATCAGGCATTCAAATACTTTAAACAAGCTGCTATGAACAAACATGTCTTTGCTCAATATTACCTCGGATTGTGTTATTTATACGGGCGTGGAACTGAAAAAGATAATTTAAGGGCATGGAAGTGGCTCAACAGATCTTCAAAATATTTTTATGATAAAGCTCAGGTGTTGGCAGCACAATGTGTTATTGACAAAATAAAAATTACAACTGAACTGGACCGCGCCAAATTGTTGCAGAGTTTGTTAGGACCGGCATTTTTTCAAGGCAATGCAAACGCTTGTTTTTTGCAAAGTTATTCTGCGCATTATGATATTACGAAAACTCGAATTAATTACCTTGAAGGTTTCAAAGATGCCGCCAGGCGGGGACATCCAAAGGCTTTTTACTATTTAGGAATGTATTTTGCAAAAAAGAAACGATCCATGAAACTTGCCTTTAATTGTTATCTGAAATCTGCTAAAATTGGCTTTGTTCCAGCTTTCAATAAGCTCAGGACTCCTTACCTGATATAGAAATACAAAAGCGCATTGCTTATCATAATATTCTATTTAATAAGTGGTTATAACTTTTTATAGAGAAAATTCAGAAATTTACTTGAAGAAATAAGAAAAGACA
>Ga0307988_1001100_pt1 | contig 16241 bp, 8 predicted proteins | sample EllFjometagen183_FD_203166 | JGI IMG/M metagenome (GOLD analysis project Ga0307988, IMG submission 203166) | Marine microbial communities from Ellis Fjord, Antarctic Ocean - #183 | ecosystem: Environmental > Aquatic > Marine > Unclassified | place: Southern Ocean | collected 2014-10-08 | reverse complement strand
CTTTGCCATTGCAGATGCCACCGCCCTCACCGAGGCAGGATACGTGGGTGAGGATGTGGAGAATATTGTTCTTTCCCTGGTGCAGAATGCAGATTATGATGTTGAAAAAGCCCAGAGAGGCATCATTTATATAGATGAGATTGATAAAATTTCCCAGCGGGGTGACAATCCATCCATTACCCGTGATGTGTCTGGAGAAGGTGTTCAGCAGGCGCTTTTAAAGATAATTGAAGGCACCGTTGCCAGTATCCCTCCCAAGGGCGGGAGGAAACATCCCCAGCAGGACTATGTAAAAGTGGACACCTCCAATATCCTTTTTATCTGTGGCGGCACATTTACAGGTCTTGAAAAGGTGATTGAAAGAAGAATTACCCAGAAGACCATGGGATTTGGTGCCAAGATTGCAGATAAGAAAGATATCAATATAGGAGAGCTTCTGGAGCAGGTAAAACCGGAAGATTTAATAAGATTCGGGTTGATTCCGGAGTTTCTAGGCAGGTTGCCCATTATTACGTCCATTGGGGAACTTAATGAAAATTCACTGGTTAAGATTTTGACAGAACCCAAGAACTCCCTTGTCAAACAATACCAGGAACTTTTTAAGATTGAAGGGGTTGAGCTTCAATATACCGACGAAGCCCTTGAGGCCATGGCCAAGGAGGCAGTAGCAAGAAAGTCCGGCGCAAGGGGACTCAGGGCCATCATGGAAGAAACCATGCTGGATATCATGTATGAAATTCCTTCCAAAGAAGATGTTAGAGAATGCGTGGTCGGCGAAGAAGTTGTCTTGAAAAAGGAAGACCCCATACTCCTCTATGAGCAACCTAAAAAGCAAGCCTGAAATACGAAAGTTTTTGTGAATGATTAAAATTTCCAAGTTTTTCAACCAGGACGGTATTGAAAAAATGAAAAAAATATTACCGCTGGTGCCTCTGCGAGATATGGTTTTATTCCCTTCTATTACTACCTCTGTTTTTGTGGGAAGGGAAAAGTCCATTAAAGCCCTGTCCGAGGCAATGGCTGCTGATAAAAGAATATTTCTCACCACCCAGAAGGATCCTGAAGTGCTTAAGCCCAATATTCAGGATGTCTTCCAGGTTGGGACCGAGGCAAAGATTACCCAATTGCTTCGGTTGCCTGACGGTACGGTCAAAGTACTTGTTGAGGGATGTGAAAGGGGAAAAATTGTTAAGCTGGTAGATGAAAATGGGTTTTTGGCGGTTGAATATGTTGATTTCCCTGAACAATCAATGCCAGATTCTGCGTCTGAAGCAGCTATAAGGACAGTGTTTGAGGCATTTCAGCACTATGCCAATCTGTCCGGGGTGGTTTCCAAGAGTTTTTTCAAGGGCCTGGATGCCATGGTGGACCAGGAGTCCAGGTATGCGGATACCATTGCTTCCCAGCTCCCCTTTAAGGTATCCGATAAGCAGGAACTTCTGGAGTGCGGAGATATTGAAAAACGGTTTTTTCTATTATTGAAGTTAATTCAAAAGGAAACGGAAGTTTTTTCCATGTCCCAGAAGATAAAGGGCCGTGTAAAAGATCAGATGGAAAAACTTCAGAAAAAGCATTATCTCAACGAGCAGATGCGGGCCATTAAAAAGGAAATGGGGGAAGATGGGCAACCGGGCGAGTTTGATGAACTTGAAAAACGTATAAAGCAAAAAAGAATGTCCAGGGAAGCAGCAGGGGTTGCTCGAAGGGAGCTGGAAAAGCTCAAGATGATGTCCCCCATGTCTTCCGAGGCCACTGTGGTCAGAAATTATATTGATTGGCTCATTTCCCTTCCCTGGTTTAGAAAGAACCGGGCAAAAAATGATTTGAATAAGGCTGAACTTATTCTTGACAGGGATCATTTTGGTCTTAAAAAACCCAAAGAAAGAATTCTTGAGTACCTGGCAGTTCAGATTCTGGTCAAAAAAATTAAAGGTCCGATCTTATGCCTGGTGGGACCGCCCGGCGTTGGTAAAACTTCATTGGCCAGGTCGGTTGCTTCGGCCACGGGCAGGGCATTTGCCAGGACGTCCCTTGGCGGGGTCAGGGATGAGGCGGAAATCCGCGGACATCGCCGGACCTATGTGGGAGCTATGCCAGGTAAAATTATCCAGACATTGAAAAAAATCGGGTATAACAATCCGGTATTCTGCCTGGATGAGATAGACAAGATGACCTCTGACTTCAGAGGTGATCCCTCTTCTGCGCTTTTGGAGGCTTTGGATCCGGAGCAGAATCGGAACTTCAATGATCATTACCTTGAAGTGGATTATGATCTGTCTGAAATTCTTTTTATCACAACCGCAAATACCTTGTACGATATCCCGGCTCCCTTGCGTGACCGCATGGAGATTATTCAAATTCCAGGCTATACAGAATATGAAAAAGAGCGAATTGCTACGGGTTATCTGGTACCCAAGCAATTAAAGGAAAATGGTCTGGATGAATCAGATGCTGTGTTCTCAAAAAAAGCAATCCATAACATTATCAAACAGTATACCAAGGAGGCTGGAGTTCGGAATCTGGAGCGGGAGATTTCCTCAGTGCTGAGGAAAATAGCCACTGAGATAGTCAGAACCGATACAAGGAAGCGCCATCAGATCAGCACTACAAAAGTTTTAAAATATCTTGGCCAGCCAAGGTTTCGCAGGAGCACCCTTGAAAAAGAAGATAAGAGCGGTATTGTAACAGGCCTTGCCTGGACCCAGGCCGGGGGAGAACTCCTGACCATAGAAGCTGTTACCATGCCGGGTAAAGGGCGGGTCATGGTGACAGGAAAGCTGGGAGAGGTGATGAAGGAATCATCCCAGGCAGCTGTCAGCTATGTCCGCTCACGGAGTAATTCTCTTGGTATTCGAGAGGATTTTTACAAGGACACTGATATTCATATCCATGTGCCTGAAGGGGCTATCCCCAAGGATGGACCATCAGCTGGCATTGCCATGTGTACTGCCGTGGTTTCTATCCTTACTGGAAAACCCGTGAGCCGGAAGCTGGCTATGACCGGTGAAATTACCTTGCGGGGGAGGGTGCTGCCCATTGGCGGTCTCAAGGAAAAACTTCTGGCTGCCCATGCCAATGGCATTAAACGAGTGATTGTATCAGTGGAAAATAAAAAAGATATCCTGGAAATTCCAAAAACCATTCAAAAGCAGCTAGAGCTTGTCTTTGTTGATGATATGAGCCAGGTATTGGAAAATGCCCTGGTCTAAGTAAGGGCTGTCTATCCTTCCAGCATGGAAATGAAATCAGACATGGCAGAGATTTCATCTTTTGTGGCGATGCTTCGGCGCATCTGAATTATGCTGTCGTGTTCCTCCTTGTCCATGAGAAGGTCTTCTTTGCGGGTGCCTGATTTATTGATATTGATGGCTGGCCAGATTCTTTGTTCGGCACATTCTTTGGACAGCATAAGATCCATGTTGCCAGTCCCTTTGAATTCCTGGAATATGATATCATCCATGCGGCTACCAGTGTCAACCAGAATGGTGGCAATTATGGTCAGGGAACCCCCGTTTTCAAGCTTTCTGGCAGCACCGAATATTTTTCTGGGAAATTCCATGGCATTGGCGCCCAGTCCACCGGTCATGGTTTTACCATGGCTGTCTGTATCTGCATTGAAAGCCCTGGTCATCCGGGTCAGGGAATCAATGAATACAACGGCATTCTGGCCTATTTCTGCGCAACGAATGGCCGTGTGCATGGCAAGTCTTGTCATTCTCATATGCTGACCGATCTGCTGGTCAGCTGAAGAATAGAGGACATGGGCGTCTGTAAGGCCCCTCTGAAAATCCGTCACCTCTTCGGGTCGTTCATCCACTAGAAGAACAAAGACCTTTGAATCCGGGTGGTTGGTGACAACAGAATTGGCCATATGTCTTAAAATGGTTGTTTTTCCGGATTTGGGCGGGGAAATAATTAATCCTCTCTGACCCATGCCAATGGGAGCAATCATATCAAGAGCCCTGCCTGTGATATCCTCTTCACCCTGGGCAAGATTATACCTTTCAAAGGGATTGATACTGGTCTGGTCCTGAAGCATGGGAACATCTATGAATTCGTCAAAGGGGAGATGGTTAATGGTCTCCACACGGATCAGGGCAAGGTTAAGGTTACTGCTGCCTTTTTTCTCACCAAATCCCTGGATAAAACTTCCTTCTCTGAGGTTTAATTTCCTGATAAGGCTGTTGGGAACATATGGATTTTCAGGTTTTGGTTGAAAGTTTTCCTCAATGGTTCTCAAAAAACCAAACCCCTTGTCCATTATTTCCAGGTATCCTTGAACCGGTTCCATAGTCAGACTCCTTACATTCAAAATAGATATTATTGCTGTAATGATAAAAAAACAGAAAAAGGAATTTTCTATTTCCTTTTTGAAACTACAAATCCCGGAAGAAAAAAGCGTCCTGCTTCGGATTTTGTAGGGTAGTTGGACTCGTGTTATTTTATAACTTTTATTAACATATCATTAATAAATCTCTGTTGCAAGGCCAGGCATCAAGAATCGGTCTTCATTTTTATGGAAATAATAAAAAAAAAATCTATTTAGATTTTATGCTTGACACTAATTTTTAGAATTGATATAACCTGCCTGCTTTTGGGCGATTAACTCAGCTGGGAGAGTGCAACCCTTACAAGGTTGAAGTCGCAGGTTCAAGCCCTGCATCGCCCACCAAAAACAGTGTATTAGGGGGTGTAGTTCAGTTTGGTTAGAACGCTTGCCTGTCACGCAAGAGGTCGCGAGTTCGAGTCTCGTCACTCCCGCCACTAATATTAAAGGGTTTCAGCATTTTGTTGAAACCCTTTTCTCTTTTTTTAGAAGTATAATGCGATTCTTCCCTTCCTATAAAATAACCAGAAGAAAATTTATTTGCCTTGTACAATGATATCTTGTAAGTTTATTTATTAAAAACAAGAAGGGTTTCATTTGCTATGCGAAAAAATAGATCCAGTATACAAACTGAATTTTTGAACAAAATGATTCTTATCGTTCTTGTTTCCATTGGTTTGTGGTGCCTGATCTGGATTCAGGGCGAATATTCTACATTCAAATCTGAATCAATTGCTTTGCGTTCAAAAAGTATCCAATCCCAAAAAAGTTTGCTTCAAAAAGAAGTAACCGGTGTTGTAAGATATATCAACTACATGAGGAAACAGGCCGAGCAAAACCTTGAGTCAGCTCTTAAAAAACGCGTGTATGAAGCCCATGCAATCGCCATGAATATCTACCGGCAAAATGCAGCATTAAAAAAGCGTCCTGAGATTATAAAAATGATCAAGGACGCTTTAAGGCCTGTTCGGTTTAATGGCGGCCGGGGATATTATTTTGCTGTTTCAATGGACGGGGTTGAGCAATTGTACCCTGTCAGCCCTGAATTTGAAGGGGAAAACCTGCTGAACCTTATGGATTCAAAGGGAAGTTTTGTCATTCAGGATGAAATTGCGGTTGTAGAAAAAAAGTCAGAAGGTTTTGTAACACACTTCTGGATAAAGCCGGAAAAAGATATCTCCATTACCTATCCCAAAATATCTTTTGTAAAATATTTTAAACCGCTAAATTGGTATTTTGGGGCTGGCGAATATCTTGACGATGCAAAAGAACAAATTCAGGAAGAGGTTCTCAATCGCCTGGTAAACTTAAGATTTGGAAAAGAAGGATATTTTTTTGGCAGTACCTATGAAGGGGGTCCTCTTTTTTCCGATGGCCAAATTACCCTGGGGTCCTGCAGTGTTTGGAATCTTACCGACCCAAAGGGGGTGAAAATTATTCAGGAACATAAAAAAACCATTCAAATTCCAGAAGGCGGATTTATTTATTATGCCTGGAACAAATTAAACACATCCCTTCCCTCCCCCAAAATTTCATTTGTTCAAGGCCTTCCTGAATGGGAATGGATGATTGGCGCCGGCATCTATCTTGATACAATTGAAAAAACCATTTTGGAAAACAAGATGGCATTGACCCTTGGATTAAAAAATAGGATTGTACGAAGTCTGGTGATCCTTGTCTTGTTATTGTGTCTGGTTTATTTCTGGTCAAAGCGTATTTCCAATAAAATTGAAAAATCGCTTGAATCCTTTTCGTTGTCTTTAAAAAAAGCAACCCGTGACTCGATTCTCATGGACCCCGGAGATATTGGATTACAGGAATTTAAAGATATGGCTGAAATAACAAACAAGATTCTGGAAAGTCGAAAACAGGCCGAGGCGGCTTTGAAAAAAAATGAAGCCCAATTTCGGGACCTTTTTAACTCTACAACTGATTTGATCTACACCCAGGAGATGGAAGGACGTTTTACATCAGTAAATCCTGCCATGTACACACTTTCTGGGTATAGCCTGGATGATTTTATCGGCTGTAGTGCTGCAGATTTCATGAAACCAGAACTCCGGTCCGGTTTTAACAGCCAATATCTGGAAAAAATAAAGAAACAGGGATATCAAGAGGGCATAAGCTGCTATTTTAAGAAAAACAAGGAAAAGTTATATATTGAATATAAAAGTTCCCTTGTTCTACCAGAGTCTGGAGAACCCTACATCAGCGGCATTGGCAGGGATGTAACTGAAAAAATTCTATCTGAAAGAAAAGTCAATGCTTTACAGGAACAGGTTGTACACTCTCAAAAAATGGAATCTATCGGTACACTTGCCGGGGGCATTGCCCATGATTTTAATAATATTCTTTTCCCTGTTTTGGGGCATACGGAAATGCTGCTTCACGACTATTCTGAAGACAGTACGACCCATGGACATCTGAAAAAAATTTACAGCGGTGCCATAAGAGCCCGGGACCTGGTAAAACAGATCCTTACTTTTGCCCGTCAGGAAACCCATGAATTGAAATTGATAGATATTGAGCCTGTTATAAAAGAAGCAATAAACCTTATCAGAGCAACCATCCCCACAACCATTGAAATCAAGCAGGAGACTACTTCCGCCTGCGGTTTGATAAAAGCAGACCCCACTCAGATCCATCAGGTTATATTGAATCTTACAACCAATGCCTACCATGCCATGGAAAATACCGGCGGAGTCCTGGAGGTCCGCCTGAAAGAGACCCACTTTATCGAACCCATCCTTCCCGATATAGAGGCTGGAAGGTATGCCTGTTTAACGATTTCCGATACCGGCCCAGGAATGAGTAAGGCTGTGACGGAAAAAATCTTTACCCCGTTTTTTACCACCAAAGAACTGGGGAAAGGAACAGGGATGGGTCTTTCTGTGGTGCATGGTATTGTTTCCGGTCTGGGGGGAGCGATCCAGGTTTCCAGCAAGCCTGGTAAAGGGACCCGGTTTCATGTTTTCTTCCCTGTGGTCAAAAGCGCGTTTGAAAATAAAATAATTCCGTCAAAAGGCCCTGTCCAGGGTGGAACGGAACAAATTCTTCTTGTGGATGATGAAAATGAAATAATCTTAATGGAGAAACGGATGCTGGAACGTTTGGGGTATACTGTTTTTTCCCGTACCAGCAGTCTGGAGGCTCTTGAAGCATTTCGCGCCAATCCCGATAAATTTGATCTGGTCATAACGGACATGGCAATGCCGAACATGCCGGGTGACAGGCTGGCGGCGGAATTGATTAAAATACGGCCCGATATACCCATTCTGCTTTGTACCGGATTCAGTGAAGGCCTGTCTGAAGAAAAGGCAGCCGCTATAGGCATTAAGAATTTTCTGTTGAAACCCATTGTGATGAAGGATCTGGCTGACAAAATACGTAATATACTGAGTCCTTCTTCTTTATGATCAACAGTATTTTACTGGGGGTTTTCGTTAGCCGCTGATTGTCAATTCCTTTGCAATGGCATCTCCCATGGCAACCGTATTCACGGTTTTATCTTTCTGGTTTGTCAGATCTGCTGTGAAAATTTCTTTTTCAAGAACCCTGGATATGGCTGATTCAATGGCATTGGCCGCCTGTGTATACCCAAAGGTGTACTTGAGCATCATGGCACCGGAAAGGATCTGGGCAATGGGGTTGGCAATGCCTTTGCCGGCAATATCCGGTGCAGATCCACCTGCAGGCTCATACAAGCCGAATTTGTCCTGGTTGAGGCTTGCCGAGGCAAGGAGTCCCATGGAGCCGGTAATCATGGCGCATTCATCAGAAATAATGTCTCCGAACATATTTCCACAGAGCAGGACATCAAATTGATGGGGATTTTTCACCAGCTGCATGGTGGCATTGTCCACATAGATATGGTTCAGGGTGACATCAGGGTATTCCTTTGCGATCTCTGTTACGGTTTCCCGCCAGAGCACCATGGAAAACAATACATTTGCCTTGTCAACCGAGGTGACCATATGTTTCCTTTGTTGCGCAGCCTCAAAAGCAATCCTGGCAATTCTCTCAATTTCATACCTGGAGTAAACCATGGTATCAAATGCTGTTTCATCAGGACCCTGTCCTTTTCTTCCCTTGGGTTCACCAAAATATATACCGCCGGTCAGTTCTCGTACACAGAGAATATCAAATCCGGTTTGAACGATTTCTGGTTTTAAGGGAGATGCAGATGCAAGGGTTGGAAAAACTTTAGCAGGTCTCAGGTTACAATAGAGACCAAAATGTTTTCGCAGGGGTAACAGGGCCCCACGTTCCGGTTGTTGCTCAGGGGGCAGGCTTTCCCATTTGGGGCCACCCACTGATCCGAATAGAATGGCCTCGCTTTTTTCACATAGAGAAAGGGTAGACTTTGGGAGTGCACTGCCATGTTTATCAATGGCAGCCCCTCCGATTTCGGCAAATTCATATGCAAGGGTAAATCCATATATACCAGCGGCTGTGTCAAGGACTTTAACCGCTTCTTCCATGACCTCAGGCCCAATTCCATCACCGGGAAGTACAGCAATTTTATTCAAACTGACCAATCTCCTATAAGTTTCAATTGTACTTTAAATATTTTATAATATAGAAAAATTGGAATTTTGCAATGGTTTTATTCAGTTACTATTACAAAAGTTTAAATATACTGGATTATTGAACGCAAAAATTACAAAAAAAGGAGGCTGATAAAAAACCCAGCCTCCTTTTTTTCAAAATTTAAATTAGATGTAAGAATTCTATTGCATCTTATTTTCTATTTCCATATTCAGCATAGGTCATTGCCGTCAGTCTGTAGACAAGATGTGCCATTTTTGAAAACGGCAGATATGCAAACAAATTGAATATGGCAATCAAATGCAGATAATAAAAGGTATATGAAATGAATTGTAAATGCGCTAACCTTGCCATTTCAGAGAGCATACCCGTCAGACCAAGGGAAAATATAAGGACCAGGATAAACCAGTCCTTATAGGTTGACATCTGTTCTTTTTTATCCAGCCTGTTTTTAATCATCAAGGCAGAACCGATTACCAAAGCAACACCGGAGATATTGGCAAGCCATTTCACAGGGTTTAGCTGCGAATAGGGACCGGGTGTCTGGAATGCATAGAGTACAACAAAGAAAATACCCGTAACAATGGCAAGACCGATAAATGAAAAAAGCACCATCATATGGGGGGTTGCACGGTCTTTGTTGGATTCGCATTCATTAAATTTTTCATGTTTAAGCACTGTGGGAATCACTTTTACCAATGCCTGGAAAAATTCTTTGTAATTCAGGGTTGTCTTATCTGTTTTTCCTTCAAGAACAGCGTTTTCATGGATATCGTTCAGAAATCGCTTAAGGCTGAAGAAAAAAATTAGTACCACAGCGGTGGCTGTGGGAACAAAGGTAAGATCAACAAACCAGGTTGAAAAGAAATTTGCCTGGGCAATGACATGGACCCCACCTTCATGGGCATGGGACCATGCAATTCCAAATACGTTAAAGATTTTGGTCATTACATCACCCTGGGTTGTGGTGATATAGGCAAGGATTGCAAACCAGATGGCTGGAATACCAATGAGCCAGGGTAGTTTTTTAGGATCATTTATGGCATTGGCCAGCAATTTGGGGTGGGCATATTCTGTGATGGCGGCAGACCTTACAGCAGCCAGAACATCACCGGGAGCTGCACCTCTGGGACAAAGGTCTGTACAATCACCACATTGATGGCAAAGCCAGATATCCCCATTGCTGATCAATTTGTCTTTTAATCCCCAGGAAGCAGCAATCATTTCTTTTCTCGGAAAAGGGCTGTCTTCCGGTGCAATGGGACAGACAACCGAACAGGTTGCACATTGATAACACTTTTTCAGGGTGTCTCCGCCAAGCCCTTTTATCTGGGCAATAAATTCAAGATCAGGTTGAGCAAGATATTTTACAGTCATAATAGGATACCTCCATATAATTTTCGCATAATGACATTAGAATCCTTTGAAAGGGTTGGGCCCCATGTCTTCAACTTTTTCAACAAAGGCATTAATTATTTCAGGGAGCTTGTCATATTCATCAATGGCAATTTCAGTAAAGGCCACACGCTCTTCTTCAAGGGCAAGACTTGAAAGGGCATCACCGATTTTTTTCACCCGGATTTCAGCAAGCTCAGAACCTTTCATAAAATGACATTGATAATCATCCCCATGTTTACATCCAATGAGGATAACTCCGTCCATGCCTTGGGCCAGTGCATCCTTGATCCATATTACGTTCACGGAACCAAGACAGCGAACCGGGATAAACCGGACATTGGGAGAGTAATCAATACGGTTCATACCCACCATGTCCAGGGCTGGGAATGCATCATTTTCACAGATTAAAGCCAGGAATCTAAAGGGCGGTTCATCATAATCATCTTCCGATGGTACACCAACAGCCTTTACCTGGGAACCAATGGAGTCAATGGTATAATCGGAAAAGGTTATAATCCTCTCAGGACATGCACCCATGCAGGTACCGCATCTTCTGCACCGGGTCGGATTAACATTGGGAGTTCCTTTTTCATCATCATCAAGAGCTCCAAAGGGACACTCAACCGTGCACCGCTTACACTGGGTACATCTCTGGAAAAAGAAATCCGGATAGGTCATATCACCGGATCTGGGATGAACTGCCATACCCCGGTTGGAACTTTCAATACATTGGATGGCCTTAAGGGCGGCACCTGTTGCATCTTCAATTGATTCTTCAATGGTCATTGCCCGTCTGACGGCACCGGCAGCATAGATACCGGTTCTCTGGGTTTCATAGGGAAAGCAGACATAATTGGAGTCTGCATATTGACCGAAAATGTCATTATCCCTGAACCCTGGTCCCTGGCGATAGGCCAGGTTAATAACAGGATCATCTTTGGTAACAGGTACCATGCCTGCGGCAACCACAACCATGTCCGCCTTGATGGCCAGATTTTCACCCAAAAGGGTATTAATGGCAGTGACAGCCAGTCCGTCACCCTGCTGGACAACTTCGGTGACTGCACCTTTTGTCATGAAGACACCATCATCCTGCTGCATGCTTTTATAGAAATATTCCTGAAGGCCCGGGGTTCTCATGTGCTGGTAAATCACATAGGCTTTACCGTCTTCATAATCTTCCCGTACATATTTGGCCTGTTTTAATGCCACCTGGCTGGTAACGGAACCGCAATATTCAAAGTCGGAATCGTCTTCATCTTTGCCAGGGGACTGGATGAAAATAACATTTTTGGCTTCTTTACCGTCGGAAGGCCTTAGAATTTTACCCTTGGCAGCAATCATCTCAAATTCATCGTTGGTAACCACATCTTCCAGGTTCAGTCCAAGGTGTTCATAGGCTTCCCCTTCAAGCACGGCAGGGCGCCAGCCAGCCGCCAGGACCACAGCGCCATAGAGCAGACCGTCCGGATCCAGCTGGAGGATATCGTTTCTGCCTTCATTGTATTCAAGGTATTTGGCATGGGCAGCTTCTACATCCAGTTCCTTGCCATTTTCATCCACCAGCATCTCTTCGGGCAGGGGAAAGGGAACATCAAAGGGGATTTTTTCGCCGGGTTTTTTAAAGGTCACAGTGAATTCACCGGGCTGCCCGGCAATACGGGCAACTTCGCAATTGGTTTTGACTTCGATATTTGAAAACCCATGGACCTCCTGGATCAAGCTTTCAACCACAGGGGTTTGAAGGGATTCAAAAGGTTCTACTACCGGCATCTGGCTCCTGAGTTTGCCTGCATATCCGCCAAGAGTATCTGTTTTTTCAACAATGGTGACTTCATAACCGGTTTTGGCTGCATCAAGGGCAGCTGACATACCAGTCACCCCCCCGCCCATTACCAGGATTTTTCTGGAAAAGGATTCTGTTTTATAGGGCTCGGGCAGTTTTACTTTTTGAACACGGATCATGCCCATTTTGATGTAATCTTCAGCCTTCATCTGGATGGGATCAAAATGTTCTTCATCATCCTTCTGGTCTTCGGTAAGGGCAGGATATGTCTCCCTTGAATGGGGCCATACAACCCCTTCTCTCAAGTTTGTTCTTTCAACAATACACCCGTCAAAGCTAAATACATCAAAGTTGACACGCCGGGAGCAGGCTCCAATGACCATGGCATTTACTTTGCCTTCGTCAACATCCTTCTGGATGAGTTCCACACCTTCCTTTGAGCACAGAAAGGGATGGGTGGTGCAGTTGACTCCCTCTTCCCCAGGAACATCCACCAGATCTTCCATGTCCAGGGTGTCGCCGATTCCACAGCCTGTGCATATATATACGCCGTATTTTTTATCCATGGTTTTCATTACCTCCTTACAAGGGTCTGAATGGCTTTGAGAGCCATTCCAGTGGCATTCTGGTTAGATGTTACAACATCGGCAGGTTTATTTGCACAGCCTGCTGCAAACATTCCGCCTTTGGAAAAATCATTTATGATAAAGCCTTCCTCATTATAGTTCAGGTCAGCGTTGGGTTTATCAATGGCTGCTGTAGGTTGCATACCCGTTGCAAGCACCAGCAGGTCCACGGTCTGTCTGACCTTTTCACCGGTAATGGTATCTTCAGCAACCAGATTGATATTGCCGGTTCCAGCTTCTTCGCTGACTTCTGCCACTTTCCCTTTAACAAAGAAAATATTTTCATCCTTTTTTAGATTTGCGTAGAATTTTTCATATTTCAAACCGGGAGTTCGAAGATCTATATAATAAATATAAATTTTTGCTTCCGGGTATTGGGCTCTCAGGTAAGTGGCATGTTTCAGGGAGGCCATGCAGCAGATATAAGAGCAATAGGAAAGATGATTTTCATCCCTGGAGCCTGCGCATTGTGCAAAGGCTATTGTTTCAGGTGCCTTGTCATCGGAGGGACGGATGATTTTCCCATCTGTGGGACCGTTGGGGGATGCCATTCTTTCCAGCATCATATTGGTCACTATGTTCTGGTATCTGCCGAACCCAAGGTTATCAATTTTAGTTGCATCATAGGGCTGCCAGCCGGTACTCCAGACAATGGCGCCCACTTTCAAATCAATGATTTTTTCTTCCATGTCAAAGTCAATGGCATCATATTTACATGCTTCTTTGACCCTGTCTCTATCATCGGTGCCCATGGCAGGATCCATAACATATCTTTGGGGGAATGCCATGTTATGGGGAAGGTAGGCTGCTTTTCTGCGATCCATTCCAAAGTTGAACTCATTGGAAATTTCAGTTTCACAGACTTTGGCGCATTCACCGCAGACAGTACAGTTTTCATTGACATATCTGGGGGAGGTTTTCAAAGTGACATTATAATCACCGGGACTGCCTTCCACGCTCTGCACTTCAGACATGGTGAATACGCTTATGTTTTTATTGTCCTTGAGTCGCCTATAATTGATTTCAAGCCCGCATGTGGGCGGGCAAAGTTTGGGAAAATAGTGTTTGAGCTGGGATACTCTTCCGCCAAGGGAAGCTTCCTTTTCCACAAGGAAGACCTCATACCCCACTTCGGCAGCTTCCAGGGCAGTTGTAAGGCCGCTGATTCCACCACCAACCACCATGATGCTTCCACTTACCGGAGCTGAATTATCTGTTGTCATGCTGTCCCTCCGTACATTTAAGTTATGTCTATATGTATTCTTGTTATTGTCGCATGCCAAACCCCGGGGCGCCGGCCCCTGGGATTGTTTTCCGGCATCCTCTCTCCTGTTTTCTAAACATATATGCCAGGTTATACAAATTTGGCTTATACCTTTACAAAAAAGGAGATAGGTAAGAAGATCAAATAGAGATAAAAAGCTCAAAAGCCTTTAATTGGAAAAAACCTCCAGGCACTGGATATCAGCACCTGGAGGTTACTATTACAAAACGCTTACTTTATTAAAATTTTCTTTACACACTAGTCGGAAATGATCTTAACGTAAGGAACTTTTTTTAACGACCATTCATTGGTTGCTTTGTCATATGTAGAATTGGTAAAGCAGAACCATTCTTCGTCATTCTGTCCCATGTAGTCACCCCTGTAGTAGAAACCAGGATACCGTGATTCTTCACGGTACTGGATGTGACGGGTATGGGCCTGAACCGTGTAAAGGCGATGGTTGATTTCCCATGCTCTCAATAGTTCATGCAAATCCCCTGCAGCAATTTTTTCCAGATCTTCACGGAAGTATTCAAAGTTTTCCATGAGAATTTCAAGGGCTTTGGCCGAGGTCATGTAATAAGTGGCTGTTCCACCACCATACTCATTGGTCATTTTCATCAGACGCATTGCCATGCCCGCTGGTTTGCAATAATAGGGGTTAACGGTTTCATCTGTTGAATATTCGCAATGGTCAAAGTAGGTTCTGACAGGTTTGTAAACAAAATCAACAAGTTCTTCATCGGTTTCTTTGAAGCCCGTTACCTTGTCCCCTTCTTTTTCAAGATATTGAAGCATGGATTTGGCAACAATACGGCCTTCCGCATGGGAACCAGAGGAGAATTTATGGCCCGAACAGCCCACGCCGTCACCAGCTGTAAACAAGCCGTTGACAGTTGTCATCCTGTTATAACCCCATTTGTAGCTGTCAGGAACCCAGTCTTCGTCGGGGCCTGAACACCAGATACCACAGCAGCCAGAATGGGAACCCAGCAGGTAGGGTTCGGTGGGCATGACTTCCGAATCTTTAAATTCAGGTTCAGTGTTGGTGGCACACCAGAGGTTTGCCTGGCCGCAGGTCATGTCAAGGAAATCTTCCCAGGCTTCAGACTCAAGATGTTTGAGTTCTTTTTTGCTCATGGTTTCGCCCAGTTTTGCAAGGGCATCAGAAGTTTTCATGATGATGGGACCACGGCCTTCTTTATACTCTTTCATCATGAGATGATTCCTCAGGCAGGTAGGAGTAACAGCAGCAGTTCCGTAAGGAGCATATTTTTCAAGTTCTGCTTTTGCATCGTCAGAGGCAGCATAGTTTTCGCCAAGTCCATTAACGGTCTGGGCTTTAAAAAGAAGGAACCATGCACCTACAGGTCCATACCCATCTTTAAAGCGGGCAGGGGTGAAACGGTTTTCCATCATGGAAAGCTCAGCTCCTGCTCTCACGGCCATTGTATAGGTGGAACCGGCATTCCATACTGGATACCAGGCACGGCCCTTACCCTCACCAACGGAACGGGGCTGGTAAATATTAACCGCACCACCGCAGGCTACCATCATAACCTTTGCTTTAATGATATAGACGATGTTTTCCCGTAGAGAGAAACCGACTGCGCCGGCAATTCTGCTGGGATCATCCTTGTCGTTGAGGAGCTCAACGATAAAGCATCTTTCAATGATGTTTTCTTCGCCCAGGGCTTTTTTACCGGCCTCGGCAACGATTCTCTTGTAGGATTCACCATTGATCATGATCTGCCATTTACCTGTACGTACAGGAGTGGCTCCCCCCTTAAGGGTTCCCATTTTTTGGCCTTTTTTGCCGTCAAGGGTTTTTCCGTCTTCACTTTTTTTCCAGACAGGAAGTCCCCATTCTTCGAAAAGATGAACAGAATCATCCACATGACGACCTAGATCAAAGATAAGGTCTTCCCGTACTATACCCATGAGGTCATTTCTGACCATGCGTACGTAATCTTCTGGTTTGTTGTCGCCAATGTACGTATTGATAGCAGAAAGACCCTGGGCTACTGCTCCTGATCTTTCCAGGGCTGCTTTGTCACAAAGAAGGATCGATGTGTCGTCGCTGGCCCATTTTTTAATTTCAAATGCTGTTCCGCAAGCAGCCATACCGCCACCGATGATCAGAACATCAACGTCTCTTTTTTCAACCTTTGGGTCTCTTACCGCCTTAAGTTCTCCAACAGGTTTATTAGGTAATGCCATTATATACCTCCAAAATTATGTATAAGTATCAAATTAAAATCAGACAAGTTCTGTTGGAGCATTGAGTACATA
>Ga0307988_1001099_pt1 | contig 16243 bp, 13 predicted proteins | sample EllFjometagen183_FD_203166 | JGI IMG/M metagenome (GOLD analysis project Ga0307988, IMG submission 203166) | Marine microbial communities from Ellis Fjord, Antarctic Ocean - #183 | ecosystem: Environmental > Aquatic > Marine > Unclassified | place: Southern Ocean | collected 2014-10-08 | reverse complement strand
AAGGTAATTGGTATGGTAGGACCATACAGAGTGTCCCTAAGAATTTCCCAAGCACCCAGATCTGTTCACAATGCGGAAATCAGATTAAAGAAGCCAAGGAACTTAACGTAAGGGAGTGGGAATGCCCTGTGTGCTGTTCACACCATGACAGGGACAAAAACGCCAGTATAAATATCCTAATAGAAGGACTGTTTCTTCTGTCGGGTAAGAAAAGAACCGTAGGGACAGCGGAGGTAGCCTGGGTAAGCTTAGACCACGGTAGGTCTATCGACCAGGAATCCTGCCAATTCATTGGCGGGTAGTTCAACTTGCCATAGTTAATATTGTTTTAATGTCAGCCTTTTTTAATTTTTTGAAATTACCAAGAGTAGATGTATCTCCTGAAGTGGCTTTATCTGCCATTTCATCTATCTGCTCATCTGTAGGGGAAATATTAAAATAGCTTATTGATGTAGGCATATCAATGCTTTTATAGAATTCTTCCATAGCTTCAATTCCCAGTACTGCAGCTTTTTCTATATCTGGGTTTTCAATTCCGAATACTTTTTTAGCGAATTTGGCAAATCGTTCCGGCTTAATTTTATAAACATGTCGTGCCCAGCTTCCCCAGACAGCAGCAAGACCTGCTCCATGGGCAATGTCAAACATTCCGCCCAGTTCATGTTCTATGTCATGAGTGGACCAATCTCCGATGGATCCACAGCCGGTAAGGTCATTATGTGCAAGGCTTGATGCCCACATCAGTTCGGCTCTTGCATTGTAATCACGTGGGTTTTCAAGTGCTTTTTTTGCATTTCTCATAACAGTTTTAAGAAGAGCTTCGGCAATACTGTCTGTTATGTCCATTGCTTCCTCAGTGGTGAAATAACGTTCCATAGTATGCATCATTATATCAGTGGCTCCACAAGAGGTTTGGTAGGTAGGTAGTGTAAATGTCTGTTCTGGATTTAGGATAGAGAATTTTGGTCGTGCAAGATCACTACCGCAGGCTCGTTTAAGCCAACCGTCTTCGTTTGTTATTACGCTGCCATTGCTCATTTCACTGCCTGCCGCTGCAATTGTCAAAATGGTACCTAAAGGTGCACAGTCACTGACAGATTCTTTACCCGTATATAAATCCCATACATCAAAATCATGTCGAATTCCAAAAGCAATTGCTTTTGCAGAGTCAATAACACTGCCTCCGCCAACAGCAAGAATAAAATCAACAGATTCTTTCTTTGCTAATTCAATTCCTTCATAAACAAGTGAAAGACGAGGGTTTGGTTTAACGCCACCTAGTTCTGTGTATGAAATTCCTACCTCGTCAAGAGATTCTTTTACAAGGTCAAGTAATCCGCTTCTTATTACACTTCCCATACCGTAATGAATTAAAACCTTAGTAGCTTTGAATTCTTTAACCAGTCTGCCAACCTGTATCTCTGTGTTTTTACCGAATATCACCTTTGTAGGTGCATAATATTGAAAATTAACCATTAAAAATCCTCCGTTCTTTTATATATACCTCATCAAATTGTTATTTATTCAACAACTTCCCAATTGTTGCTTTCAGAGGATTTGAATATTGCATCAATAACTTTCATGTTTTCAAGACTGTCACTTAAAGGAAGCGGTACAGGTTTTTTCTCCCTGATACTTTTTTCAAAAGCCTCAAACATTAGCAGATATTGGTTAACAGGAGGTAGTTTTATTTCTGTTTTTGTTTCGCCATTTTCAAATAGAAGTTTTCCCGGAATCTCGCTTATATCATTAAATGGTATTGTTACAGTAAGTGTTCCCTCTGTTCCAAAGACTTTTACTTCCTGCTGAGGGAAGACTGCCGTTGAGGTGGTGAAAAGTGCTCTCGCATCTCCAAAGTCAAGCATAGCTGAAGTGCTCATGTCAGTCTTGAATTCAGGATGTTCGTTGATTAGTGAAATAACCCTATTAGGCATCCTGCTCATCATATACCGTGCTGTACTGATTGCATAGCATCCGATGTCCAGTAAAGCTCCTCCGCCAATGTCTTTAATATTCCTTATATTTTGAGGGTCTTGATTGTTATATGAAAAAACAGTATGGATGTGTGTCACTTTACCAATATAACCAAGTTCAATCATTTTTTTGGCTTTTTGCCATTTTGGATGGAATCGATACATAAAAGCTTCCATTAGCTTTAAATTGCTTTTATTAGCATATTCAATTATTTCAAGGGTTTCATCAGCATTCAGGGAAAGGGGCTTTTCGCAGATTACATGTTTTCCGGCATCAAGACATTTAAATATCCATTCCTTGTGCATATGATTTGGAAGTGGAATAAAAACAGCTTCTATTTCATCAACTTTTAATAACTCATCATAAGATCCAAAAAATTTAGGGATATTATATTGCAGTGCAGTTTCTCGAGCTTTATCTATATTTCTGGATGCCAGACCATAAATTTCAACACTTTCAGACTGAGACAACGGGGAGACTATCCTTTTTAAAAAGTGACCTGATACTCCAAGTACTCCGAATTTCATTTTGTTCATAATTTTTTCCTCCATAGGTACACTTTAGACCTAATTAAATATAGTGTCAATTAAGTGAGTTTGATTGAATCAAATTTTATTGTTTATATAATTCTGCTAGCCTATCTGCGGCTTTTTCGATGAATTTAGAGCCTAAAATGACAGCGATATCACCTGGTTTCATGTTTTTATACAGGTGATCTGCAATTGTTTCATAGTCAGGAAGGAAAATTGAATCCTTACCCTTTTCAGCAACTTTTTCAGCGACCAGACGACTGCTGACTTCCGTTCCGGTTTCTTCACGGTCATTATATATATCGGCCATAATAACATGGTCTGCATAGCCAAAACTATTCACAAAATCATCAAAGAGAACCAGTACGCGAGTATAAGTATGAGGCTCGAAGACTGCCCAAATCTCGCGATGTTCCATATTTGAGGCGATTTCAAGTGTTCCGTTTATCTCGGCTGGATTATGTGCATAATCTGCAAAAACTTTTATATCGTTAACATCGCTTTTAAGTTCAAAGCGCCTTCTTGGCCCCATCATGTCATCTAGTGCAGCTTTTATATCATTAGCTTTACCACCGCATATTATACAGGATGCAACAGCAGACAGGACATTAAGCACATTGTGGGTACCTGGAATATTAAGTTTTACACGACTTAGTTTTTTGCCATATGAATATAGGTCAAAAGAAGCTTTTCCCTCAGAATCAAAGTCTAAGTCAGTTGCAGTAAATTCCAGTGACTTGTCATTTAGTCCATAACGGATAATATTGCAGTCAACAGCACTTTCTAAGAAACGTGAATTTTCATCATCATGGCACAGAATAAGATAACCATCGTTTGGAATCAATTGTGCAAACTCAAGGAATGACTGCTGCATATCTTTAAGATCGCTGAACCAGTCTACATGGTCATAATCAATATTAAGAATAATTCCTATGTAAGGGTTGAGTTTCAAAAATGTATCTGTATATTCGCAGGCTTCTGTAATGAAATAATTCCCATTGCCGTTTTTTACAGTTCCGTTTATAAAGTCAGCCTCTCCGCCAATGTGTATTGTAGGATCAAAACCACATCTTTCAAAAATATAGGATACCATTGTTGTTGTGCTTGTTTTACCATGAGCACCTGAAATACCAATTCCGAATTTATGGGCACGCATTATTTCGCCAAGTAAATCCGCACGGTTTAAAATCGGAATGTTAAGCTTTTCTGCCTGTTGGTATTCGCAATTGTCGGTATGAATGGCGGCAGTATATACAACGAGGTCCGGCTTACCCATAAGTTTTGAGTCATGGGGTTGGTAAACTCGTGCGCCCAGCCCGGTCAACTTTTCAGTAAATTTTGATACTTCAATATCAGAACCGGATATTGTGTAACCCATTCCCATGAGAATTTGTGCCAGTCCGGACATGCTCACTCCGCCAATTCCGATAAAATGTACTGTTTTAACTTCTTTAGATAAACTCTTTAATTCTTTCATGATCTACCTTTAAATTGCTATAATTTTTTCTGCTTTTATTATTTACCAGTATCTATTGTACCATGAAGGAATTGTTAAGATTTTATGAACATTGTTTACATAGATTGAAAAGTCATTGAAATGATAATGCTATGTATATATAATAAAGCATAGTATAAATGAATTAGGAGGGCCGCAATGAAAGATAAGGCCAGAATAAACGAAGAAGTTCCTGCTGAGGAACAACACAAAAAGGGAAAGGAAGAAGCCGCTATTAAATATGGTTTTATTGCCCTTGGCGTAATTCTTGGCATATGTATAATTGCTTTTGCAACGATAAGTCTACTCCCTAAAAATATTCTATCAATTGGTGACGAAAAAATAACTGAAGAAGAATTTGACTATCATTATTATGAACAGGCAAATATGCTTTACCAACAGATTCTTCAATACTATCCAGATGTCTCAATGGAAGTGTTCATGACAAGTGACTATCAATCAGGTATGAATTACCATGAATTTGCAAAACAGCTTTCACTTGAAAGGATTTCAGAAATTGCAATACTTACAGATATGGCAGAAAAAGAGGGCTATGTTTATGATGAAAAAGAATTTGAAGACAGCAAGGTGAATTTTAAAACAAGCTTTCAGGAATATGCCGATCAATCAGGCTTGACAATTGATGATGCTGCAAAAGAGCTATATGGATGTGACTTTGACATTGTACAGGTTATATATGAGAAAACGTGGCTTTCCAGTAAATATCAGGACGACATGCTCCGTAAACTTCAAGGAGAAGTTACTGATGGCCAGGCGCTTGAGTATTATGAGAACTTCAATGATGAACTTGACCAAGTTACTTTAAAACAAATATTTATCGCCACATTTGATACAGACGCGCAGGAATATTATGACGATGCAGCTTATGATGATGCAAAAACCCGTGCTGAGGCTATTTTAGAACGTGTTAACAATGGCGAAGATTATGATGCTTTGTTAATTGAACTTTCCGAAGACCCGGCCGTAGAAGAGACTCTTGGGGAATATACATCAAGAAAAAGTGAAATGGGACTAGTAGCACTTGAAGAGTGGGCGTTCAAACCGGAACTTGTTGATGGTGATGTTGGATTAGTTGAAACTGAAATAGGTTTTCACATAGTTAAATTTCTTTCACGCACCGGCTTTGAAGAAGCTTTGGATTCTGTAAAAGGTAATGTTGCTTATGGTGAAATGCTAAATGTTCTTTCTGAGAAGAGAGCATTACCGGAGTATGAAGTGGGGTATTACAAGTCTTTCGGCTCATACTAATCTTGATAGGTTAATCAGCGGTGTACCGGAACTTTGTGAGGAACACCGCCAGTGTCCTGAATAATAATTTCACTACCATAGTTTAAACCGTGTGAATATTATTTTTCGGACACACACTAAACACTTAAATAAATCAGCCACCGAATTTGACTAATAACAATCGGTGGCTTTTTTTATTTTGTATTTGACTTGCTTCGTTAGCTTCATGTTTCTTTTCACTTGCTTATATCAATAAGCGTCGTTCAAAGAAACATTTGCTAGCTTTGCTTTAATTGAAATTTCCGCTATCAGACTAGAATCAGAAATTATGGTTGGGACAATTTCTGATTTTCCTATTTTGGATTCATGAAAAATACTTGTTTGAGGAAAACTTAAACTGGTGTTTTTCTACAGTATACTATCAGATATCAAGGAAAAAATAAGAGGTTTTATGATACAATAAAAAAAAGTTCTGCAGGGAGGAAAGCATGAGTTTAAAAATAAATGAACCTAGGGAAAGACTGATAGGCACACTGCCGAAAGTGGGGATAAGGCCTACAATAGATGGGCGTAGAAAAGGTGTTCGAGAGTCACTTGAAAAAACAACAATGGATATGGCAAAATCTGCCGCTGAATTAATATCATCCAATTTAAAATATTCAAATGGTATGCCTGTGGAATGTGTTATAGCAGACACATGTATAGGTGGAGTTGCGGAAACAGCAGCCTGCGCTGAAAAATTCGCACGTGAAGGCGTAGGAGTATCACTTACGGTTACGCCGTGCTGGTGTTATGGTTCCGAAACAATGGATATGGATCCACATACTCCAAAGGCTGTTTGGGGATTTAATGGAACAGAACGACCGGGCGCTGTTTATCTTGCAGCTGTACTTGCTGCACATAGTCAGAAGGGTATTCCTGCATTTGGGATTTATGGTAGAGATGTTCAGGACATGGGCGATACTTCAATACCCGATGATGTTCGGGATAAACTTTTGAATTTTGTCCGTGCTGGATTAGCAGCTGCATATATTAAAGGAAAATCATATGTATCATTTGGCTCTGTTTCAATGGGTATTGCAGGTTCAATAACAGTTGATGAGTTTTTCCAAAAATATTTAGGAATCCGCAATGAATATGTTGATATGTCAGAATTTATTCGCAGAATAAATGAAGATATATTTGATAAGGATGAATTTAAAAAAGCACTTGCCTGGACTAAGGAAAATTGTAAAGAGGGCGAAGATGTCAATGAACCGGACGCGCAAAGAACTCGTGAGCAAAAAGACAGTGATTGGGAAACGTGCGTCAAGATGGCATTGATTGCCAGAGATATAATGATAGGAAATCCTGAATTAGATAAGGCGGGGTTCGGTGAAGAAGCATTGGGACGTAATGCAATTTTATCTGGTTTCCAGGGTCAGAGAATGTGGACAGATTTTATGCCGAACGGTGATTTCCTGGAGGCAATTCTTAATTCGTCTTTTGATTGGAACGGAATTCGTGAACCATATACAGTTGCTACCGAGAATGATGGTCTCAATGGTGTGTGTATGATGTTTGGACATCTTCTTACGGGAACTGCACAGATTTTTGCTGACGTCAGAACTTACTGGAGCCCTGAGGCGGTTAAACGCGTAACGGGAAAAGATTTAACAGGAAAAGCAGCTAATGGTATCATTCACCTAATAAACTCCGGAGCAGCTGCTTTGGACGGCACAGGCAGACAGATGATTGACGGCAAACCTGTTATGAAGCCATATTGGGATATATCACCGGAAGAGGCTCAGGAATGCCTGGATAACACAACATGGGGGCCGGCTGAACTTGGATACTTTAGGGGAGGCGGATACTCATCAACATTCCTTACTATGGGCAAAATGCCTGTTACAATGACTCGCCTTAACATTATTGATGGTCTGGGACCTGTTCTTCAGATAGCCGAAGGTTACACCGTGGAACTTGAACAGGATGTTAATAACAAGCTTGATAAAAGAACAAATCCAACCTGGCCGACAACATGGTTTGCACCTACTGTTAATGGAAAAGGTGCATTTAGAGATGTTTATTCAGTTATGGCTAACTGGGGAGCTAATCATGGTGTTCTGTCTTATGGGCATGTGGGGCACCTGTATATCACATTATGTTCTATACTTCGAATACCTGTTTCTATGCACAATGTGTCTGAAGACAGAATTTACAGACCTTCATCATGGGCAGCATTCGGAACATCAGAGCTTGAAGGAGCAGATTACCGGGCGTGCGAAAACTTCGGTCCAATATATAAATAATAAATTGCTAAATGAAAAAGTCCACTTTCAATGAAGTGGGCTTTTTTTAACTTGTTTTTCAAATAGAAAATATAGTTTAAGAACAGATTATGATGTTATAATATTTCTATGAAAGAAAAACTGCTTAATTATTTGTTGCTGGAAGCGGATGTTTATAAAAAGCCGCTAAGAAAAAGGTCCACGCTCCTGATGCTTTGCATTGGAGCTGGATTGGTAGTTGTACTGGGTTATTTAGTCCAAAATGGTTTTGGTTTTTTAAATGATATTTATTCAATAATAATGACAGTCGTACTGGTTTTTTTCTGTGGTATTTTCTCAATGATTGTTTTTAGCTGGCCTACAGCAGATTTGGCTGCAAATATTGGCAAGGCATCCGGTAAATTGAATATTTCTGTAAAACGCATGAAAGTTGCCAAGGGATTTCTTTTTGCATCCATATATACAGGAATTGTAGCAACCCTACTTAGAATGCTATTCAATACTGCAATGGAAATAAATGAAGCAAGACTTGCTTCAGTAATTCTTTCTGTGTTAATTTCACTTTGGGCGGGATTTATGGTTACGAGGTGTATTATTACTGTGTTTGAGGAAGCTGTAAAAAAGAAAGTGATTGTCTTATTATTAGCCTCTGCATGGTACTACATTATAATGGTTCAGATTATGGGGTTTATTATAAAGAGTGCGTATAGTATAATACTTTAACGACATCATGTCCCGGTAGTATAATGGATAGAACAGTGGATTCCGATTCCACCGATGCGGGTTCGATTCCCGCCCGGGGCACCATCTGATAGGTTAATTTGTTTTCAAACATCGTCTGAAACCAAATTTCCTCTATCAGATAAAGCTAATTTTCCTTCATCGTCAGATATTTAAAACTCAACCACCGAATTTGCATTTCTGCAGTCCGGTGGTTTTCGTTTATTAATTCTGGAAAAACATCCCTCCGCTGTTTTTCCACCTTCGGGCAAAAGAGGCGTATCATCACTCCGCTGAAACACCAGCTGGCTATAAAACTGGAAAAATAGCGGAGGGATGTTTATCCAAGATTGCAAATGCTTGGGTGATAAGATGAATAGCTGATATAATATAGTGCATATGAAAATTGGTGATGTTAAAATCGAAAGTAAACTTCTTCTTGCTCCAATGGCTGGTGTGACTGATGCAGCATTTAGGGCAGTCTGTGCTGAGTTTGGATATGGGCTGGCGTATACCGAGATGATCAGTGCCAAAGCCTTATTGTACAAAGATAAAAAAACATTTGGCTTACTAATTAAAGCGGATGAGGAACCTGAACCGGTTGTACAGATTTTTGGGAGTGATACGGATGCAATTAAATACGCTACGGAGTTATTAAATAAAACCAATACGCCAATTATAGATATCAATATGGGGTGCCCGGCTCCCAAAGTTGTTAAAAATGGAGAAGGCTCTGCATTAATGAAAGATCTTGATAAAGCGGCTAATGTTATAAAAGCTGCAGTTGAGGTTTCAAATAAACCCGTGACAGTAAAGATTAGATCCGGTTGGAATAAAGATAATATTAATGCTGTAGAATTTTCATTAATGGCTCAGGAATGCGGAGTTGCTGCTGTAGCTGTACACCCAAGAACAAGGGACATGTATTATTCAGGAAAAGCTGATTGGGAAATAATAAAGAAAGTCAAAGAGAAACTGGATATTCCTGTAATAGGCGGCGGAGATGTTTTTTTTGCAAGTGATGTCAACAAAATGATTGAAGTTACAAATTGCGATGCAGTAATGGTTGCCAGGGGAGCAATGGGCAATCCTTGGATATTCAGAGATTTTAAAGCACTTGAAAATAATACGATTGTAGAAAAAGCAACAATAGCTGATAAAAAAACCATGATAAAAAGACATATGACATTATTAGTTAAGTATAAAGGGGAACACAGAGCAATTTTGGAAATCAGAAAACATGCTGCATGGTATTCAAAGGGTGAGCGAAACGCAACAAAGTTCAAAAAAATGGTATTCACATGTAAAAGTATTGAAGAATTAATTAAAGCACTGGATGTTCTTAGTGTTTGAAACTCATCAAAAACCGTAAAAATCAAAGAAAAAGCACGAAAAATTTAGCAAATTAATGATAATTGCTGATTTTAATTGCTTTCAAACATTTAAAGGTCAAAGATAGTCAAAATCAGAAGTTGCAATATAAATGAAAACAGGTATAATAATATTACAAGGTCAGAGATGGTCAGAAACGCATAAAATATTAAACGGAGGTTTTGAAAATGTATAGTGTAGTACCAAGAAGAGGACATCTGGTTCGCAGAGGAAACAGTTATGATGTATTTAATATGATGAATAGTTTTTTAAACAACAGTTTTTTTGAACAGGCTCCAAGTGTAGCGAAAATGAAATCAGATATCAGACAGACTGATAGTGAATATATAATTGAGGCTGAATTACCTGGATTTGAAAAGAATGACATTAAGCTTGAACTAAAGAATAATTACTTAATAATATCTGCAGGCAAAGAAGAAGAAAAAGAAGAAACCGCAGAAGAGTACCTAAGACGTGAAAGAAGAACCGGTCAGGTATGCAGAAGCTTCTATGTAGAAGGTATAAACCAAACTGATATATCTGCAAAATATGACAGTGGAATTCTTGAAGTAACACTTCCTAAAAAGAAAAAGGAAGAAGAACCCGAAAATATCATAGAAATAAAGTAACCCCCCAACTACATATGTCCCCGAAAAGCTCCTGCATTGCAGGAGTTTTTCTCTATTTAGAAATCTGTATAAAAATAAAAAAATCGATTATTTGCAATAATGCTTTACAAAAAAGTATATTAAAGTTATTGTATGTATTAGAAAATATTGGCTAAAATATTTCTTGACAAACCACAGGTGCTCCCGTAGAATATCCTTGTGCCTTTTTTTGGGGACGGTTTCATGGTGGGTATAGCTCAATTGGTTAGAGTGCCAGATTGTGGTTCTGGAGGTCGTGGGTTCGACTCCCACTATCCACCCCATTCTTTTGATGGGATGTAGCCAAGTCGGTAAGGCAACGGGTTTTGATCCCGTCACGCGTAGGTTCGAGTCCTGCCATCCCAGCCAGTCAGGGGCCATTAGCTCAGTTGGTAGAGCACTTGACTTTTAATCAAGGTGTCCGCAGTTCGATCCTGCGATGGCTCACCAAAAGGACATTCGAAAGAATGTCCTTTTATTTTACAAAAAAAGGATCGAACTTGTCCGAAGGTTTTTAAAAGAAAAACCTGGGGCATGCGCCAAAGAAAAAGTGCGCATTGGCGATCCTGCGATGGCTCACCAAAAGGACATTCGAAAGAATGTCTTTTTATTGAGCGAAAAATTAAAACTTATCCTTCTATACTGTATTGAAATCAACAAAGTATCTATAGGATATCGTGTTATAATATCGATAATACGCAGGGGGTATTTATGAAGGTCAGAACAATTACCGATATTGATCTAAAATTCAATACAATTGCAATGAAATCGAAGCTTAGAATAACGGAGCCGGAAGATGTAGAAATTTTCAATGATATGATGAAAACAGTTTCAGATATAGCTACACCCAAAATTGTTTTTGGTGAAGCTTATGTAACAGACCGTTTTGAAAATAGTGTTGCAATTAACGGAGAACACTTTGATAGTGTATTGATGAAAAACAATCTTGCAGAAGTAAACAGAGTCTTTCCATTCACGGCTACTTGCGGTCGCGAGGTATATGACTGGGCAAAAACAATTGATGACATGTTCATTCAATACTGGGCTGATCACATAATGGAAGTAGTTTTAAGAAAGACTATTGCCGTTCTTTATAACACCATAAAAACACAGTATGGAGTAACAAAACTATCATCTATGAATCCTGGCTCTCTGGACGGATGGCCGATTGAACAACAGGAAAACCTATTTAGTCTTTTACAAAACAAACAACATGAAATAGGCGTTGAACTCACAGAATCATATCTAATGGTTCCACAGAAAAGTGTATCGGGTGTATTGTTCAAATCAAAAAGCGGATACACAAACTGCAAACTTTGCGAGATGGCCAATTGCCCGTCAAGAAGTGCTAAATTCGAACCCGGATTAAGGGAAAAACTTACGGGAGAATAACATGATTAAAAAAGAGCATACATTTAACGAAGCAGGTAACAGCGACAGAGATTCGTTTCCAATCGGTAACGGTGATATAGGGTCGATGGTATGGGGTAATAACCAGGGCAGAATTAGTATAGCAATAAGTAAAACTGACTCGTTCTCTTCAGCACTAAGACTTCTCAAAATCGGGCAGGTAGACTTAACTCTGACAAATGGCAAATTTAGTTTCATAAATCAAAAACTTGACATACAAAACGGAGTTACAACCCTTGAATATGCAACGGGCTCAGATAAGCTGAATATAACTATCTGGGTTGATGCTCACAATCCGTGTATCCGCATAAAAGCTGATTCAGCTGAAGCTTTCTCGATGACTGTTGAATCGATAGTATGGCGAATTGAAGATGAGAGAATCGATGGTGGGTTTACGAACCGGACTCCGGTATATGGTGATTTCTTTGGGCAGGATAATGATAAAGAACCAATAATAGTATATAAAGACACAATATGTGAAGATTATGAAAATGAAGTTCTTTGGTATCATCACAACCCCGAATCTCATTTCATGCCAAGCCTTCGGTTTCAACAGATTGAAGATTTGGCACACCTTGTTGATGATCCATTAAAAAACAGGAACTTCGGAGCTTGTGTAATTGCTGAGGATTATACAAAAACATCAAACTTAAAAATGGAATCTAGTGAAACTTGTAACAGTCATGAAATTTGTATAGGCGTTTTAACTGAACAAACTGAAGACCAAGCTGCATTTATACAAAATCTACATGCAATAACAACAGCATGTACAGCTATTGATTATGAATATGCATATAAAAAACATGTTGAATACTGGAATAAATTCAACAATAAATCATATATAAACATATCAGGCGACTATAATGCTGACATGGTAGACTCGGGATACGGCATACAAAGATACATAAATGCATGTGCTGGCAGGGGAGAGTTCCCTATAAAATTCAACGGAAGTATTTTTGTTCCTAATATTCTTGAAGGCGATGAAGACCTAGGTCCCGATTTTAGAAGATGGGGCGGCGGTTACTGGTTCCAAAATACTCGGTTGATTTACTGGAGCATGCTTGATACCGGTGATTATGAAATGATGAAGCCGTTTTTTGATATGTATGAAAATATTTTTGATATTTCAGCAGCAAAAGTTAAGAAACATCTTGGCTTTGATGGAGTTCTCTATCCTGAGACAATGTCGATGTGGGGAACTGCAAGAAATTTATGCTACAGCAGATATAGAGATGACCTTAATCCAGCCCTGACAGGTAACCCTTATGTAAAATACTATTTTTCAGGCATGCTTGAGCTAATAGTCATAATGATTGAATATGTAAAACACACCGGCGATACAGAATTTGAAAAACAGGTTCTTCATAAACATGCAGACGCAATAATGAATTTCTATAAAAACTTCTATACGGATACTGATGAGAATGGCAGAATAATAATATACCCTTCCCAGGCACTTGAGAATTGGCAGGATGCAAAAAACCCCATGGATGCTGTTGCCGGTCTTAGATATTCCGTTAGCGAATTGATTAAAATGGAGACAGCCCCGGAAGAAAAATTGAAGGTATGGAAAGAGTTTTTTGAAATACTTCCTGAAATGCCAATGTTCAGTCCCGGAGGACACTCAGAATTCAATAAACCGTGTATGCTTAAGCCTGCCCAGTGGTATGAAAAACTAGGAAATGTTGAAAATCCGGAGCTATATGCAGTTTTCCCTTACAGAATGGCTGCATTTGACAACGAGAACGCCAAGGTCGGTATAGAAACATTCAGACGTCGAAGTATGAGGATGAACTGGGGATGGACTCAGGATGGCATACAGGCAGCTGCACTAGCGTTACCCGAAGAAGCTCAGCAGGTAATTATAGATAAATTTTCAAACTGGAATGAAAAATGCAAGTTTCAGGGATACTGGGGACCGAACTTTGACTGGATTTCCGACCAGTGCAACGGCTGTTCTGCGATGATTGCTACGCATAAAATGCTACTTCAGTGTGTGGACGATAAAATATACCTGTTCCCGGCATGGCCAGCAGAATGGGATGTTGAATTTAAACTCCATGCATACGGAAATACAACAGTAGAGTGCTGTTATAAGGATGGAGAAATAAAATATATTAAGACAACACCAGAGATTAGAAAAGCGGATGTAGTTGTGTGTTTTGATAGACAAGTACACACTCTTTATTAAAAAATTGGGCAAAAAAGAAGAAAACCACACGTTGACTTGGAGCAATATCAAGAATATCCTTGACAATAGGGCAAGTATTCATTAGAATGTTGCTTGTCGCTATTTTGCGATATACCAATGAGGCCCATTGGTCAAGCGGTTAAGACACCGCCCTTTCACGGCGGTAACAGGGGTTCAATTCCCCTATGGGTCACCATTACGCGGCCTGGTAGTTCAGCTGGTTAGAACGCCAGCCTGTCACGCTGGAGGTCGAGGGTTCGAATCCCTTCCAGGTCGCCATTTTTAATATTGTTTACTAGGAGGAGTTCCCGAGTGGCCAAAGGGGGCAGACTGTAAATCTGTTGTCTTTCGACTTCGATGGTTCGAATCCATCTTCCTCCACCATAATGAAAGAGACTCACCTTGTGAGTCTTTTTCATTGTGGCCTGAACAATAATATCCAGTCGCAGCATTTAACGACAGGTGCGTACCGCAGACGAAGTCGAGGAACGCGCCGACAGGTAAATGTGTTAAGTGAAAAGTAAAGATTGTTGCCACCCCTATGAAAATTTCCAGTGAGCTCTTTCTCATGTGGGATAAACAACAAAACTAGTTCGTAGGATTTTGCGCAAAACGTGTACCGGAGCCGAAGGTGAAGAACGCGTTAACAGCCAAATCCGTTTATATGCATAGATTAAAGACGAAAATTAAGGTTGTTCCCACACCTTCATGTTTCAATTGAAAGTCATTTTTTAATGGGATGAAAAACGTAGTGAAAATTTTAGGATTAACACAACAACAATTAAATTTGATATAAAGATATAAATCAGAACGATTGAATCAAGAACGATTGAATTATACCTATAAATTTATATTGCTAAAAATATTGTGATACAATTATGATAGTAAAAACACTCAATGATGACAAAAGATAAAATAATGAAATTAACTCAACTATTATGAGGTGATAAAATGACTAATTTGCATGAAGAGAATAAAGTTTTAAAAGAAAAAATCAAAACGATGAATAAGATTGCATATGCTTTCTCAAACACAAGTGATACTAATGAACTGCTACAGATGATTTTAGAGGAAAGCATGAATCTTACCTTTAGTGATGGCGGAAGTATCTATATAAAAGAAAAAGTTGATAGGAAAGAGTGCATGGTAATAAAACACTCAGCTAATAGATCAATAGATTTTGATTTCAGAGGTGAGGTGCTGACTATAGATGAAAGTAGCAAGGCTGGAACAGTGGCACTTAAAGGAAAGACCTTGGTTTTAAATAGTGTTGATGAAAAAGACGTAAAAGGATTGGACGATAAAAAGTATAAATTGAAGAATATGATGACGGTTCCTATGAAAAATGAAACAAAGGAAGTTATAGGAATACTACAGATAATGAATAAAGAGAAATCAGCATAAATGCTATTAATAAATGAAGATGATTTCATAAATAATCTTACTGATTATACAGATGAAGATATGGAGCAAATAGAATCCCTTGCATCTCAGCTGGCTGTTTTGATTGATAGAATTAAACTAAATAGAAGACTTTTGCGAAATGTAAGCCAGACAAGAACCACACTTATCAGTTTTTTCAATGGGATGAAACAGGCCATGGCAACAATTGGTGAAGATATCATGGAAGAACAGGATAAGTTTAAAGAATATGCTACTTTGGATACGCTTACTGGGCTTATGACCCGAAGAGAGGGTCTGGCGTTTCTTGAAAAGCAATTGGAGTTTGCTCGGTTTAACGGAGTTAAAGTTGTTGTTTGTTTTATTGATATTAATGGCCTTAAGATTGTAAACGATACATATGGGCATGATGCTGGAGATGATTTGATATCTTCAATTAGTACTATTATTAAAAAGAATGCAAGGGGAAATGATACTATCTTCCGTCACGGTGGTGATGAATTTATATTGGTAATTGATAACATAGATAAAAAAACCGCAGAATTTGTATGGAGAAGAATAGAATATAATTTTGAAGAGCATAATAATAAGTCGGGAAAAGAATATAAACTAAGTGCAAGTCATGGATTTGCTGAGTACGATCCGCATATTAATCAATCAATTGAGGAATTGATAAAAATTGCTTATTCTGAAATGTATATTAATAAAAAGATGATGAAAGCAAAAATGAAGAACAAAAAGTAGATAACATTTGATGGACAAGGGTATTATTCTAAAGCCAAATCGAACCACACATATAAATAAGTGTGGTTCGATTTTATTATGTCTTATTTTAGGGGTTGCTGAACAATCCTATAACCCCTATAAACAGCCTGTTACAAGCACATTTATGGTATAATAAGTGCAAGGGAAATCACTGAAAACCCCAAAAAACCTTGCACTTGGAGAATCTAAAATGTACACACATAATGAAAAACAGATGC
>Ga0307988_1001095_pt1 | contig 16303 bp, 11 predicted proteins | sample EllFjometagen183_FD_203166 | JGI IMG/M metagenome (GOLD analysis project Ga0307988, IMG submission 203166) | Marine microbial communities from Ellis Fjord, Antarctic Ocean - #183 | ecosystem: Environmental > Aquatic > Marine > Unclassified | place: Southern Ocean | collected 2014-10-08 | reverse complement strand
AGCTTATTATTTATGGTACTAAAATAACTTTATTTAAACCGGGCTCTTTATTGTACAATCTTTTAAACCAATTAGCACCTTCAGAAAGTGGGGCAACAGCAGAAATCATTTTATCGACACTGATTTTTCCGGATGCCAGCAGGTCTAAAACCATTTCATATTCGCCATTTATGGCACAACTTCCAAGTAAAGACAATTCCGTAGTTACCACTTTTTGCAGCGGAATTGTAACTTCATGTTTTAAGTTTCCAACCAAAACAGCTGTACCACCTTTTCGTAAACTGTTGATACAAAGATTTACCGTTTCTGAAATTCCAACCACTTCGAATCCAAAATCGGCTCCCCGGTTCTTTGTTAATTCTAATATCTTTTCGGAAATATTTACACCTGTACTTTTAAAAGTATGTGTTGCTCCAAATTCATTGGCAAGCTTCAGTTTATTTTCATCTAAATCGATGGCAATAATTGGGCTTACCCCGGCAATTTGCAACATCTTTACAACAAAAACACCAACCATTCCTGCACCAACTACAACCGCACTTTTCCCGGGTTGAATTTTTGAAACATTTACCGCGTGCGCTGCAACTGCAACCGGCTCAACCATTGCGGCTTGTTCAAACGAAACGTTATCGGGGAGTTTGTATAAAATGTGCGCCGGCATGGAAACATACTCAGCAAATGCCCCGTGCTTTTTGTACTCAACCGGAGAAACACCGAGCACTTTTCGGTTGTCGCTAAGATTGTATCTCCCTTTTAATGTATACCAGTCATTCAAAGGGTAAATGGTTGAATCGAAAGTTACACGATCTCCGATTTTCCAGCCTTGCACTTCAGAACCTATTTCTGCAATTTCGCCGGATGCTTCGTGCCCCATAATTAATGGTGTTTGTCGCCGTCCGGTGCTGCCGTCCATTCCATGAACATCGCTGCCACAAATTCCGCAAGCTTTTACTTTTATTAAAACTTCGTTGGGCTCGATCTCCGGCTTTGGAAAATCGCGGTAATTGAGTTCCATGTATTTGTCGAGAATAAGTGCTTTCATATCTATCAATTTTAAACCACCTTACAATTCCCCTCCTGTTTTTAGGAGGGGATCAAGGGGAGGTAATTATTTTCTTAATATCATCAAAAATAAAATCCGAATGATCAAAAACAACCAGATTTTCATATCTCAAAACTTTATATCCCAACTCTTGCAATCGTTTATCTCTTTGCTGATCTTTGGTTGCCCGTTGTTCTGTAAAATGAAGTTCACCGTCAAGTTCTATTACAATTTGATGTTTTGGACAATAGAAATCAACAATATAATTCTCGATACTTGCTTGTCGTCTGAACTTTAAACCAAAAACTTGTCTGTTTTTTAAAAGCGACCAAAGAGATGCTTCGGCAGGAGTTAATCTTTTTCTAAGATTTCTCCTATGTACTTTTAAATAGTCAACATTTTTTATTTGATTCTCGCGGTTCATTTTTATTTTGAACCCTCACCCGCCTTTTGACGGGAGCTCCCCTAACAACAGGGGAGCAGTAGATTCGTGGTTTAAAATTTGTTTGCTGTAAATGAATATGATTCTCCTTTTTCTGTCTCTTGAGAAATCAACTTTCCATCATATCTTAAATTCAATTTCTTTCCAAGAAGTGATTTAATGTCAACCGAAACCAATTCGCCATTTTCCCACGAAATTGAAATCTCAAAACCTCCGCGTCCTTTGATTCCTGACACTTTTCCTATTGGCAAATCCGAAGGAAGGGCAGGTAAAATATCCATATAAAAGTCTCCGTTTTCATCTCGCAAATGCGACTGCAACAACATTTCAGTTATTCCGGAAGTTGCCCCAAAATTTCCATCAATTTGAAATGGTGGATGCGCATCAAATAAATTGTAGTACAAACCTCCTTTATCTCGCATATCGGTTTCTTGAGTAATGGAAGGAACCATTAGATTTTTTAGTAATAAAAACGAGTGGTCGCCATCGAGCAACCTTGCCCAGAAATTTATTTTCCATGCCCGCGACCAACCGGTTCCACCGTCGCCACGATGCGAAAGGGTGACTCTGCATGCTTCGGCTAAATCGGGTGTTGTTAATGGATGAATTTCGTTACCCGGATGCAATCCCCATAAATGTGAAACATGACGGTGTTGATTTTTGGGGTCATCGTTATCAATTAACCACTCTTGCAACTGTCCGTGCTGACCAATTAAATTCGGCGCAATTTTGCTGCGTTTTTCTTTAAGCATTTTAGCGAAATTGGCATCAACACCAAGTATTTCAGCAGCTTCAATTGTGTTTCCTAAAAGGTTTCTGATAATCTGATGATCCATTGTTGGCGCCATTACCAATCCACCCAATTCAGGGCTGTTGCTTGGACCACTTACCAACCATTCCGGATTTTTTGGATCGGGAACAAGGTATTCAGAGAAAAACAAAGAAGCTTCTTTTAAAATTGGATAGGCAGTATTTTTCAAATATTCTTTATCGCCGTTAAACTGATAGTGCCACCACAAATGCTGGCTCAACCAAGCCCCGCCAACCGGCCAGATTCCATGATTGGCATTATTGATTGGTGCGGCACCTCGCCAAATGTCGGTGTTGTGATGTGTTACCCAGCCATTCAGATTATAATGTTCTTTTGCTACCTTCTGACCCGTTACCGATAAATCTTCTACCATTTGTATTACCGGATCTACCAACTCGGAAAGGTTGGTGATTTCCGCTGGCCAGTAATTCATTTCGGTATTAATGTTGATGGTGTATTTACTATCCCACGAAGGCGAAAGTTTATCGTTCCAGATGCCCTGCAAATTTGCTGGTTGTGTTCCTTCACGAGAAGAAGAAATCAACAAATATCTTCCGTATTGAAATAGAAGTGAAACCAAACTCGGGTCTTCGTCTTGTTTAAATGAAATTAAGCGCTCGTTTGTTGGACGGTTCGAGATTTCAGATTCTCCAAAATCGAGTTCAACCCTGCTAAAAAGTTTTTGATAATCGTGAATGTGAGCCTGTTTTAAATCTTTGTACGATTTGCCCTCCAATTTTTTAAGGTAAGTTTCACACAAGTCGGCTGGGTTTCCACTAATGTCGTTGAAGTTTACAAAACTGGTAGCAGCAACCAATTTTAGTGTTGCACTTTTTGCATTCGTAACTTTTATTGTTTTTTCTTCGGAAACCAATTCGCCTCCTTCAATTACAACTTTTAACCGTGCTTCGAAAGTGGTTTTACTATCGGGGTAAGGTGCTCCTTTTCGTATTTTTCCTTTAGGATAATTATTAGCTTTCCCTGAAATTATAATGACGTCTCCATTGACAGAAACATCATACTCTGAATGTGGAGAATCCATTCCGGCAGTAAAATTTAGTGCTTCGTTTTTTGAAGAGTTAATTTGAATAATAATCGCCTGATCAGGTTCAGACGCAAAAACTTCTCTTTTATATTCTACTCCTTCAACTTCGTATAAAACAGAAGAAATGGCATCTTCCAAATCCAACTTTCGAGTAAAATTAACTGCTTTTTCATGGTCCGGAAAACCAAGCAGAATATTACCAAATGGCTGGTAATTAAGTTGCCCAAATGGGTCGGACATAAAACGTTCGTTTCCCAGTTTGTGAGCTTCATTTTGTTTGCCATCCCAAAGTAGTTGCCTGAGTTTATCAAAAACTTCGTGTGCTCCTTCGTTTGCATAATCGTGAGGTTGCCCTGACCACAATGTTTCTTCGTTAAATTGAATCGTTTCCTTTTCGATTCCACCATAAACCATTGCGCCCAGCCGTCCGTTTCCAACAGGCAAAGCCTCGGTCCAACTGCTGGCAGGTTTATCGTACCAAAGCATTAACGAGGGATTTAATTCCTTTTCCGATTCAGAGATGTTTTTGCATGAAATCTGTGGTAACAAACTCAAAATGAGGATAAAAAGTGATAGGTTTTTCATTCTTGAAAGATTAGGTTTTTCTGTTCACCCAAACTTACAAATAAAAATGCCAAACCAAGCTCACGTGTTCATCAAAAAAATCGAATTAATTTAAAAAATATTTTTGCTGAAAGTTATTTAATTTCAACAGGTGTTAATTTTTCGGAGATTCCATTATCATTAAATGCTTCGATAGTAAAGTAATATTCCTGATCGGTTGAAAGACTTTTTATTTCAAGAAAATTATTTTCGTAAACCAACCACGAATTATACAATTTGTCGGCTTGAATTCCCCAATGAATATTGTAACCTTGTGTATTTTCCTGTTTATCCCACGACAGATTTACATCCCGATGGTCGGCATTTCTTACAACTTCAAAGTTTGTAACTTTCAAGGGAGATTTCCCTTGACCACCTCCAAAAATGCGTAATCCTGAAATGGAAAGATTGGTCGTTGGAACATGTATGTTTTTATATCGAATAAACTGTGCCACAACCGGTTTTTCCAATTCTACATAATCATTCGGAACATCTTTGAAATCGTTTTTTCGGTCAACTAAAATATTCCAGTTTTCACCATCCAATGAACCTTCAATTAAATAACTGTGGTACAACCCGGGAATTTTGCCGTATAAATCGGTTTTATAATCGTTGTAATTGGTTTGAATTGCATGCACTTTTCCGGGTTTTTCCAAATCAATTTCAATCCACTGTTTGTCGTTATTTTTTTCTGCCACCCAAAAAGTTTTTACGTTCTCATCTACAATGTTTTTGACACTAAATTCTTTTAATTGAGAAGAAGCTGTTACCGGCTTTTTGTACGACAAAAGCATCCAACCGGCAAACTCACCAAATTTGTCTTTTTCTGAAGGTGCAAAATGTGGATAATCGCCAAACGAATTGTTGCAGTACATTAGTCCATCAGCATCAAAAAAAGTAGGAAACATTCCAATTCTTCGTTCCCAACGTACGTTAATTGGCATTGACATAGTAGCAAAATGCCAATAATTTTCACCTGGCCCAACCACAGTACTTCCGTGGCCTCCACCATTTATAAAACCACCGGGTTTGTATGAAACCGGATTATTAGGGGCATATTTGAAAGGTCCCATTGGTGATTTGCTGATGTAAACTCCATCGCCATAAACATTAAATTCTGTTCCCGGAGCAGCATACTGGAGATAAAATTTATCCTTGTATTTTGTTATCCATGGACCTTCGATATAACCTCCCAGAATTGTATCCGAATGGTTTTCGCCAAATCGTTCCCAACCATGTTTTTCAGGTTGAAGATTAATCAATTCGACGATTTTATCCGACGGACGAAACCGATTCGATTTATTCAACTCTCTTGCACGAATTGGATACAAATTTGACGACCCCCAATATTGATATGTTTTACCATCGTCGTCGATAAATATTGCCGGATCCTGCAAATCGTAAACAATTGAAGGTGTTGCCAGCCATTTCCCCGATTTCGGATTCTCGGAAAACAAAATGCTCCCGGCTCCTGAAGGATTTCCGGTCATATAAAGCACAGAATCTTTATAGTTAAAAGCTGCCGGGGCATTTGAACCTTCAAAATACCAGCTTTCAGGTTTTATGAATGTCCAATTATTTAAGTCGGTAGAATGCCAGTACCCCATCGATCGGGTAACAAACATATAATATTCATCTTTGAATTCCACTACAGCCGGATCCGCTCCCGAACGATATGAAATATTGTTGTGGGCATCGAAAATCATATATGTATAATCGATATTAATTGGATTACAGTAGGTTTTAAACGGATTGGTTTGCCCAGTTAAATTAATTGGTAAAAACAGGACAAATATACTGAAAAGTAGAACCAAGATGCTTGTTAAGTTTCGAATCATTTTAAAGTAATTTTAGTTTCTAAAACTAATGTTTTTACTTTGGTAAATTCGAAATACTTATAAATAATTTATCTGTTTATTCAAAATAAAAAAAGAGTCCTCTTGCCTTTATGAGATTATAATCAGACAAATTTTTATTGAAAATTCAACCTTTGTTTTAAATAAAAAAATTCATTCCGTACTTGATTCTGAATCTCACATAAGAATAAAAGATGACTAATAATTTATCCCATCATCAAATTTGAAAAGTGCATAACCTTTTGGTTCTACATATCCCGGAACATCAGATTTATTATTTTCGACCTTTGCATGAGAAGCTGGTATTGAAAATGGCATTTTACCCGTTGGATTAAATCTACCTGTAAGAACATCTAACAATGCATCGGTGGTTGTACCAAAAGTTGCCAGGATTGTATTTGCATCGCCGGTATCAATTTCGCTGATTACCCACGGATTACTGAAATTAATCGCAATTATTGATGGCTTTTTTGCCTTTATTTTATTGACATATTCAACATCAATGTTATTGTTTGATAATTCAATATTTAATTCTGCCCCGGTTGAGCCAAAAAGCCCGCCGGTTTTGGGAATAAGCCAAAGAACAATAATGTCTGCTTTATCAGCCGAATTTACAAACTCCACATCCCAGCTACTCTCTTTGGGTGCAATTATATTATGAGGATTCTCAGAACCACTTGCAACCATATATTTTTCAAAATATACTTTTGTTTTAGATTTTAGAGGAAGTAATGAATTATCGTTCCGTAACATTACTATTGATTTCCGAAAAGCCAGATTTGCACGTTCCTGATATTGTTCATTCCCCACAATAGATTCTGCTTTTTCTTCATTCACATAAGGATTTTCAAAAATGCCCAACTCAAATTTTTCTTTTAAAAGTCGGGTAACCGATTCATCGATTCTTGTTTCAGTAACCAATTCCATTTTAACAGTTTCCAAAAGTTTTGTTGGGTCGGCAATTCCAGAAAAAATATCAACTCCAGCTTCAAGTGCTTTTTGATAACGTTCATAAATAGAGAGATTTTCGGCTCCCCATGGCATCATATAAATTGGACCGGTATCTGAATTTATTATTCCCTGAAAACCAAGTTTTCCACGAAGCAAGTCGTTAATTATTCCCTTGTTGTAAGCAAAAGCGATTTCTTCAAATTCAGTATTTATTGGCTTGGCATAGTAAGGCATAATCGACGAAGTTCCCGCTTCGATGGCTGCAATAAATGGTTTCAGATGATAATCGAACATTCCTCCCGGATAATGTTGGTCTTTTCCCCAATCGAAATGTGGGTCTTGTCCGTCAACTTGTGGCCCGCCACCTGGGAAATGTTTTGTAGTTAAAGCCACCGAGTAGTTTCCAAGTTTTTCACCCTGAAATCCCAAAGTAATTTCCCGAATCATGCTTGCAGCCAAATCGGCATTTTCACCAAAAGTCCCTTCTGTTCTGCCCCAGCGTGGTTCAGTTGCCAAATCAGCCATGTATTGATAACCTTTCCGAATTCCAACTGAAACCCACTCTTTTGCGGCAGTTTCTGCAAATTCGCGAGTGAGTTCGAAATCGCGCATGGCAGCTAAACCCAACTCTCCCGGCCATTTTGAAAAAACCGTTTCACCTAAATTAAGACCAGTAGAATTATCAATACTAATATGGTTTCGTGGATTGGAAGCCAAAATTACCGGAATTCCCAAACGCGTGTTTTCTGCAAGTGCCTGAACTTTATTCGACCAATTTGCAATTGTTTTTGCATCGGTATTAGCTCGAAATATAAAGTGCCGTAAATGCCTTTCGTTAATTCCTTTTGTTGTTCCTGAAACAAACATTGCTGGAGCCGGCAACGGTTTGCGAGTAAAAAAATTATTTTCCATAATCGTTTCCTCCTCCGAAAGGTCGCTTGTTATTTTTGCTCCGGGCCCGCCAGCTCCGCCACCCATCATTGAACTGCCGCCCATGTTAATTGTACTGATGAGCATAAATCCAACTTTTTCTTCCAAAGTCATTTTCGACAATAAATTGGCAACGCGCTCGTCAACATTTAAACGCCAGTCTTCATAATTATCAAGCTTACCGTTTTTATTCAAATCTTTAAATTGAAAACCATCAACTTCCATTAAATCGACTGTTCGTTTTCCTAATTCGGGTTGTTCATAGGAAATTTTATTATTGCAGGCTGGCAATAAAATAAGGAGAGTTAAAAATAGAATAAGTGAAATTTTGAATGAATTTTGAATTGGTTTCATAATTGAATTGGTTTTGAGATTATCTAAAGTTAAAATCAAATTAAGCTATATTCAAATAAGTTTATTCCTAATTTAGAACCAAATATTTGACCCACGACAATTGCAATTAAAAGTAGAACAGAGACAACAAATAGAATTATTGTAAATACTTTTCGCCAACTTTTAACTCGTTTTTTCAGTAGCATCCAGAAAGTCGAAAATGCAAATACAATTAATAAAACAACAAAAGGTTTAATTAACCAACGTAAAAAAGAGATTCCCAATCTTACGGCTCCATAATCATCATACATCCAAACAACGGAATGAGAAAGAGTTTCTCCATTTATTTGTCCTTTGGCAACAACTACATTATTCCCTTTTCCCAGAGAAACATCTTCCCAAACAAGTGTGGCATATTCGCCATCACTAATTCCAGCAGATTCTCCGTTTACAAACAACTCCACATTTTCGAGATTAGAATAAACTTTTACATCAATTTTGTCTTTTTCTCGAATTGCAAATCTCGAATTAGTAATATGAATTACCGGTTCATCGCTCCAGTTGGCTTTGTAGAAATAAAATACATCTTTTTTTGTTTTTCGGTCGTAAGAAACCATTCCTTTATCATTCATCCCAATTGCATCGCCTTCGCGTCTGAAATGCGAACCAAAATCAAACATGTTCCACACATAACTTCCCCAAACAAAAGGTCGTTCGGCAATGGCTTTCCAGTTGCCTTCGTGAACGGTTGCCTGAAATTCTTCGGGATGCCATTCGTGGAAAAATGGAAAAGGTCTGCGGATATTTTCTTCATGATGGACTGCACTTCCTCCAGCTCCATATTCAGAAACCCCTATTTTATATGCTGGTTCCTCTTCATGAATTCTATCCAGAAAATCGCCTAATTTATCAGGTTTACTATAATACCAACCATAATATTGGTTCCAGGCAATCATCTCAGGAATTTTATGAAGCGGATCTTCACTTCTGGGAATAAACGATGCTGCAACAGTTTTACGAGTTGGATCTTCTTCAATTGCTACTTCATACAAATCCAGGATAATGTTGGCGAGCAAGGAATCGAATTTCATTCCAATTTCGTTGTAAATTCCCCAAAATAAAATGGAAGGGTGATTGTAATTTTGTCGGATTAATTCCTGAAGTTGTTGTTTTGCATTTTTCTGAAAATCCTCAGAATTATTGAATCCCGCCTGATCGCTTCCAACAAAAGGAATTTCAGCCCATACAATCATTCCGGCTGAATCACTCAAAGAATAGAAATAATCGGAATGTTGGTAATGTGCCAGACGAATTCCGTTGGCTCCCATTTCTTCAATAAGTTCCATGTCGGTGCGATGATGTTCTTCCGACAATGCCGAAGCAACTCCTGCAAAATCGTTATGACGACTTACTCCCTTTATTTTTACATGTTCGCCATTTAGGAAAAACCCCTTTTCAGAGTCGGTATTATAATATCTTAACCCGAGTGGTTGTATTATTTCATCCAGTAGAATTCCTCCTTTTTTCAATGCTATTTTTGCTGAATACAAATAAGGATCTTTTACTGAATTCCATAAATGTGGATTTTCAATAACCATCGAAATTGAAGTTTGATTTGTTGTAGCTGATTCAACTGAAACTTCTGAATTGCCGTTTTGAACCACATTTCCTTCAGGGTCGCTTATTTCAACAGTAACTTCGAAATTCTCCGCAGTTTCTAAACCATTTGAAACTTTTGTTACAACTTCAATATCTGCCTTTTCTTTTGAAACATTTTTTTGAACCAGAAAAACTCCAGGTGAAGCAAAATCAAGCGGAGTAATACACGCTTGTTCAGTAATAATTAATTGAACCGGACGATAAATTCCGCCGTAAATATTAAAATCGCCACCAAGTGGAAGTATGTCTTCTGTTTCAGAATTATCAACTTTTACTTCAATCAGATTCTCTTTCCCAAAATTAACTACATCCGTAATTTCAAATGTAAATGCAGAATATCCTCCACGGTGTTGTCCTAAATGTTTTCCGTTAACAGAAACATTGGCAACTGTTTGAACTCCTTCGAATTTTAAGAATAATCGTTTGTCGCTTAGAGATTCGTCGAAAAAATAATTTTTTGAATAGTTTCCTTCACCCCTAAAATATTTATATCCCTGGGCAGCATCTTCGGTATTCCACGAATGCGGAAGATTCACTGTTTCCTCAACTGATTCTTCCCAAATAGATGAACCTTTAAAATCCCACCTTTCGTTTACAGAAATAACTTGTCTTTGCGCAAAAGCAGAAAAAACAAAAAACACAAAACACAAAAAAATGATTATCGATTTAAACTGTTTCATAAGAATATTTAATTGAAATAAGATTATTGTTTGCTTTTCGCTTTCAAAGATAAAGGGAAATAAAACACGAATAGTCCCAACCGATTTGATGGAACCAAAAAAATGAAATTAAAGTGATTTTTTGTATGTGGTAGGAGTGAATCCGGTTTCTTCTTTAAAAATTCGATTAAACGAAGATTTTGAATTAAAACCGCACTGGAAAGCAATTCCTAAAATTGTGTAGTGGCTGTATTCCGCATTAGAAATTAATGTTTTCACTTCGTTAACACGAAAATCATTTATTAGCTGGTAAAAATTCTTTTTCTGTCCGCTATTAATTACCTGCGAAAGATTTTGTCGCGAAATATTTAAATCGTCAACCATCATTTGCAAACTATACTCTGGATTTAAGTAAGGTTTTTTATTGCTTAAGTAGTTGAATACTTCATCATTAATATTTGCAATTTGAATTTCGGTTAAAGAAGAGCGTTGATATTTTTTCTCGCTCTTAATTGACGAATTATGCTGTTCCTCTTTTTTAAATTTAAAAATTGCCGATTGATTAATACCGAAGAATACCATAATAAATGTAAAAATGGTAAGATTATTTTGCAACGAAATATATTTGGTAAAACTAAGATTGAAAAGCTTTTCAATTGCAGGAAGAAAAAATATAATCATAAAAAACAGAAGAAAAATGAGAACTACAAATATCAGCCAGGTAAGTGTATTTTTTTTCGAATAATTTGAAAAATAAAAAGGGATTGTTTTTCTGTGTTTTAATATAAGTTTTACGCTAAATACCCAATACAAAAACAATGAAATGATTAGTAAAATGAAATAGATTTTATTATTTAAATATTCAATATTCTCTGACAAGCCCGAGTTACTGGAGATGGAAACCACATTGGTAATTGAACGATGGATACCTACCAAAAGTAAAGGTAAAAGATGCATGGCATGCTTTCCTCTGATTTTAAATTCCTCGATAGTTAATGAGCTAACATAGAAAAAAAGCAATGGTCCAAACAGAAAAAGCAAGGGGAAAATGCCGGGTTTGAAATAATCAACAACCTGAAAAGGTAATAACAATGCACCTAAAAAGATTGCATTTACAGCAAGCCAAACCGACAGAAGCGTAAAACATAAATGTTTTGGGCGTTTCCAAACAAATATCAGAATCCCGAAAAGTGATTGTATAAACCCAATAATAACTACTGTTTCCGCCATTCTAATTTTTAGTGAGATAATTTTTTGGTTCGTTTTGAGAACAAGATTAATCCAAAATTACCTAAAATTATTCTGTTTTCGGTGTCAACCTCAAAACCGTTCCCGGTTTATTCAATACCACATAAATTGCACCATCCGGTCCGGTTGAAACATCACGCACGCGACCCTGTCCTTTTACAATTATTTCCTGATGCATTACACGCTCACCTTCAATGTCGAGCAGTCTGACTTCTTCGTATTTTAGTGCACCAACCAGCAATTTGTTTTTCCACTTTTTGAACAAATCACCAGTATAATAATCTAAACCACAAACTGCTGTTGAAGGTTTCCAAAATAAAATGGGTTGTTCTAATCCGGGTTTATGAGTTTCTTCTGTGATAACAGTTCCGTTGTAATTTAATCCGTAAGTAATAATCGGCCAACCATAATTTTTTCCGGCTTCAATTAAATTCAATTCGTCTCCTCCCATTGGTCCATGTTCAGTTACCCAAAGTTTTCCGGTTTCGGGGTGAATTGCCATTCCCTGAATATTTCTGTTTCCTAAAGAATAAATCGATTTCATGGCTTTCTCTTCATTCATAAAAGGATTGTTTTGCGGGATTGAACCGTCTCTATGAATTCGATGAACTTTCCCATTTGGACGTGTGAAATCCTGCGCATGTTCAGCAGACCCCCTTTCGCCAATTGAGAAATATAAATAACCATCCGGATCGAATACTATTCGGCAACCATAATGGTGACGGGTAGTTCGATATGTTTCATGTGGCGCTTCAAAAATAATTTCACTATCTGTCCAGGTATTATTTGTTATTTTCCCACGCTCTAAACGGGTCATCGCAGGAGGACGCTTTCCTTCAGTAATGTGATCTAATACATGACTGTACGCTAAATAAATCCATCCATTAGTAGCATAATCCGGATCGATCGCAACATCCATTAAACCACCCTGTCCTTCATTTAATACTTGCGGAGTATTTTTTACCGGATCGGATTGCAGGTTTCCATTTTTAACCACTCGCAATCTTCCTGGGCGCTCGGTAATTAAAGCTGTATTTGCATCGACAAAATCAATTGCCCAAGGAATTTCCAAACCTTCAGCAAATATTTCAACATTTAAATCGTAATCCAGAGTTTCCAAATCTTTGGCAATGGGAGGTTTTATTGCACCAGCATCTTTTGCCGCATCTTTCATAAAACTCATAATTGAACGAATTTCATCGTCTGCCAATGTTTTTTCGTACGATGGCATTCCTAAATGGGCAATTCCAAATTTAATGTTTCGGAACTGGTATCCATCTTCGGCTCCAAATTGCCAGACTCCATCGACTAAACTAGTGGCATTACCACCATTTAAATCAGCTCCGTGACATTGTGCACAGTTTTGTTGATAGAGTGCTACCCCATTTTGTGCATGCGCATTCAAAATAGAAACTAAGAAAATAGCTATCAGAAAGAGATAATTGATTTTGTGAATTTTAAATTTCATTACATTGGATTTAGATTGTACAACAATTTAAGGAATATTAAATGAATTTGTTCAATTTAGATGAATGAGATTTTATATCTAAATTATTTATTAAATAATTCAGGAATATTTTGTTATTCGAAAAAGAGCTTTATCTTTGTAAGCGATTACTCACTTTGTTATGACTGAAAAACAAGAAAAAATATTACAGGCAGCTTTACAATTGTTTGCAAAAGAAGGATACCACGCTACTTCAACTAGTAAAGTTGCAAGATTAGCAGGCGTTTCTGAAGGATTAATATTCCGGCATTTTGGAAATAAAGAGGGATTGCTAAATGCCATTCTTGAAGTAGGAGAAAATAAATTGAAGACTTTATTTGTTGATATTGTTATGGAATCGGAGCCAAAACAAGTTATCAGAAAAGCAATTGAAATGACTAATATGATTGATGTTTCAGATTATGATTTCTGGAAACTACAATTCAAATTAAAATGGGAACTTGAAATTAATAGTGATAAAAAGATGGAGCCTTTAAAAATGGCTTTAACAAATGCCTTCAAAAAATTAAATTATGAAGCACCCGAAATGGAAGCCCAACTTTTAATTCTATTTATCGACGGAATTGGCTCGGCTGTTCTGAAAGGTTCAAGTTTAAATCCAATAGAGATGACACAATTTCTTTTAAAGAAATATGAACTTTAATCAAAATATTTTGTTTGCAAATGCAAGTAAGTACTCACATAATAATAATAAAATGAAAAAAGTAGCATTAATAACAGGAGCCTCGACAGGCATTGGAAAAGAGATGGCAAATATACATGCCGAAAAAGGAGGTGATTTGATAATTGTTGCCAGAAGCAAAGACAAGCTGGAACGACTAAAAGCAGAACTGGAGAAAAAATATTCGGTAAAAGTAATGGTAATTACCAAAGACTTGGGTTTGCCTGAAGCTGCAAAAGAGATTTACGATGAGGTCAAAGAGGCTGGTATTGAAATAGATTATTTAATTAACAATGCTGGTTTTGGCGGACTTGGAAAATTCCACGAAAGAGAATGGGAACAGGACCTTGCCATGATTAATTTAAATATTGTTGCGTTAACTGCACTTACCAGATTTTTCTTGCCCGACTTTGTGAAAAGAAACGAAGGTAAAATTTTAAATGTATCGTCAACCGCAAGTTTGATGCCCGGTCCGTTGCAGGCGGTTTATTTTGCAACAAAAGCTTACGTAACATTTTTTAGCAATGCAATTGCTGAGGAATTGCACGATACAAACATTACTGTTACCAACCTAATGCCGGGAGCTACCGAAACAGAGTTTGGTGCCGTTTCGGGAATGGACAAAACGGATATGTTTAAAGAAGCGGTTAGTGCGCGAGGAGTTGCCGAAGATGGTTACAAAGGAATGATAAAGGGAAAATTGGATGTTATTTCAGGATTAACTTTCTCTCAAAAACTTATGATGGCAATGATACCATTTACACCAAAAAAGATGATTCTAAAACAGATTCGCCAAATGCAGGAAGTAAAGAAGTAGTTAGTAGAAAGTAAAAAGTAATTAGTAGAAAGTAGTAAGTAAAAACCTTGTACTTAATATTGAAAATTTAAATTGAATGTCCGTAATGCATCATGATATGTCCGTCACCCTGAACTTGTTTCAGGGTCTGATTGATATGATGTTGATTATCAAAATTTATGAGATGCTGAAACAAGTTCAGCATGACGTGTAAATAAGCAATATGCCACAAAACGGATATTCATAAAATATAATTTTATGAAACAATTTTTTCCAATCCTTTTTTTTATCGTTTTTATAGGAATTTTAATCGGTGCAAACATCTATTTAACACGCCGGTTTAACTGGTATTTTAATATCGAGAACACCAAAATACTGTATGCTGTTTTCCCTCCCTTAACTTTATTGATGTTTTTTGGAGTAATGCCCCTTTCGAATACAACAAATAGCTTAGGAAGTTTGGTTTATATGTTTTCAGCAGTTACAATGGGAGTGATACTTTATCTTTTACTGTCCGTAATGTTTGTGGATTTAATTAAGCTATTCACTAATTTTTCACCTAAAATATATGGGCTTTCGGCAATTATTTTAACTGCTTTAATTTCTTTGGGAGGAATACTAAATTCCTGGAATATTCAGGTCACTCAACAGGAAATTGCATTGAAAGGATTAAGCTCCGAAATTCGAGTGATGCATCTTTCTGATATTCATATTGGACATTTCAGAGGGAAAAACTTTTTGCAGAGAATAGTTGATAAAACTAACGAACAAAAAGTTGATGTTGTTTTTATAACCGGCGATTTATTTGATGGAAGAATTAATCTTACAATGGACGATTTAAAACCACTTTCTCAATTAGAAACTCCGGTTTATTTTGTTGAAGGAAACCACGATAATTATTCGGGAGTACAAACGATAAAAAAATATTTACGCGAAACAGGAGTAACCGTTCTTGAAAATGAAGTTACTCATTTTAGCGAACTGCAAATTATTGGTTTAAATCATTTACGTGCCGACAACGAGTCGTTTAACATGCATGCAAACGGTGCTGGCCCGACGATAAAAAATGTACTTCCTAAACTGAATATTTTTAAAGGAAAACCAACTATTTTGCTACACCACAGTCCGGATGGAATTAAGTATGCCAACCAATACGGAGTAGATTTATACCTGGCAGGTCACACACACGCAGGGCAGCTTTTCCCTATTAAATACATCGCAAATCTTCTTTTTGCTTACAACAAAGGCTTGCATAATTTTAAAGGAACAAAGATTTTTGTGTCTCAAGGAGTTGGAACTTTTGGCCCACCAATGCGAGTGGGAACCAAAAGCGAAATAGCCGTATTAAAATTGAAGCCGGAATAATTGACAAAACATGGATGTTTTTAACTTTTACATGACGTAAAAAAATCATCACATTATATTCAACTTTTTGCAATTAAGTTAAAGAAAAGTTAAAATTCCTTTAAGCATTTGCATCTTCAATTTTTATCTCTATGTTTGTAGAGCTAATTCTAATAATGTAGAGATGAACTTGTCGAAAACAGAAGAACAACTGATGCAATATTTATGGAACGCAAAAAAAGCTTTCATGAAAGATTTGCTTGACGCTTACCCCGAACCAAAACCGGCGACAACAACTGTAGCAACACTTTTAAAGCGAATGACTGATAAAGGTTATGTTGCATATAAACTCTACGGAAAATCGAGAGAATACTATCCACTTGTAAAAAAAAACGACTATTTTTCCAATCATTTAA
>Ga0307988_1001094_pt1 | contig 16304 bp, 13 predicted proteins | sample EllFjometagen183_FD_203166 | JGI IMG/M metagenome (GOLD analysis project Ga0307988, IMG submission 203166) | Marine microbial communities from Ellis Fjord, Antarctic Ocean - #183 | ecosystem: Environmental > Aquatic > Marine > Unclassified | place: Southern Ocean | collected 2014-10-08 | reverse complement strand
CAGATAATAATCCATAAACATTCATCGAAAAAAGATTAACCTATATAATGAATTTTCAATAACTTTAGTTTTTGAATTTAAAAACGGATAAAACTAAAAAGATGGTAGCTGAACAAAAACGGTTTCTCAAACACAATTTATTAGTAATAATTATTTTATTGTTTTCAATTTTTGGAAATGGACAACAGAAATTTATGCAAGTTGAGCTTTTCCCAACACAAGAAGAACACGCGCACGGAGCGACAATTGTTGAATTGCCAAATGGAGATATGTTGGCAGCATGGTTTCAGGGGCACGGCGAACGTTGGGCCGACGATGTTAGAATACTTGGCGCTCGACTTGCAAAAGGAGAAAATAAATGGAGCGAACCATTTTTAATGGCAGATGTTCCTGATTTCCCAGACATAAATCCCGTTCTTTTTATCGACCAACAAAAAACACTATGGTTGGTTTGGTACACAGTTATTGCCAATCAATGGTCAACATCGTTACCAAAATACCGCATTAGCAAAAATTATATGCAGAAAAATGGTGCCCCCGAATGGGATTGGCAAGATGTAATTCATTTTAAACCAGGCGACAAAACAGAGCGAGGCATTCAACCCAACGACAAATTTGTAAAATCGGTTGAAGAACAAATTTCAGTTCAACGTGATAAGCTAACATCGGAAGGAAACACAGAAAATCTTTTAAAAAGATACGACGGATATGCACAGCAAATGTTGGCAAAATCTCGTGGTGAAGATATGATTGAAAGCGGTCGGTTAATTCTCGATGATGGCACAAAAGAAGATGCTAAACTTGGTTATCCCTATTTCAGAAGAATGGGCTGGCAGTCGAAAAACAAGCCCGTGTTTGTTGGCGATAGAATAATAATTCCGTTCTATTCCGATGGATTTGGCTTTTCAATAATGGCAATAACAGATGATTTTGGCAAAACATGGCAATTTAGTAATCCGCTGGTTGGTGCTGGAAACATTCAGCCAACAATGGCATTCAAAAAAGACGGAACAATTGTAGCATACATGCGCGACAACGGACCGCTACCAAAACGGCACATGGTTAGCGAATCTAAAGACAACGGAATGACCTGGGGTTCGGTTACCGATTGCCAACTTGTTAACGAAGGTTCAGGCTCAGACATGGTTACTCTTGCCAACGGAAATTGGCTTATTGTTTATAACGATACAGAAAATGGCAGATACACTTTAGCAGTTACAGTTTCTGAAGACGAAGGGAAAACTTGGAAATACATTCGCCATATTGAACTCGATGAAAATGACGATTTTGATAAAAGGAGTAAATATTCTTATCCGTCAGTAATTCAGGGTGAAGATGGAATGATACACGTCATCTATAGCTATCATAAATACAACAATATTCCTTACGATGATGATACCATAAAATACATCAGATTTACCGAAGATTGGGTGAAAGAAGGTGACAAATAAAAATACTATGAAAAAATCAATTTCAAAAATTATTAAACTATCTCTTTTATTGGTTTCTATTTTTAGTTTAAATTCAATTTCAGCACAAAATAAAACAGTAGAAGTTATTGATATTGGTTCAAGGTTAGAACTTTTTACCGATAATTATCTCATCAACAAATTAGATAATGTTACCCTGAAGTTGCACAATCCGATAGATAAAGGTTCTGTATTAAAATTCGACAAAACCTGGGAAGGACCATTTTCTGCTTATTGTACCATAATTAAAGACGATGATTTATTCAGGCTTTATTATAGAGGAGTTCCGAGTGCAGGGAAAGACGGTAGGAAAGAAGAACACACTTGTTATGCCGAATCGAAAGACGGTATAAATTGGACAAAACCAAATCTGAAACTTTATGAAATTAATGGAACATTGAACAATAACATCGTATTATCAAATGCAGTTCCGGTTACTCATAATTTTAGTCCTTTTTTAGATTCCCAGAAAGATATAAATTCGCAACAGAAATACAAAGCATTGGGTGGTTTAGAAAAAACCGGATTAATCGCCTATATTTCCGAAGACGGAATTAACTGGAAAAAATTGCAAAACAAACCAGTAATTACAGGAAGAAAAAGTGATTTCGATTCTCAGAATGTTGCTTTTTGGTCGGAAAACGAACAACAATACATTTGCTATTACCGAACGTGGGTAACTGAAAATGACACACGATTTAGGTCTGTTGCGCGTGTAACTTCAAGCGACTTTTTGAATTGGACCAAACCGGTTGAAATGGATTTTGGAAATACTCCATTCGAACATCTTTACACCAACCAAACTGCACCCTATTTTCGGGCACCTCACATATACATCTCGGTGGCAGCACGATTTATGAAAAACCGACAGGTAATTTCTGAACAAGAAGCCGGAAAACTTCAAGTAAATCCAAAATATTTTAACGACTGTTCCGACGCTGTTTTAATGACAACCAGAGGTGGAAACAAATATGACCGAACTTTTATGGAGAGTTTTATTCGCCCTGGAATTGGCTTGCAAAATTGGGTGTCACGTTCCAATTACCCGGCGCTTAATATTGTTCAAACAAATAATACCGAAATGTCGGTTTATGTGAATCAGGATTATGCCCAGCCAACAGCACATTTGCACCGCTACGCTTTACGAATTGACGGTTTTACATCGGTAAATGCACCGTACAGCGAAGGAGAATTCGTTACTAAACCCATTCGTTTTACCGGCAATAAATTGTTGATTAACTTTTCCACTTCGGCAGCCGGCTATGTAAAAGTTGAGATTCTTGATTTAAACGGAAATAAAATAAAAGGTTTTGAATTGGAAAACTCGGTAGAAACAATCGGAAACGAGATTGAAAAAGCAGTTTCCTGGAATGGAAATCCTAATTTAAACAAATTAAATAACAAGCCTGTAATACTTCGTTTTGTAATGAAAGACGCTGATTTATATAGCATTCGATTTAAATAAATATTCATAAAAAATTAAAGCCATGAAAAAAACTGATTCGAATCAAATTCAAATAAAAAATACGAGACGCAACTTTGTAAAACAAGGAAGTTTGGCTACACTTGGACTTTCACTTTCAACAAAAAATATATTTGGAATTTTTGCCAATACAAAAAAATTACGAATAGGAATTGTTGGCGGCAGGTTTGGCACCTCTTTTCAGTTTCACGAGCACCCCGACTGTATTGTTGAAGCAGTTAGCGATTTACGACCCGAGCGGCGTGAAGATTTAATGAAAACTTATAAATGTTCTAAATCATACGATTCGTTAGAACTTTTGGTGAAAGATAAAAGCATTGATGCAGTCGCAATATTTACCGAAGGACCAAACCATGTTCGTCATGTTTTGGAATGTTTAAAACACGGCAAACATGTACTTTGTGCAGTGCCAGCAGTTTGGGCTACCATCGAAGAGGCAGAAATTCTTTTTGAAGCAGTAAAAAAGTCGGGCTTAATATATATGATGGCAGAAACAAGTTACTATCAACAATTTACCATTTCGGCTCGTAAATTTTATCAGGAAGGAAAATTTGGAAATCTTTATTACAGCGAATCGGAGTATCAGCACGATGGACTGGAAGAACTGTATTTTGAAAATGGCAAACGAACCTGGAGATATGGCGTTGCCCCAATGCATTATCCAACACATTGCACGGCTCATTTACTCAGTGTTACCGGCGAGCGATTACAAAAAGTTACCTGCAACGGATGGGGAGATAACAATCCAATTCTGAAAGACAACGCCTACAATAATCCATTCTGGAATGAATCGGCCATGTTTACTACAAACAAAGGAAACGGATTTCGGGTAAATGTATGGTGGAAAGGTGCACATTTGGGTTGCGAACGAGCACAATGGATTGGCGACAAAATGAGTTTCTACGCATCAAATCCGCTGGGAACTGGCTCCATGATTGTTAATGCTTCGAATCAACTTGGAAAAGACGATGCAGGTTTTGTGCGAACAAAAGGAAAAAAACAGCAATACGAACAACCCAATTGGTGGGATACAGATTTATTGCCCGAACCATTGCGCCACAACAGTGGACACCACGGCTCGCACTCATTTATAACCCACGAATTTGTAGATGCTTGTTTAAATGAAAGAAAACCAACGGTCGATATTTATGAAGCGCTCGCATATACCGTTCCCGGAATTATTGCTCATAAATCGGCTTTGAAAGGTGGCGAACAATTAACAATTCCACAGTTTGAATAGAGCAAAATTTTATCTGAGGATATAAACTTTGCCATAATTATTTGAATAATAAATCACGGTGGATTCAATAAAAAATAGGATTCCTATAATATAATAAGAATCCTATTTTTTAATGATTACAACTACTATTCAATAATAAGGAGTTTCGAATATTGCTGGTCGGCATATTTTATTTGTGTAATGTAAGTTCCACGATGAATGTGATTTACATTGATCTTTAAAGTGTTCGATTCAGAAAACCCCTTTTGAATAACCTGCCCACTTAAATTAACGATTGAATAATCAAATCCTTTTACTCCCGGAACAGAAATGGTTAGCTCATTAGTTGCTGGCATCGGGTAGATTGATGGTTGATTATCTGTTTCGACTAATTCTGCAGAAACTGGCCGAAAAATGAAATCATAGTCAACATCGACAAAAGTTTCGTATAAAAGCTGGTTTAAAGTTGACTTTATTTGGAATCTGATTTGATCGAACGATGCTACATCAGCAAAAGATATGTAATCTGACCCTATTCCTGTACTGTCTGTGTAAGTTATAACACTTCCTGAAGTAGAACCTAATTTCAATGAACCATCTTTTATTGGGCGGGCAAATATTTTAATATTGCCGTAAGGTTTTGAATAGTCGAAAGTAAATTTTAAAGTATCAACTGTATGAATTGTACTGGGAGAAGGAGGATTAAACACTACATTAGTAATTGAGTAAGGTATTGTATTTTGTGAGTAGGAAAAATGAACATCTTCGGAATGCTCGTGGAGAAGAATTCCACCACTGGCAGATTGTATTCTGAAAATTACTTTTTCAACTAAAGCCTCTCCAAAGTAGGTGAAATTTACATCAGTGGCGCTTCCATTATTTTCCGAATATATAGGGGAACCCGAAGTGCCGTAATTGCCACTTCCGCTACTTTTAACAGGATCAATATATATGCGAACATCACCGTAAGGTTTTTGATAGTCGAATGTAATATTTACTTTGTCGTTTTCTACCATCGAACTTGGTGAAGCTGGATCGAAAATTACATTCGAAATTGAATAAGTTTTGTTTGAATCGTTTGAAAATGAAAAATAAGTGTACCAAAAAACTTCAACAATTGTATCGTTGGTTGATGCGTCTAAAAATTGAAACCTGATTTTGTCAACTGTAGCTAAACCATCGATTCTGAAAAATCCGGTTCCACTTCCTATTGTATCTGAATAAACTGGTGAAGCTGATGAAATCTGATTTTGGATAACATCATTAATGCCATAAGCCATCGGAACAATTAACAGGTCCATGTCGGGTATTGAGTAATTGAATGTAAATTTTACACTATCGCCAAAATTTAATGCAGTCGGAGATTCCGGAGATAACTCTAAATCAGTAATATTAAATTCGAGGTAAGTGAAGTCAACTACAACTGTGGTATCGTAAAGTAATGTTCCGTCAACATCTTTAAAAGAAAACAAAACTCCATTAATTGTTGCACCGTTGTTGTAAAAGAAATAAGCATTTCCACTACCTACATTTTCTGTATAAAGTGGTGAACCTGCAGAGGATGCATTTCCAACTCCTGCAATTTTAACAGATCTGGCAAAAATCCGAATATCTCCTCCTGCTTTAGCATAATCGAAAGTAAAATTTATCCTTTCGTTGGGCATTAAAGTTGCCGGAGAAGGCGGGTCGAAAACCACATTAGAAACGGAATAATCTTGTGCAGAAGCTGCCGCAGCCGAGAAAAGAAAAATTAAGGTAATAATGAGTAAATTTAATTTCATAGTTTTTAATTTGAGGTAATTAGTTAATCATAATTATTTTTTTGTGTGGAACAAAGTAAATAAAAAAAAGTTTAAATAAAATTTCAGGGGATTTAGAATGAATCAACAATTTCCCATTTTTTCAAACGCAAACAATATATTTTTCTTCAACTGAATAGCTTGAATTAATGGCTTTCTACAAAAGTAATTTAACATTAAAAATTACCTCCTTTTATTCCGAACGTAAATCAATTTAAATTTGCCTTTGTAACTGTCTCGCTGGTCGATTTCGTATTTTCCAATTGAATTGATTAAGGGAGTAAGTTTTTCAAAACCGTAGTTTCTCGAATCAAAATTAGGCTGTTTCTTTTGCAACAAACTTCCAACATCTCCTAAAAATGCCCAACCATCGTCGTCGGCTAAATCAGAAATGGTTGATGAAATTAGCTTAATAACTTTTGGTGTTATTTTGTCAACTTCGCTCTTTTTCTCCAATTTATCAGGAGTTACACTACTTTCATTTTCTTTTGAACGGTTGCGTAATATTTCAATGTAAATAAATCTGTCGCAGGCAACAATAAATGGTTCGGGGGTTTTTTTCTCACCAATTCCAATAACATTCATTCCGGCTTCACGCAAACGAGTTGCCAATCGTGTAAAATCGCTGTCGCTCGAAACCAGGCAAAATCCGTTTACTTTTTCGCTGTACAAAATGTCCATCGCATCAATAATCATTGCCGAATCGGTAGCATTTTTTCCAGTTGTATAACCATATTGTTGGATAGGAGTTATGGCATTTTCAAGTAATAATTTTTTCCATTTTGTAAGTGTTGGTTTGGTCCAGTCTCCATAAATTCTTTTAATGGTTGGATTTCCGTATTTCGCAATTTCCTCCATCATTTCTTTTACATATGCCGAGGGAATATTGTCACCGTCGATAAGAACAGCTAATTTTAAATCTTTGTCCATAATTGATTTTCTTATGGTTTAAAGGTACGTTGATAAATATTAGTTGACAACTGAATAGGTAAAAGTTTTCTGTAGTGAAAACCAAAGTGGGATCTTACCTCCTTTCGCTCTCGCTTATTTGCAATTGATGTGGAGTTTGGTAAAATTGTTTGCAGTATCCCTTTTGTTTGTGCTGATTGAAAAATAACGGTTTCCTTCCGGGTGCAGCGATTTCCAAATCGCTGATTTATTAATGCGGTTTAGAAACCGCATCACCCTTATAAAAACTAAAAATGGCAAATGATATTTAGCAGCTTGCTTTTTAAATCTTCACAATACATGAATCCGGCAGCCAGCCCTCATTTCCATCGGCAAGTTTAATCTCTTTCCAGGTAGATAAACTGTCGGTTATTTCCACTTTTAAACCTTCGTAAATCAGGAATAAATCGGTACCTGTTTGTGCTGGCGAACTTTTTACTGTTACTCGAGGGCAGAAAACAATAGCATGATTTCTATTAATTATTTTTCTTTTCTGATGATTGGCAAAGGAAAAAGTAAATCCGGAAAATACAATGGCAATTATTCCCAACCAAAAGGCCATTCGTTTAATGGAAACTTTTCTACTAAAAATATAAAACCCAAGAAAAACTAAGAATAAAATAAATGCACCAATGCTAATTCCCGACCATGTGTCAGCTGGGTATTTATTGGTAACGGATGTTTTCCAGCGTAAAAAAAATGGTGAGGGTATATCTTCTATTTTGGTAACAACAAATTGGTTGGCAATCTGAAGGTTAAATTCAATGTCGGCGTCATGCGGCGCTAAAACTTTGGCACGTTCGTAGTTTAATATGGCCTTGTTTACATCTCCGGTTTTATAATAGGCATTTCCAAGGTTGAAATAAAGTTTTGCCGATTCTTCACCGGTTTGCAAAATTTGTTCGTAAATAGAAACAGCTTGCTGGTACTCTTCTGTTGTGAAATATGCATTTGCCTTTTCCCAAAGTTGGGTGTTTTCTTCTTGTGCAAAAGAATTCAATGACAATATAATTCCCAGGAGGATTAATGTGATGTTATAAAATGTTTTTTTAGTCATCTTTTTAATTATGTTTCGAGTTCCAAGTTCTAGGTTTCAAGATGTTTTTTTAATCTGAGACTGAAAACTGCAACTATAAACTTTCTTCCTACTTTTTTATTTGTTTTTCAAACCTGCTCATGGTCGATTCTGCTTTTTTGTACAATTCATTTCTTGCTTCAGAACCTTCGGCCGGTGCGTATCTTGCAAATTCGCACTGCTCGGTTACTTCAATGTAATCGTCTATTACTTCTTGCGTTACATTCCTTTGCTGCAATTTTAAAACAGCCGAATCGCGATTTAAATCGGCTATTGGAATTCCCAGTTTATCGCTTAAATAACCCAGAAATGCTTTAAGAATTTCTTCGTAGAATGCTTCATTGTTGTTCTTTTTCATAAAACCCGATGCCGCTTTTAAACGTTTTTTCGCTACGCTGTTTGCCTTTTTATTCCTCACCAAGGCAATGTTTGCATTCTCTTTTGCTTTTTTCCTGTAAACAATAAAAAGTAAAATGAAAAGTAGTGTACTAATTGCGTAAATTAAATAGAACCCGCTTGTTCCGAAAAATGTGTAATTTCTAATTCTTAATGCAGGATTTCCTTGTTTGATAAAACGAATATCCTGACCAATTAACTGAACATCCTCCTTTCGTAAGGAACTGATAACAGTTGTCGATTGTTCCTCCGAACCTTTTGTGACATTTAACAAATATTCAGGTGTCGATTTGGTGATATACTTTCCTCCAGCTGGATCGAAATAGGCAAATTTAATTGCCGGAATGGTGTAATCTCCTTCAAATCGTGGTTGAAAAAGATATTCAATTGTTTTGGTGCCGGTTGCTCCATTATCTGTTGTACGGACATTATCTGTTGCACGCGGATCGTAAACTTCAAAGTCGGCAGGTAATTGTAATTCCGGATTTTTAATTAAACGAATATTTCCGGTTCCACTAATTTTTACGGTTAATGTCACCGCGTCGTTAGTCGTAACCTGATTGCTGCTGATATCGGATTTGATGTTGAAATTACCAACACCGCTTAAGAAATTGGCAGGGGCAGCTGGTAAATCCTTCACATTCACATTAACCTGAGAACTTGTTATTGTTGCTTTTACCGTGCGATGTGTACTAAAAAAATCGTCGAAAAAACTACGCGCTTTAACTTGCTGCTGAACAAGTAATGCCAAACTAAATGGTTCTACTACAAGTTGCCCATTTTGTTGTGGAAACAAGATTGTTTTTTTTAGAATCCCAACCTGATATATTTTATCGTTATAAACTTCTCTCGTAAAATTAATTTGTTGTGGAATTTCAATGTCCTGCGTGTAAAAACCTTCGTAAGTGGGTAAATTTACTTCGTCGAATCCGGCAATTGGAATATTTGGATTCACATACAATTTAACCGAAGCAATAATCTGCTCGCCTCGGTAAACGTTTCGCTTACTCATTGCAACCCGTACAAAAATATTATCTTTTCCGAGGTCAACATTTTGAGTGCTGCCCTGTGTCTGGCTACCACCAGTTTGCGCCTGCGACGGTTTTGTTTGTGCTTTTACAACTTGAATTTTTAATGAATTCGATTCAAAAACTTTTCCATTTACATTAATTGAAGCCGGTCTAATTTCATATTCTCCCTCTTTTTTTGCTCTTAGAATGTAGGTATAAGAATAATTAACAACCTGCGTTGTTCTACCGTTAATCATACTAATGTTTGTCGATTGTCCGGTACTTGGCCCCATTAAAATATCGAAGTTGTCGCTTAAACCGGCAGGGAGTTTTAAGTTACTTCCACGTTCATTCAAGGTGAAACTTAATCTAAATTGTTTCCCCAATTCAATTGCATTTTGTGCAGACATTACAAAGCGAGTATTTTCTGCTTGTGTTGCAATTGCAATACAAAAAAGGAAAGAGTATATTATTAGTTTTTTTATCATTATAAATAAGTATGCAAAAATATTGTAAATAGTCGAAATTTCTACATCAAAATTTCATGTTTTTCTGAAAAAGAAATAATTTGCTTACCATTCTTTTTCGACCTTGGTTTTTTTCGCTTGTGCAGCTTTGGCTTTTTTTACTTTATCCTGAATGTCGCGTTCGTCGTTTTGTAAAGCTTGTAAAAGTTGCTCTGCGTCTTGTTTCGAAATTTTATTTTGTTGTGGCTGTTTTTGCTGGTCCTGTTCTTGTTTTTGTTGATCTTTATTTTGCTGTTGTTCTTGATCTTTTTTATCCTGTTGGTCTTTATTTTGATCCTTGTTCTGATCCTGATTGTCCTTGTTTTCCTGATCTTGATCCTTTTTATCCTTATCCTTATCCTTATCTTTATTTTGTTTCTCCTGTTCTTCCTGTTTCTTTTTCATTTGTTGTGCGTATGCCAAATTATATTTGGTATCTAAATCACTTGGATTTTGTCGAAGTGCTTTTTTATACGACTCAATACTTTCATCTAATTTCTGTTGCATTAACTGGCTGTTTCCAAGGTTGTGATAGGCACGTGCTTTTTCTTCAGGAAATTCTGATATCTCACCCAATTCTTCAAATTTTCCGGCAGACTCTTCAAAACGTTGTTGTTTGTACATGGCATCTGCAAGGTTATAATTCCATTTTAAATCAGTAGGTTTTTCATTTAACGCTTTTCTATATTCTGTTTCGGCATTGCTAAACCTAACCGTGTCAATTTGAGTTGTGTCATTCACGGCTTCCATGAATAGTTTATTCCCGTTTCTCACAAATTTCCTTTCATTCTGTCCGTAAACGGATATTGAAAGTGATGTAAAAAGAAATATTATAATTATTCGATTCATTAATTTTTCTGTTAAAACTGAAAATTATATTTTATTTTCCAAACAATCTTATATTTTTGAAATACCTGTTTTTCCTTTCTAAAATAATAAATTCAAAAAGCAAAAGGATCAAAGCAATAGCAAAAAAGAATTGAAACTGATCATCGTATTCCGAATAAATCCTTGTATCCATTTCTTGTTTCTCCATTTTATTTATTTCGTTGAATAGTGAATTTAAACCAACTTGCGCGTTATTTGCCCGAACGTAAATTCCACCTCCGGCAACTGCAATTTGTTCCATCATCTGTTCGTTTAGCTTAGTTACAACCACATTCCCATCATTGTCTTTCAAATAGTCGGTCTGTCCACCACGCAAAATCGGAATTGGCGAACCCGACGGCAATCCCATGCCAATTGTGTGTACAATAATTCCATTTTCGACTGCTGCTTCAGTGGAAGAAATTGCATCATCTTCGTGGTTTTCGCCATCGGTAATAATCACAATTGCTTTGTTTGCTTCGCCACCGGGAGTAAACGATCGGGTAGCTAAATCAATAGCCGCGCCAATTGCAGTTCCTTGTTTCGGAACAATTTGAGTATTTACTGAATTCAAAAATAGTTTTGCTGAATTGTAATCGCTAGTAATTGGCAACTGTGTATAAGCATCGCCGGCAAAAACTATCAATCCAATTTTATCATCTTTTAATCGGTCAACCAAACGAGAAATTGCCCGTTTAGCGCGTTCCAAACGGTTGGGCTGAATATCTTCCGCCATCATACTGTTTGATACATCAAGCGCAATTATTAATTCAACACCTTCGCGTTTTACCTTTTTTAATTTTGAACCGAACTGAGGACGTGCAATTCCGGTAATAAAAAATGCCAACGACAACATTAAAATTAAAAATTTAAACTGTGGCCTGTTTTTAGATGAAAACGGCATTAATTCTTTTAAAATGTTTTCCTGCCCGAATTTAATCAAAGCTCTTTTTCGAGCTATTCGCGACCAAATATAAAAGAAAGTCAACAGCGGAATAATTAATAATCCCCATAAATATTCTATATTTCCAAACCTGAACATATCCATATTTACCTATTTTAAGGAATACTCCTAAATATTGTAGTTCGTAAAAAAAGGCTTAACACCAACAGTAAAATTCCAATAAGAGCGAAAGGCAAAAATTCTTCCGATTTACGGCTAAATTCATGCACATCAATTTTTGATTTTTCCAGCTGGTCAATTTCTTTGTAAATTTCTTCCAGTTTCGAATTGCTGGTTGCTCTAAAATATTTCCCGTCTGTAATGGTTGAGATTTCCTGCAATGTCTCTTCATCGATTTGAACCTCCATGTCGCGCAATTGAATTCCAAACTGAGTTTGAACGGGGTAGGGTGCTGTTCCTGTACTTCCTACACCTACTGTATAAACTCTTATTCCAAAAGTTTTTGCAATTTCGGCGGCGGTAACAGGAGCAATTTCACCACTATTATTTTCACCATCGGTTAAAAGAATAACAACGCGGCTAATTGCTTCGCTGTCTTTTAATCGGGCAGCGGCAGTTGCCAAACCATTTCCGATTGCAGTTCCGTCTTCAATCATCCCGCTCTTAATATCTTTAAACAGATTTAAAAGTACGGCACGGTCGGTTGTTAGCGGGCATTGTGTAAATGCTTCGCCCGCAAAAACTACCAATCCCATTCTGTCGTATTCGCGCCCCGAAATAAATTCCATTGCAACATTTTTTGCTGCTTCCAAACGGTCGGGTTGAAAATCGCGCGCCAACATACTCGTTGAAATATCAAGAGCAATAATAATATCTATTCCTTCAGTAGTTACATTCTCGAAATTGCTTGAAGATTGTGGACGAGCTAAAACAATTACGAAAAATGCAATTGCAATAATCTGGCTCAAAAAAACCAAATGGCGTAAATAGTGCCGTATAGTTTTTGGTGCTTTAAACACCGATGCTGTTGACGATACCTGAATGCTGGCAGTATTTCGTTTTTGCCTGAAAATATACCAAACAACCATTGGTGCAATTACCAACAACAGATAGAATAATTCAGGGTTTTTAAATGTTAATCCTTCAAACATACCTTATTCTTTAGTTGCAATTTCATCTTTAGAAATTTCTTTATTTTCGCCATCTTCCGACTTTTTTACTATCTCTTTTTTTGTGTCATTCACAAAAACGTAGGCGTTTGTCAGAGCTAAACTGTCATCGTCCGGAAGCGGTTTGTATTTAGCAAATTTTACCAAATCGGCTAACTTCAAAGTTTGCTCCAAATTGGTAAATAGTTTATTTGTTAATAAACTTTTATTTACCATAAAACTTTCAATGGTTTCGTCTGATGTTTGTTCCATTGCCGGAATTTCAAAACGGTCTTCAATATACACCCGCAATGCTTCGGTTACTTCGCTGTAATATTGTTTCGATTTTCCTTTTTGCCAGATTTTTTCAGTTTTAATTCTGTCCAGTTCCCGTATTGCAACAATGTGTGCAGGTTCTTTTGGCTTCGCTGGGCGAGAAAAAATAGGTTTGTTATTTTTCCTTCTTTTTATTGAATAAAGTATCAGGAAAATAATTGCACCGATTAAAATTACGCCTAAAATATAAGGAGTTACTTCTTTTAAGGTTAGCGGCGCATCGTATGGCATTTTTATGTCGGTTGGCCCTTTTGTTGTGTCAATAACCATACTATAAACATTCAGAGTAACCCCATTTGTTGGAACTGAATCTACGCTTCCATCAATATTTATTTTAAACCATGCTGGTGCGATTCTATAACTGCCGCTATCAAAACTGGTAATGTTGAAGGTTTGTATTTGTTTCAGAAATTCGGAGTTGTCTAATTCAATTGTATCTATTTCCGAACGAGCTAAAACTTCTATAAAACCCTGATTAAGAGAATCTGGTAATTGTGGAAATTCAATTTCAACATTTTTTGGGTGTTCTATTTCAAGAAATAAATTAATCTGGTCGCCCAATAAAATATTAGTTGAATCGATTCGTGCGGTTGCTTTTATACTTTGTGCATTGGCGACTCCAACAATTGAAAATAAAAATAGAAAGAGGATTATTCTAATTCCATTGAATTCCACAGTTCGACTCCGCTCATTGTGACCGTCAGACTGAGCGTGGTCGAAGTCTTTAATGCAAAAATATTTAGATATTATCTTTAATTTCAACTTCATTCGTTTCTATTTTAATGCCCGTTTTTTAAACAGGTTCATTAACGATTTTACGTAATCTTCGCTGGTATTAATTGTGGCATAATCGACTCCGCATTTTTTAAACATTGTATCTAATTTCCCAGAATGTTTGATCCACCATTCTCTATAAATATTTCGGGTTTTACGCGAACTGCTGTCCACCCAAATGTATTTTGCAGTTTCCGCATCTTTTAACTTTATCATGCCAATTGCGGGCAGATTTGTTTCCCGTTCGTCGTAAATTTTTAGTGCCACAATATCGTGTTTGTTGTTGGCGATTGACAATGCCATTTCCAGCTCTTTGTTTTCATCCATAAAATCGGAAATAACAAAAGCAGTACACCGTTTTTTTATGGCGTTGGTCAGGTAGCGGATGGCTTCTGTAATATCGGTTCCTCTTTCTTGTGGCTGAAAATCAATTAGTTCACGAATGATTCTTAAAATGTGACTTTTTCCTTTTTTGGGAGGAATAAATTTTTCGATAATATTTGAAAAGAAAATCACCCCAATTTTATCGTTATTCTGAATGGCCGAAAAAGAAAGAACTGCTGAAAGTTCAGTAATTACATTTTTCTTAAGCATTTCAAAAGAACCGAATTCACGCGATGCACTCACATCTATTAAAAGCATAACGGTTAATTCACGCTCTTCTTCAAAAACTTTTATAAAAGGAGTATTGTAACGTGCTGTAACATTCCAGTCTATACTACGAATGTCGTCACCAAACTGGTACTCACGAACTTCGGAAAATGCCATTCCCCGCCCTTTAAAAGCACTGTGGTATTCTCCCGCAAAAATATTGCGCGACAAACCACGTGTTTTAATTTCAATCTTTCTTACCTTTTTTAATAAATCACTAGTTTCCATGGCAATAGTTTCAAGTTCCGGGTTTCGGGTTGCAGGTTAAATAGAAATCTGAAACGTGCAACTTGTAACCTGTAACAGAATTAAGGTACTTCAACCGTATTCAAAATGTCGGTAATTACTTCTTCCGAAGTGATATTGTTTGCTTCTGCTTCGTAACTTAAACCAATTCGGTGTCGCAAAACATCGGCACAAACTGCACGCACATCTTCGGGTATTACGTAACCTCTTCGTTTAATAAATGCAAAGGCTTTTGCGGCTTGAGCCAAACTAATTCCTGCCCTCGGAGAAGCTCCATACGAAATCATTTCCGAATATTTTTCAAGGTTGTAATCAGCAGGTTCTCGTGTTGCAAATACAATATCGATAATGTATTTCTGAATTTTCTCATCCATGTAAACATCTTTTACAACGTCGCGAGCTTTTAAAATATCTTCTTTGTTCAAAATGGTTGAAGTTTCCGGAAAAGTTTTCAAAAGATTCTGATTGATAATCTGTTTCTCTTCTTCCTTGTTTGGATAGTTGATTACCACTTTCATCATAAAACGGTCAACTTGTGCTTCGGGAAGTGGATAAGTTCCTTCCTGCTCAATAGGGTTTTGGGTTGCCATTACTAAAAATGGTTCATCCAATTTAAATGTATTGTCACCGATAGTTACCTGGCGCTCCTGCATGGCTTCTAACAACGCCGACTGTACTTTTGCGGGTGCACGGTTTATCTCGTCTGCCAAAATAAAGTTGGCGAAAATTGGCCCTTTTTTTATGGTGAATTCTTCATTTTTCTGACTGTAAATCATAGTTCCCAATAAATCAGCCGGAAGCAAATCGGGAGTAAACTGAATGCGAGAATATTGTACGCTAATTGTTTGTGCCAGCGATTTTATTGCTAATGTTTTTGCCAAACCCGGAACACCTTCCAAAAGAATGTGACCGTTGGAAAGCAAACCAATTAACAGACTCTCGACCAAATGTTTTTGCCCAATAATAACTTTACCCATTTCCATTGAGACCATATCCACAAACGAACTCTCTCTCTGAATTCTTTCGTTCAATTCTTTAATATCTACTGCCTGTTCCATATTTTAATTAACTGTTTATATTTCTATATTTTTTTGACCGTGCGAATTTAAAAGTTTGCAAAGATATAAACCCTTTTATATTGTTAAAAATTATTAAGCTTAAAACGCAAAAAAACAAAAAATGTGAAATGGTAATATTTACTACCTCAATTCTATAGAGGAATATTCTGAACAATACTCAGTTCTATCTAAATTATTAGATTTGAAGCCAACCCTTTTTAATACTTCGAACTAATTTTTAGAAATCGAAACTCCAATATACCGCCTTTACGAAAATATGATTCTTTTAAAAATTGTATAGAATGAATGGAGTTTTTGCCAAGTAATAGTTAAAGAATTCAAGCATAAAAAATTAAGGGCAAAACAATTATTAAGCTAATCTTGTTAGATTGCTTAGAAAACTTTCAATTTGTAT
>Ga0307988_1001093_pt1 | contig 16312 bp, 14 predicted proteins | sample EllFjometagen183_FD_203166 | JGI IMG/M metagenome (GOLD analysis project Ga0307988, IMG submission 203166) | Marine microbial communities from Ellis Fjord, Antarctic Ocean - #183 | ecosystem: Environmental > Aquatic > Marine > Unclassified | place: Southern Ocean | collected 2014-10-08 | reverse complement strand
AGCGGAAGCCAACCCCCTCCGATGAACAGCTTTTGGGGTGACCATTCTCGGGGCCTGGCTTCCACTTCCGCTAGTTGCTGAAGTAAATTGATGAGCTGAACCGTGACACAGAATTTCGAACATTCCCGTTATTGTTTATGTTTGGTGCTCCTACAACTTCGTTTTTGAGGGGAAAGGTGCTCCGATACCCTTTACACCTACTAAAAAACTTATTGTAAAAGGATTGTACATGTTTGTTAGAAATCCTTTGTATATAGCTGGTGTTATGGTATTGACGGGTGAAGCCTTACTCTTTCAATCTATAGGAATATTCATTTATTGCTTGGCAATGTTTGCAGTCTTCAATTTTCATGTTCTCATGGAAGAAATTTTATTAGCCAATCAATTTGGTGAGACCTATGAAGAATATAAAAAACATGTACCTCGATGGGTCCCACGATTAACTCCTTACCGGGTGTAAATCATGACCGTTGAGGGAATACACCTTTTAGGTATAAACACCAGTACCACCTGATATCATTTTTTCAGATGCTCTTACCAGGAACTGGGATCTGTTCCAACCTTTTTCCTGGGCAAAAGCATCGACTTTATCAAGAACAGATCTTGGAAAGCTTGCATTGAACCTTTGTTTAGGTTCGTATTTTTTCATAATATTAGTGAATTAAAGTTCGGTACAACATCTTGTGGTTAGTGGAAATTTTCAAAAGGAGAGACTTCACAGGGATAGCCTTGGGGGATTTTTTGATGCTGAAAATTCCAGAAAATAGCCAGAAGTTCATATTAAATTTTTTATATTAGTAACTGGAATTAGGAAGGATGGATTTTATTCAGCTTGTCAGGAAATATAGTTGAACGCCTCACATATTGGTCATTAGCTTGTTTGAAATCATCAATGTCTATAATGATCAAGCAAAGAGATGTATTTATTTTTTTTGCTTCATCGGTGTGGTTTCGGCGTAATTGGCTCCAACACCACTACTATCAAATTCAGCTTCCTCAGCGAGCTGAATTCAAAATTAAAATAACATCTGATGTGTTCATTTAACGGGTGATGACCAGGAGGGGGTATTCCCAACATTCCCCCTGAAGCTAAAAATTGGCAAAACCCGTGGAAATCTTCAAGCTCTTCATAACATCGTTCACTTCATAAATGTCTTTATAATGAGCATCTGCACCAATTTTTTCTGCAATGAGATCTGATATGGCTGCACCGCCAACCACAACCTTAACTTCGTCACGAATTTCCTCTTCTTCCAGCTTTTTAACCAAATCTTCCATTTCCGTTATATACATAATATTATTTCTTGACGACATCCACACGTAGTCAGCCTGAATGTTCTTGACGGAGTCAACAATCTGATTTGCTGGTATATCAAAACCCAAATCAACCACTTCGTACCCGAACCCCTTCAGAAGCAGCACAGCTATTTGGGGGCTGGGGTCTTGAATTATTTCGCCTTTCCCAGCAGCTACAACAATTTTTGACTGATTGATCCCGGCTTCACGCAAAGGAGATGCAAGTATCTCCATTGCATCACCAACACATATAGCAGATGCCAAATAATCCACACCCATGTATTCTTCGGATTTATACTTTTGGTCAACCACCTCCATGGGATGGGCCAGTGAGTCCACTATGATTTTTTCAGGATCGATGCCTTGGTCCAACGCTGCCTGGGTTAATTCAACAACCCCAGGCTGACCTTCTAAATTATGACATACCCCCATGAATTCGGTGTTTCTATTACCCTGGATGACATTATCGGATATTTTTTCAAGAAGCGTCTCGTCACTCATTTAAACCTCTTTTCCTTTTAATTATAGAGTTCGAACAAATTGCATAAATTTGTTCGCATAAGAATATTACAACTAAATTAGTTTCACCTGAAATAAGTTATAACAAAAAAAACAATTTGTCAACGCTCACGCCACCCATTCCAAAAATCGACCAATTACTTGTTTTACGTGAAGAGTTCACATGATTTGCTAAAAACAATGGGGGGGTGTTGAGTAGATACGCCAACGAAAACGATGAAAAATGCCTACGTCACATCAATATCTTGGACATCAAGCATTTTCGTAAGCGTTGAGAATGAAAAGATAATTTCATTAAGTTCGGAATGGGGAAGTTTTTGTAATCCCTCTATCACTTGTTGTTGAATCGGCGGAGGGGCAATTTCCGCGATTTTCTTACCGTCTTCGGTTAATTGAATGTTGATAATGCGGCGATCAGGTGAGTTCCTTTCCCGTTTTACAAGTCCCTTCCTTTCCAAACGGTCGACAACACCGGTAACCGTGCTCGATTTAACCATCATGTGCTTGGCAACCTGTGATGGGGGCAATGGACCATTTTCGTAAAGGGCTAAAAGACAGTTGAGTTGAGCTGAGGTAATCGAATAATTTTTGCTCAACTCTTTTGTATACAATTCGGCACCATGAACGAGTTTCCTAATTAATAGGATGATCTCCTTGATTTTTATCTGTTGAGATTCAATTTGAACCCTTTTGTTGGAGCTGAGTTTGTCTTTTGTCATGTGTCTACTTTTTTATAAAAGTTGCTATTGTGAACAAAATTCATTTTTGATCATATTGCCTTTTGAAAATAAAAACAACTAAACTGTGGTGGAAATTTTACCACAGAAAGTGATTTGTGGTTGATGGCCCAAACAATAACGGCATTTGCCAAAGAAACTAAACATTGGCAAAATCCGTGTAATTTTTCGGACTCTTCAATACATCGTTTACTTCAAAAACATTTCGACAGATGCAGCAGTCCCAATCTTTTTAATGTCTGTAAAGATATTTCAAAAATAATCTTTTGAGAAAATATAATTGAATCAGAAAGGATTTGTCAGAATGTTCTTTATTGGAGACTAACAGGAACCGGCAATCATCCTGAAATGATGCGAACTATGTCTATTATGTAATTCCTCCAGAGCCGCATTCAGACGAGGACACTATTATTAATAGGGCTTAGTCCAAACAAAATTTGGGAATCACTATATCTGGTATCTTATATTTTTCAAGAATAGAACTTTCCATTCAAATATATGAACCGGGAAATTGACACGGGTGATTTTTCAAGATTTCATTCCGGAAATCAACATTGATTCCTGCACAGGCTGTGGTGAATGTGTGGCTATCTGCCCGGTGGGGGCCATGACCCTGGTATCAGCCAATGACCCCCAAAAACCCAAAAAGAAAAAAGCCCGGCTCAACAAAGACATCCGCCTTGGCTGTGGTTTTTGTGTCCGGGCATGCACAGAGGGTAGTCTTGAATTAAAACCCCTGGACCAGCGGGTAATTACCCCGTTGAACGCCACCCACAGGGCAGTTGTAATGGCCATTGAACGGGGAAAGTATCAGCATTTGATTTTTGACAATAAGGTGCTGTTCAGCCACAGGGCACTTGCTGCGGTCCTAAGCAGATCCTTGCCAGCCAGCAGGTCAAGTCCCGTTACCTGGGAAATCTGATTCAATACATGGAAGGTTTCCAAATTATATGAATGTCTGGGGTTCTTTCCTTTGAACACAATTTTCACTGAGTGCTTTAGATTTTTCCCTGATGGGACCCTGTTTCAGGATTCTGGCCTGAAGGGGACAAGCTTTAATACAGGCACAGCAAAAAATACAGTTTTCATCAATGGTTAGGTAATGATTGGATTCATCAATGGCATTTTTGGGGCATGCAGTAATACATATGCCGCAGCCGTCACAGTCATCAGTGACATCAATGAACTGAAAAGATGCCAGGGACATGCCGTCTTTGTAGGGGAAATTGCCAGGGACTTCAATTTGGGGTAATTTTTCCGGATTTTCACTGCTGGTCAAGAGTTGGCCAATCTGCTGCCCAAATGAAAATGCTTTTTCAAGGTCATCCTTGTCCGGTCTGTTATGGGCGATTTTAAATTCGTCATTGGAAAAAGAATGTTCTCCTATAAACACTGCCCCTGCCACGGGTGCAAATCCGCAATCAACAGCAAGATTTTTCAATTCAAGAAGGGCATCTCCAAACTCCCGGTTGCCGTATACTACAACCAGAACAGCAAGGGAGCCCGATGCCTTGATGGTTTTGAAATAATCCGCAGCATCTTTTGGCAGCCGTCCTCCATAAACAGGGGCACCAATGAGTACAAGGTCATTTTTAAATGCGGGTGCTGGCTGGGATCTAATTTCAGGTTTTGTAATATCAATGACAGCTATATCGTCCTTGCCAATACCTTTTGCAATCTCTTCAAGAATGGTTTGGGTGGTTTTGGTGGGGCTGAAATAAACAAGGCTTGTGTTTTTAAAATCCATTTATGATCTCCTTTATATTATATGTAAGGCCTGGTAGAATTCTGGTCAGATAAAATTCTGGCCTGATAAAAGTCAGGTCTGGTAAAATAAATCGAAAAATAGTAGCACAAAAATCAAAATTAAGGTAAGAAATTTTCATGATTGATTTGATATTGACAGAAAAATTTTCCGTGGCATCTGATTTTGCCAAAGCCCTGGGTGTAAAACAAAGGGGGGAGGGGTGTTTTCAGGGAAATGATTATATAATCACCTGGGCAATAGGGCATCTTGTTACCCTTTATGAGCCGGACGACTATGATCAGAATCTGAAAAAATGGAAAATGGATACCCTTCCTCTGATACCGGATCAATTCAAATACAAACCCATCAAAAATACCTACAAGCAATTCAAGGTAATTAAAACGCTTCTTACCCAAAAAAGTTTTAATCGTGTAATAATAGCCACTGATGCCGGTCGGGAAGGCGAAGTGATCGCCCGGACCATTCTATTGGAATCAGGCTTTTTGGACAAGACGCGCATCCTGCGTTTTTGGACCAGCCAGGCCCTTGTTCCGGAAGTGGTCAGGAACACCATGGACAATTTACGGCCAGTAACAGATTACGACAGGTTATGGCGGGCCGGCTATTACAGACAGGTGTCTGACTGGCTCATCGGCATGAACTGCACCCGGGTGCTGACGGTGAGGTTAAAGGATCTTTTTTCTGTGGGCCGTGTTCAAACGGCAGTGCTTGCGCTTCTTTGCGATCGGAAAAGAGAAAGGGATAATTTTGTTCCAGAGACCTATTGGACAATGAAAATTTTGTTTGTGGGAGACAAGGGCAAATGGGTGGGTCACTGGTTTAGCAAGAAAGAAACCCGGGTTATAAACAGGCTCACAAAAAAGGAAGAGGCTCAAGATCTTTATAAAAAGCTTGATGCAGAAACAGGCCCTGGAATTGTTCTGTCTGCAATAAAGGAGAAAAAAAAGGATCTGCCCCCCTGGCTTTTTTCCCTTACCGATCTTCAGCAGGAGGCCAATCAAAAATTTGGTTTCCCTGCAAAAAAAACCTTAGACCTTGCCCAGGGATTGTACCAGGATAGAAAGTGTTTGTCATATCCCAGAACCGATTCCAGGGTTTTGGGCACCCAGAATCTTGATATGGTTGAAAAGATTATAAATAAAATGGGCAGCGCTCATCCGGAAATTTTTAAAGATATTGACCCCCAAAGGGTTTCTCTTTCAAACAAAAGGGTGTTTAATGATGCCAAGCTTACCGATCACCATGCCCTGATTCCCTTCAAGCCTGTTCCTGCAGGGGCGACAAGGGATGAGAAAAAATTGTTTGACCTTGTAATGAGACGTTTTGCAGCAGCATTCCATCCGGATTGTCAGTTTGAAAACACCCGGATAATCACAAAATTCAGCAATGAAACCTTTTTAACCCGGGGAAAAATAATCCTGGTGCCTGGATGGAGGAAAATTTACCAGGAAAAAACAAAAGAAAAAGATGTAGTTGAAGTAATTCCACCCCTGGTTAAAGGGGATACAGGCCTTGCTGAAAAAATTACGTCCGAAGAAAAAAATACCCTGCCACCCCCGGAATACACGGATTCTCTTTTGTTAAAAGATATGACAAATCCTGGAAGATATGTGGCCCAGGAGGAGATCAAAAAAATTTATCGGGGTGATATCGGCATCGGTACCCAGTCCACCAGAGCCCAGATCATTGAAACCCTTATTCTACGAAAATATATTAAACGGGCTGGTAAAAAGCTGAAGGCATTGGACAAGGGGTCTTTTTTGGTGGATATGCTGAGAAAATGTCCCATTTCTTCTGTTCTCACATCACCCGAGGAAACAGCCAGATGGGAGATGAGCCTGAACAGGATCGCCCTTGGAGAGGATTCTGATACAAAATTTCTTGTAAATATTAAACAATTTGTAAGGGATGCAATAAACGAGTTGAAACTGGCAGAATTTGAATTGAAAAGTTTTCGAAATGAGTCCCATGTTCCAGACATTATTGGCAATTGCCCTGGATGCGGGGGTAAGGTTTGTGAAACCCGAAAAGCATATTCCTGTGATAATAAAAACTGTGATTTTGTAATCTGGAAGAAAATTGCAGGTAAAAATATATCTTTGAAAATGGCAACAAATCTTTTGCGATTTCGAAAATCAGGTCCATTTAAGGGCTTTATCTCAAAAAAGAAAAAAAGATTTTCCACATCCTTGATTATCAGCAATAGTCAAGGAGACTGGAAGGTGTCTTTTGATTTTGATAAACCTGGAGCCCAATCAGAAATCAAATCAGAAGCCCAAAAAACCTTAGTTCCAGTAAAGAAAGTAATCGCACAGTCAGAACCTGTATGCCCTTTGTGCGGGGGAAAAATAATTGAAGGGAAAAAAGGGTATGGGTGTTCAAACTGGCGACCTGAGGACGGCAACTGCCTTTTTGTCGTCTGGAAGGAGATCTCAAGTAAAAAACTGACCCAAAAAAATATCCAGACCCTTATCCTTGGTAAGACAATAGGGCCCTATGTCTTGAAAGACAAGAACAAGAATAAATTCAAAGCAAAAATGAGGATGATTCAAAAAACAAAAAACCTTTTTACTCTGGAAATAGTTCCGGAAAAGGATTTTTCTGTTTCTGTTTTTCATGTTTCCTGCAGCCGTTGATCAGAAAGAATAATCTGGTTGAATTTTATTTATTTAAACCCTCGCACAAAGACACTAAACCGCCAAGAGACTTATTGGGTTTTTGGAGTTTTATCTGTTTCAAAGCCAATGATAAAAATCAGGAGCGAGGGTATCACAAAAAGGGTAAACAGTGTTGACATGGCCAGGCCGCCAAGGAGAATGGATCCCAGTCCCCGGTACAACTCACTGCCGGAACCGGTTGACAATACCATGGGCAGCATGGCCAGAAGGCTGGTTGTAGCGCTCATGAAAATGGGCCTGATCCGGGTTTGAACAGCATCTGCGATTGCTTTTTTCCCCTTGAGGCCATTATGGCGGACATTATTTAATGATTGGTGGACAATGAGAATTGCATTGTTTACAACCGTGCCGATTAAAATGATAAATCCCAGCATGCTCAGGACGTCAAACCCCTGGGGAGCAATAAATTTGTTAACTGCAAAAAGTCCCACAAAACCACCGGCTGCGGCCAAAGGTACGGTGAAAAGAATGATAAAGGGATATAAAAAATTTTCAAACAAGGCAGCCATGAGCAAATAAGTAATGATCAAAGCCAGAAGAAGGTTCCATTGAAGTGCATTCCGGGTCTCCACAAGTTTATCGGCATTGCCCCCCACGTCTACCTTGACATTTACAAGTTTACCTTTCTTTTCCAAAGAGGGGATAATATCATTTTCAATGAACTCCATGGCGCTTTGCAGGGCCAGATCACCAGGGGGTGTAACCTGTAGTGTAATGGTGCGGTTCCGTTCCAGATGGTTGATCTGGGGCATGCCCTGGCCATAGGATATCCCTGCCACATCCCTTACCCGGATCAGGTCCCCAAAGCTGTTGACAATGGTGGAATTTAAAATATCTTCCGGCGAACTAACTGATATGTCCCGGCCCTTGAGTACCAGGTCAACCTGCTTGATTCCCTCGGGGCGGTATTCTTCAATTTTACGTCCATCCATTAAAATATCCACATATACACCCAGATCTTCAGCTGTAAGGCCGTTGGCAGCCAGTTTTTCTTTGTTGGGAATTATTTTTACTTCAGGGTAACTGGCTTCCAGGGAGGGTATTGGCCGGACCTGGGTATTTTCCATTTTTGAAGAAATGGTTTCGAACAGGGCATAGGCTGCCTGGATAATATCATCCATTTTATCTCCGGAAATATTAACATCCACGGTTCTGCCTTTTCCAATACCCGATTCAAAAATCCCGGCCTGGATGCTGACACCAAACACCCCGGGGATTGAACGGATTACCCGGTTAAAAAGAGGTATGAGTTCACGGGCACGGGTCTCATGACGGCTGATTCCTCCAAAAAGCGTGATTCGGTCTGCCCCCACAAAAAACATATGATTGATCTGGGGAAAACCGTCTTTGTTATCTTCCTTAAAATAGGGTTCAGTTTCTTTATAAATATATTTACCCATGCTTTTGAGTTTTGCAACAGAATAACCAGGCGGTGGAATGAGAATATTAATAATGAGGTTCCTGTTGCCCTGGGGCAGGTATTCTGCACTGGGCATCAGCCAGGAGGTCAAACCCAGGGAAAGACCGGTAAAGAGAATAATGGTTGCCAGGCGGGTGAGGATATTTTTCATGCAAAATTTGCTTAATTTTAATATGATGCCGGCCAGAAACGGGCCAACAATGCTTTTCTGGAGTCTGTTTGCCTTGACAATGTTTTTTTTTCTGTAAAACAGGTTAAACAGGGTGGGGATGACTGAAATGGAAACAATAAGGCTTAAGAAAATGGAAGAAGTAATGGCGATGGCAATATCCCGGAACAATTGCCCGGCTTCTTCCTGGATAAAAATTACCGGTAAAAAAACAGCCACAGTGGTTGCGGTGGAAGCCAGGACTGCACCCCAGACTTCTTTTGTCCCTTCATAGGCTGCATCAAAGGCGCTTTTGCCGGTTTTTCGGTGACGGTCAATATTTTCCAATACCACAATGGAATTGTCCACCAGCATGCCCACGGCAAAGGAAATTCCAGCCATACTTACTACATTCAGATTTCTTCCCATGAGCCAGAGAAAGACAAAACAGCCAACAGCCGAAATGGGAATGGCAATGCCGGTTATCAGGGTGGTCCTCACACTCCGTAAAAACATCAGAAGAACGCAGATTGCCAGCAGGCTGCCGATGAGTATATTTCGTTTCACCAGATTGGTTGCCGTATTAATGTAGGGGCGCTGGTCATATACCATTTCCAGGTTCAGTTTATTGTCCCTGAGGATGGTTTTATTCAAATGAACAACTGCTGTTTCCACTGCATCTGTCATGTCCAGGACATTGGCACCTTTTTCTTTTCTGACAGCTACCACAATCACCTGTTCACCACTGTGGAGAACTGAATCATTTTCCTTTTTATAGCCCTTTTGAGCCTGGGCCACATCCTCCAGGTACACCCGTTTTATCCCATCGTCAAAGATGACAACCTTCAGGGCATCTCCAGGGGTTTGAAACTGGCTGACGGTCCGGATGCGGTAATTTTTCTTGGCCATGCCCAGAATGCCTGCGGAAATATTCTGGTTTGCCCTGCGTATGGATGCAATGATCTGGTTTATGGACACATTATACCTGGCCATTTTCTGGGCATCAATGATCACATCCAGGGTGGTATCTGTGCCGCCGAATACCAGAAGGGAGCCGACTCCGCTGATTCTTTCCAGATGCTGGCGAACATTATCTTTGAAAAAAGTCCTGAACTGATTGATATGTCCAGGGTTGTCCGGCCCTGTCTTGAGTATCATCCATATAATGGGAGAGCTGTTGGCTCCGGAAGATTCTATTATGGGTTTGTTTACGTTTTCCGGGTAATTGGCGACCTCTGCCATTTTATTGGACACCCTGAGCAGGGCATCATCCAGGTTGGTTCCGATTTTAAAGGACAGGGTAATGGTACCTAAGGCGTTGTAACTGGAACTCTCCATCTTCGTGAGTCCCTGGAGGCCCTTTAAGACTTTTTCCTGCTTTTCAATGATCTCTTTTTCAATTTCATAGGGGGTGGCACCATACCAGGCCGTGTTCACTGTAATCAATGGAGTTTCAACATCCGGTGTCAGCTGGACCGGAAGTTTTTGAAACCCGATCAGGCCGAACAGGACTGTCATGATTACACCCACTGCCACAGTTACGGGCTTGTGGATAAAAAACCGAATTATGTCCATCTTAGTTTTTACCAGTCTGATTTTCTTTGGCTTGATTCACTTCAGGCTGATCTGGTCCAGTCTGATTTTTTCCTACAATGACAACGGGCTGGTCCGGTCGAAGGCGCTCGTTTCCGTCAACAACGATTGGCATGCCCTCTGTAAAATGCTCATTGTCCGCACCGATCATGTCACCCTGATAGCTCACAATATTTACCGGCAGCTGGATTGCCTTTTTATTTTTTATTGTATAGACAAAGTCGTTGCCCTGGAATTTAATCAAAGCATCCCTGGGGATCATTGCCAGTTTTTGTCCGCTGCCTGTGGGAATATAAACCAGGGCTGACATATTCTGTGCCACCTTGGTCAACATGGGAATCCGTATTTTCAGGAAGACATTTTTGGTTTTTGCATCAGCCGTGGGTGAAAGGTTATCAATGGTTCCCGTCATCTCTTTATTATAGGCATTAATGGTCACCATTACTTGTTGACCGATGGAGACAAAGTTCAACAAGGTTTCCGCCACGGGTACTTTGATAAAAAGGTCATTGACGGATCCAATGCTGATGAGCAATTTTCCCTGCTGGACCCAGTCTCCGGAATCCACATTTTTTTCTAAAATAATTCCGTCAAAAGGTGCTTTGATTACACTTTTTCTTTTTTGGATCAGCAATTTTTCCAGGATTGTAGCTGCAGATAATTTTTTTAAAACAGCCTCCTGATGAAAAAATCCAGCATCATCATAATCTTTTTCACTGATGGAATCTTTTTTGTACAAGGAAGCCATCCGCTGATACTGTTTTTCCCTATGGCTAATCATAAGATCTGCCTGGTCAATGAGGTTTTTATGGATCAAAATTTCTTTTTCAAGTATTTCAGTGTCCAGGCGAACCAGGGGAGTTCCTTTGTTAATGCGATCTCCGGTCCTGACGTTTATTTTGGTTACCAGGCCTGAAACTTCCGAGGAAACATGGCTGATCCGTTCATAATAGAGTGTGCCGATAAAAGAGCGATTCTGGGCAAGTTTTTGGAAAACAATTTTTGAGATGACCACCCTGGCCGGGGGCTGGTCCTGGGCATAAACCATTGAACCAGTTAGGATGGATAGAAACAACAGGACTTGAAGAATACGCATACTGGATTTCATTTTATAGGTAAGACCTCATTTTTGTTTATACTATTTACATCGGCGTTTTGTTGTAGATACGATCTGTTTTTATTGCCCGGAAATAATAAGATGTACATTTGTATAGGACAACTATTTTTTTTTGGTATAAAAGTCAAGGTTGAAATTTTCTGGGATTTGGTCAATAAAAGGGTATTGTAAAAAAAAATAACCGATAGGAAGCGGGGACAGATGATTAAATCCATGAATATTGCCTGGTGGGTCCAGCGTTGGGCTGAACTGACACCGGATAAGCCTGCCCTTTTGTTTGAAGGGAAAACCATTTCCTATGGAGACCTTTGCAGGCGTGCAGACCGGACAAGCTGCTGGCTTCAGTCCATTGGCATTGAAAAGGGCGACCGGGTGGCGGTGATGCTTACCAATTGCCCGGAATTTATAGATCTATTTCTGGCATGTTCCAGGCTTGGAGCTATTTTTGTTCCCATCAATTTTCGTATTACCTCCAGTGAATTGGACTATTTTATCAAAAATTGCCGGCCCCGGCTCTTTGTCCATGGTGAAGATTTTTCAGCAGTGGTCAATGCCCTTGTTCTGGAAAGCTATCTGCCGCCCATGATGGTGGCTGTGGTGGGAAAAACCAGGTCCAATGGACGGGTGTTCGACTTTGGCGAGGCAAGCAGACGGTTTGACGGGAAGCGGGCTTTTTTAACCAGGAGTCTTGGGCCTGCAGACCCTGAAGAACCCCAGGTTATCATGTATACCTCGGGCACCACCGGCAAACCAAAGGGGGCGGTGCTTTCCCATAGGAAAACCTTTTTCAACTGCTTGAATGCAGATATATTTTTTAAGCTTCATCCCAGTGATGTCATGTTGATTTTTCTGCCCCTGTTCCATTCAGGCGGCCTTTTTATCCAGGCAGCCCCTATATTCTATAAAGGGGCCACAATTGTTCTTCATCGCAAATTTGAGCCATTACAGGTTTACAAAGATATTGAAACATTTCAAGTGACTAAATTCCTTGGAGTTCCCACGGTTTACAGGGAGTTATTAAAGGTTGATCCAAAAAAAATAGGAGATATTTCCTCCCTCAGGGTTTGTGCAGGCGGCGGAGAAAAATTGACTGAGGATTTGATCAAAAAATGTGATGATTCAGGGCTGGCCTTCCGTCAAGTCATGGGGCAGACAGAAACTTCCATCCTTTTATGGGCATCTGAAAATGATTACCTAAAAAAGCCTGGAACTGTTGGAAGGCCTGTTTTCCATGCTGAAGTTTCTATTTTGGATGATCGAGGAAAAAAGGCAAGGTCCGGAGAAATAGGCGAGATAGTTGTCCGGGGTTCCATAATGATGAAAGAGTATTGGCAGGACCCTGTAAAAACAGAAGATACCATTAAGAATGGTTATCTGCACACGGGAGACCTGGCAAGGATGGATGAGGACGGTTTTTTCTATCTGGCTGGAAGGGCAGGGGACATGTATATTTCCGGGGGGGAGAATGTCTACCCTGCTGAAGTGGAAAAAGTTCTAAAACTTCATCCTGAAATTGAGGAAGTGGCTGTGAAAGGAATAAGCGATGAGACCTGGGGAGAATCCGGGCATGCCTTTGTGATCCTTATCCCTGGCTCCTCCTTAAAGGAAGAAGATGTGATTGCCCTGTGCAAGGGCAGGCTTGCAAAATATAAATGGCCTAAAAAAGTTAGTTTCAGATCCCAGTTTCCCCGTACCTCCCTTGGTAAGGTCCAGAAGGGAAATCTTGAGTAAACCTTTTTTTGTTTATTTTAATGGGTCAATGTAAACCGCCATTTACAGAACATGTCATGGGGATGGGGATCTGGCGGAGCAAACAGGCATTCAACATGGATGCTATCATCGATTACTTTGGCAAAACTTTGAAATTCCTTCATGTGCATGTGTTTGCAGACATATTCCTCCTGGCCTCTCTTGAGGCGGGCTTCCTGGGCAGGGCAGGAAGGCACTGTAATGATCACTTCATTCGGCGTTTCTATAATGTCATAGCCCACCAGGATGCACCAGGGAAACCGTTTTAAGGCATGGACAAAACCCTTGAGTCCTTTTTCCGGGGTAGGAAATTTTTCCAGGAGATCTTTGGCAGCAAAGCCGGCCACCCGGTCCCAGACCTCTTCATTGATTTTTTCCGCCGTGGGCAGGTCAAAGTTTTCCGAGATCCGGATAAACCAGAATGCATCCATGACTCTATAGTTCCATAAAAGAAATTCAATATAGGTCTTGAGTTCTTCTTTGTTCATGGTTTCAAAAATTTTCAGGTCCATTCTTTTTTCTCCTTAGTTTTTTGGGGTGATGCGACTCCTGCGAAACAATGATAACCCTGCAGGCGAAAGCTAGGTAGCGGGTTGAATGCAAAATTTCTGGGTTACGGCCAGGGCAGCGTTCAGCCCGCTGTGAATTGCCCCTTCAATCCATCCCCCGGCCCAGGACGTGGACTCACCGCTTAAAAATACGCCATTATGAAATTCCATGGTTTTTGGCCGTGGTTGTTCAAACAAAGCCTGCTGGTCTTCATACTGGCCTGGATAATTGAGTTTAAAAGCCCCGTAATATCCCTTTTGGTGTTCCCAGAAATAGGTTTTGATTTCTTCCACCTGGTCAGAAATCATGTCCCTGCCGTAAATGGTTTTTAGAATATCCAGGCTTTTATCCACCCTTTCCCGGTCATCAAGCCCATGGAGTTTTGTGGCTGAATCTTCCCAGGTATAACTCAGGCAGATGACCCCGGATTCCGTATCTTCAAAATCAAACAAATAGGTACCCCTGACTGCTTCATCCGTAATGGTGCAGGTAAGGGTTGACTCAGGCGGAATTTTTTTCCAGAAGGCCTGACGGGTCCGGATAAAAATTTTTCCTGAACGGGTCATATGGATATTTTTCAGGGCTGTCCAGACCTCATGGGAAAATGTATTCCGGCTTACCTTCATGCCCGTTTCAATGGCCCTGTGGGAACAGGTAATGATCACGGCTTCATAGGCCTGGATACTTCCTTTTTCATCTGTGATCAAGATTTTTTCATGAAGATTGTCAGGGGTATTGATTTGAGTGACTGCACCAAGGGGGGTGCCGTTGTTGAGTTCTTTAAGGCTTGTGGTTCCCCAGTGGCGGCATTGGCATTGTCTTTCCCAGAAATTTTCAGGGATCTGCACCACACCGCCTTTCACAAGGCGCTGGTCAACCTCCCACTGGCATACGATAAGCCGGAAAATTTCCAGAAAACTCACTGGGAATACAGAATCAAAACCACCGGTACCAAGGCCCATGGACCCGAACAAATAGATCTGTTCCCTGGAAAATCCATGCTCACTCAGGACCTGGTAAAAACTCTTGTTTTTAAACCATGAGACAAATTCCTGCCATTGCCGGTGTCTCAGGTCAGGATTATTCCAGACCCCTGCCATTTTTTCCACCAAAGGACTTATAAATTGTTTCCAGGCATTATTGGCATTTTCAACAGGGGCTGGCAATGATTGACCCAGGGGGATATAATATTTTTTTCCCTTGAAATAAAGGGTTGTGGGTACAAGCAGAGGGTCGGGAAAGGGCTGGCTGTAATCAATTCCAAATTGATCCATGTACCAGGAGACGGTTTTATGGATGGAGGGAATCCGCATGGCTCCCAATTCGGCCAGGGCCAAAGGGTCTCCAGGAAATTTCCAGGTATAGGCCCGGCCTCCGATTCTTGGGGTGTTGTCAGGGTTTTTATCGGATTCATAAATTATCGGATGAAGACCGATTTTCATCAACTCCCAGGCAGCACATAGTCCGGCACAACCAGCTCCGATAACGGCTATTTTTGTTCCAATTTTATGAACAGGAATTTCTCCGATTCCCTGGGAATTACTGATCAGGGACGTATAGTCAAAAGGATTGTCCGGATACTGCCAGGGATGGTATTTCATTATTGATTTTTCCTAATTGTAATGAATCGACTTTTCTAAGGATTATTTCAATTGAGAGCAGGGGTCAAGGAAATATAAAAGATATTTTTCACAAGGATACAGGGGGGAAGAAGAAAGGCAGCAGACAAACTGTTTTTTTAATATATCCGATTGAATTGTATTCCTATTTATTTTATAATAATAATTTTTTGGCAAGCCCCTTCAAAAGGGTCAGTCGGTTCATAATTTTGGAAATTTTTTTTATTGCAGGGTATAATTCTATCCATGGACAAAGATCTAAAACAAATTCTGGAATATCTTCAGGAAAAGCGAAACTTTGATTTTACCGGTTACCATACAGCAATGGTCCAGCGCCGTATCAAAGATCGTTTTTCAGCCACAAAATGTGAAAGCTCCAGGAATTATTTTGTTTATTTACAGGAAAATCCCCAGGAACTGGATAACCTGCTGGATGTATTGACCATTAATGTGAGCCGGTTTTTTCGAAATACCCTGACCTTTGAATATATTGCCGACTTTATTCTGCCGGCCGTTTTTTATCAAAAGCCCCTTGATACCTGCCAGAGCCTTCGAATCTGGTCTGCTGGCTGCTCCCAGGGAGAAGAAGCCTATTCCGCTGCAATTCTCATCAATGAATATCAGGATAAAGTATTTGACAAATTATACCGGAGCCTTGCAAAAAAAAGGCTATCTGATTCTTGGGGAGGCAGACATCCTTTCAGAAAAATACCAAAAATACTTTAGACAGGTGATTAAATGCTGCCCGGTTTATCAGAAAAACCAATGAAACCCTTTGCATTCAAGAGCGTAAGAGCCAAACTTACCTTCTGGCTTTTACTCCTGGGCATGGTCCCTTTACTGGGAACTCTTTTTATGACCTATAATCAACAGGTTCGTTCCATAAAAGAAGAAACCATTACCAAGCTTGAGGCTATTCGTGATCTTAAAGTCCAGCGGTTGAAAGGCTGGTTGCTTCATAGAAAAGGGGATTTGACAACCATATCCTCTGACCCTCAATTGGTGGCCCTGGAAGATGTCATTGACAAGGAACATAAAAGTAAAAGCGATCTTAAGATCTACAGGGATATTTCCCTTTTGCTGAATCGGTATATCAGTAATTATGGTTCATCCGATTAA
>Ga0307988_1001092_pt1 | contig 16349 bp, 17 predicted proteins | sample EllFjometagen183_FD_203166 | JGI IMG/M metagenome (GOLD analysis project Ga0307988, IMG submission 203166) | Marine microbial communities from Ellis Fjord, Antarctic Ocean - #183 | ecosystem: Environmental > Aquatic > Marine > Unclassified | place: Southern Ocean | collected 2014-10-08 | reverse complement strand
CATCATATGGACGATAATATTATTTTGGAAATATCGGACAATGGAATTGGAATTGAGAAAAAAGATTTGCCACGAATTTTTGAACGTTTTTTCAGAGTTGACAAATCCAGATCGCGACAACAAGGAGGTACCGGACTTGGACTCTCAATTGTAAAACATATAATTGAAGCACATAATCAGTCGATTAATGTTAGGAGTGTAGTTGAGAAAGGTACCACTTTCAACTTTACACTTGAAAAAGCCAAATAATAGAATAACTTTGTGTGAACAGAAACTGTAAAGAATTTCGTTGATTCTTTATTTTCAAAAATTACTTTTACCATAGAATTTTAAAGCATGAGTGAAGAGAAATTCAAAGTATTACTGGTTGACGACGAGTTGGATATTTTAGAATTCCTAAGTTACAACCTTGAAAAAGAAGGATACATTGTTTATACCGCAAAAAATGGAGTGGAAGCTTTAAAAGTTGCCGAGAAAAAAACTCCGCATTTAATTATACTGGATGTAATGATGCCTGAAATGGACGGGATTGTTGCATGCGAAGAATTACGAAAAATTCCCTCGCTTAGCAGTACTGTAATTGCATTTTTAACTGCCCGGGGAGAAGATTATTCTCAAATTGCCGGCTTTGAGGCGGGTGCTGATGATTACATAACAAAACCCATTCGACCAAAAGTTTTGGTGAGTCGTGTGAAAGCATTATTAAAACGAACCGGCGACAGCACCGTGGCTGCAGTAGTAGAAGATACAAATACAGTTAGTGTTGGAAACCTTGTGATTGACAAAGAAAGATATCTCATTCGCATTGATGATGTTGAAATGGTACTTCCACGTAAAGAGTTTGAATTGCTTTCACTTTTGGTTTCACGGCCAGGGAAAGTTTTTACGCGAGAAGAAATTTATTCTTCGGTGTGGGGAGTAAATGTTGTTGTTGGCGACAGAACCATCGATGTTCATATTCGTAAATTGCGTGAAAAAATTGGGAACGACCATATTAAAACCCTAAAAGGAATTGGTTATAAGTTTGTGGAGTCAAGCGAAACTTTCAGATAAAATAAATTACAAAATATAAAATTAAAACCCCCAAACCGTAGCCTGCAATAATTTGCTTGAAGTTGTGTTTGTTTAAAGCCAATCGTGCAGTTCCTACAACTCCGGAGATTAAGATTACCAATAAAATTGACCAAATTGGATTTACACCACTCCTGAATGAAAGTGCTAAAATAGTTCCTGTTATTCCACCAACTGCAGCCATGTGCAGGCTAATTTTCCATTTAAACGAAATGAGCATTAATGCAATAATTACAAGTACAGACGCCACCAAAAAAAGCTTAAAAACAGGAAATGCTTTCATTCGGTTCAATAGTACAAACCCAACATAATAGAATATAGACGACGACAAAAGTGGAAATACCCGGTCGCGGCTTTTTTCCATCGAAATATCGAATTTTGGATTAAGTGCCAAAATAGCTACCGATATTAAAGGTAAAATACCTGTTGAAAAAAGAACTGCTAAAAGCACAAATCGTTTGGCTTCCCAACTAATAATTGAAAAAGCAAATCCAGAATTAAAAAGTAATAAAAACCCTAATGTAGGAATTAAAATGGGGTGAAAAATAATGGAAATAGTTTTTGCAAATTTGGCTGCCATATTAAAGTTCTTTTCTAAGTCGGGCTACTGGAATTCCCAACTGTTCGCGATATTTGGCAACTGTTCTTCTGGCAATATTGTAAGTTTTTCCCTTTAAAATTTGCGTAAGTTTTTCGTCTGTTAAAGGCTTACTTTTATTTTCATTGTCAATACACTCGTGTAGAATTTTTTTGATTTCGCGTGTAGAAACTTCTTCGCCATCATCTTTTTGAAGTCCTTCAGAAAAGAAATATTTTATTGGATAAATACCAAAATGTGTTTGAATATATTTACTGTTCGAAACCCTTGAAATGGTTGAGATATCTAAATTGGTTAGTTTTGCAATATCTTTTAAAATCATTGGTCGCAATTTGGTTTCATCTCCCTCCTGAAAATACATTTTTTGAAAATTAATAATTTCCGACATGGTTAACAAAAGTGTAGTTTGTCGCTGTTGAATAGCATCGATAAACCATTTTGCCGATTCGAGTTTTTGTTTTACAAAAAGTTGCGCTTCTCTGTTGTTCTTGTTTTTGTTTTTGTGGCTTTCACCCATTGCATGAAGCATTCCAAGGTAGGTGTCGTTAATAATTAAATTTGGAACGTTTCGTTGGTTAAGCGATAAATTCAATTCACCATCCTCATTATCGAGAATAAAATCGGGAACAATATGTTGATTCGATTTATTTAAAGGATTACTGTACGAACTTCCGGGTTTTGGGTTTAGTTTCAATAAATGCTCTATTCCTTCTTTTAGTTCGTCGTCAGAAAGTTCGAGTTTTATTTGAATTTTACTGTAATGTTTTTTTGTGAATTCAGGGAAAAAGTCATTCACTATTTTTTTTGATAATTCAAGATTGTTGCTTTTTTTTCTATTTAATTGAATCATCAAACTTTCGCGTAAATCTCTGGCACCAACTCCTGGCGGGTCAAAATTCTGAATTTCCAAAAGAATTTTTAACAGAACTTCTTCCGAAATTTCCAAGTTCATATTAAATGCCAAATCATCCGAGATAGACATTAAGTCTCTGCGGAGATAACCATCATCGTCAATATTTCCAATAATGTAATCGGCCAATTGTTTTTCCTCTTCAGTTAAAGAAACCATGCCCAATTGTTCGTACAAAAACTCATGAAAAGTGGTGCCTACCGAAAAAGGTACTTCAACATATTTATCGTCTTTCGAAAAATTATTGGTGTTTAATTTATACGAAGGAATATCTTCATCCTCGTTGTAGTAGTCGTCAAATGTAAATTCGTCGTTGTCAACATCTTTTTCCGCTTCGGCATCTTGCGAAATTTCTTCAGTGTCAACAGTGTCTGGATTATCAGATTCCAGCTCCAATACCGGATTTTCTTCCAACTCTTTTTTAATACGCTGTTCGAGTTGCACAGTAGGAATTTCCAGAAGCTTAATTACCTGAATTTGTTGAGGCGATAGCTTCTGAAGCAATTTCTGTTGTAATGATAATTTTTGCTCCATTTCCCTGATGTTAACTCCGTAAATTTAACATTTTTTTCGGAGTGAATAGCAAAAAGAATTTTTAGAAATCGGCACTTTTTGGTGTGCGGGGAAAAGGAATTACGTCGCGTATGTTTCCCATTCCGGTAATAAATAATATAAACCGTTCAAACCCAAGTCCAAAGCCACTGTGTTCTACCGAACCAAATCGTCGGGTATCTAAATACCACCACATTTCTTCAGCCGGAATATCCATTTCTTTCATACGGGTTTCCAGTTTCTCAAGGTTCTCTTCACGCTGAGAACCACCAATAATTTCGCCAATTTGCGGAAACAAAACATCCATGGCACCAACCGTTTTACCATCATCGTTTTGTTTCATGTAAAAGGCTTTTATGTCTTTTGGGTAATCGGTTAAAATTACCGGACAGTTAAAGTGTTTTTCAACCAAATATCGTTCGTGTTCACTCTGTAAGTCAACTCCCCATTCAACCGGGAATTGGAATTTTTTCTTTTTATATGGTTTTGAATTTCGCAGAATATCAATCGCTTCGGTATAAGTAATTCGAATAAAATTGTTGCTCAAAACAAATTCCAACTTCTCAATTAAATCCATCGAACGTTGGTCTTGCGGCTTACTTTTTTCTTCTTGTTTTAACCGCCCGCCCAAAAACTCCAGGTCATCCTTGCAATTTTCAAGAGCGTACTCAATTAATGATTTTAAGAATTCTTCAGCCAAATCCATGTTGTCTTTCAAATCGTAAAAAGCCATTTCGGGTTCAATCATCCAGAACTCGGCCAGGTGGCGGGTTGTATTAGAATTCTCGGCTCGGAATGTTGGTCCAAAAGTATAAATTTCGCCCAATGCCAAAGCACCTAATTCGCCTTCCAATTGCCCTGAAACAGTAAGGTTTGTTGCTTTTCCAAAAAAGTCCTGGCTGTAATCAACTGCGCCTTCTCCGGTTAACGGAGGATTTTTATGATCGAGTGTACTTACATGAAACATTTGCCCGGCTCCCTCGGCATCGCTTGCAGTTACTATTGGTGTGTGTAAATAGTTAAATCCTTTATTGTTAAAATACTGATGAACCGCGAATGCCATGGCATGTCTGATACGGAAAATTGCTCCAAAAGTATTTGTTCGGAAACGCAAATGTGCATTTTCGCGCAGAAATTCAAGCGAATGTTTTTTGGGCTGAATAGGATATTTTTCTGGGTCAGCTTTCCCAAGTAGTTCAATTTCTTCGGCAATCAATTCTATACTTTGTCCACTTCCTGCAGATTCAGCTAATTTGCCCGAAACAGAAAGTGCTGCTCCTGAATTAATATCGCGCAAAAGCGACTCGTCAAAATTATCAACATCGACAACAACCTGAAGATTATGAATGGTAGAACCATCGTTTAGCGCAATAAAATTTACATTTTTACTACCACGTTTTGTTCTTACCCAACCTTTTGCAACTACTGTTTTATCAGCTTCACCACTTTGCAGGATGTCTTTAATTTTTAACCGTTTCATCTGTTCAGCTTTATAGTTTTGTTTTGAAGGGGGCAAAAATACATTTTTATGCGCGATAAATAGTGGGGAACATTTTATTCTGTAGATTTTTTGACAAATTAATAAAATAAAAAACCATCGTCCGTCAAATGACAGATCGATGGTTTTCATATTCGAATTGATTGATTATTTCCTTCTTTTTGAAAAGGAAGTATAAATAACCCGAATGAAATTTTATTTCATCCGGTGTAATTTTTATTATTTTCGTTCTAAAGTTCCCGGAACCGGTACTTCGGCTGTTTCCATATAACCAATGTTACCCATTATAAATGTATCTGGTCCTAGTTTTAAATCAGAGTTCATCATTTCGTCAAAAGTAACTTCTTTGCCTGTGTAAGCCGAAACTCGTCCCATAATTGCAACCATATTAGAAATAGCAGTTTCTTCTGCTTCGTTAAACGGAGTATTCTGGCGAATACAAGTAATTAAATTTTTGTGTTCCTGAACGTAAGGACTTACTTCTGATTTTTCTGCCATGAACAATTCATTTCCGGCAGCATCAATAATTTGTGGTTTATGTCCTACAGTTGTTGCAATTGCTTTTGTTCCATGGAAAATTTCGTAAACGCCACCATTACAACTGTTAATCTGACGACACATACTGTGGATTTGTCTTCCATCTTCCATCACATAATCAACACTAAAATTGTCGTACTGGTCGCCGGTAACTCTACGTTGGCGCGAGCCAAAACCGAGTGCTTTTACAGGGTGTCCTCCGAAATACCAATTGGCAACATCGAGGTTATGTACGTGTTGTTCAACTATATGATCGCCTGAAAGCCAGGCCCAGTTTACCCAATCCCGAATCATCCATTCCATTTCTGTCCAATCCGGATTACTGTCGCGGTGCCAAAGTTTACCACCATTCCAATAAACATTTGCAGAAATTAGGTTTCCAATTCCGTTATTATCATTCAACTCTTTAAAGAGATTTATGTAGCTATGTTCGTGACGACGTTGCGTTCCTGTTACCACTTTTAGTCCGGCAGCTTCTGCCATTTTTGCTGCAGCAATTACCTGGCGAATTCCAACCGGGTCAACTGCAACAGGTTTTTCCATAAAAACATGTTTGCGTGCTTTTACAGCAGCTTCAAAATGTTCTGGTCGCCATTTCGGTGGAGTTGCAAGAATTATAACATCAACACCTGATTCAATAACCTTTTCAAAAGCATCGAAACCAACAAAACAACTTTCATCAGGAATATTAACATCGTTTTGTTTTTTCAACTTTGCCTGCAAATCATCAACACGATCCTGGAATACATCGGCCAAAGCTGTAACAGCAACTGTTGAACCACCTGCTTCCAAAAAGTTAAATGCGGCACCTGAACCACGTCCTCCACAACCGATTATGCCAGCCTTAAGTACTGTGCCTTCGGGAACTGTATCCACCATTGGAGGATATTGATAATCTCTTTTTGCCCAGTTATAAGCACTGGTATCGGCAGAACCACCACTTGTGCAAGACGAAAGAGTTCCTACACCCATTGTACCTGCAGCACCAACTACAGCAGCACCTGCTAAAAATTTTCTTCTTGAAAAGTTATTTTCACTCATGATATATGTATTAGTTGAAATTCGGATTATAAAAATATTAATTTTTTCCTGTTTTTTCGTCAAATTCACAAACAACTCTGAAACTAATGTAATTACAGTCTGATAACCACCAAATACTTTTAGGCATTTGTGGGTCTGTTTTCATCCACGCTTCTCTTTTTGTAAAGTCGCGGGCGGCACTTCTTACTTCTCCAATTTCGCTTCTAAACGACCCTCCACGTATTACTCTATTTTCGCCGCTTGCAGGACCTTTAGGATCAAGCGTACCATTTTGAAGTTGTTCGTATGCATCTTCTGCATACCAATCTATACAATATTCTGCAGCATTGCCCAGCATATTTTTTAATCCAAAAGGATTGGCTACAGCATTTTCAGGTTCAGAAGTTCTCAATTTACTATTGGCATTAAAAGTTACATAGTTGTTAATTTCGTTTGTTTCTTTCCCAAACAATTTTCCAATAAATCCTTTTTTCCCAAAATCTTTTGGTTTTCCTTCAAAAAAGAACGGAGTTTCGGTTCCTCCACGAGCTGCATATTCCCATTCCGCTTCGGTGGGCAAGCGATAATTTTTTTCAGTAACTTTTGACAACCACTTGGCAAATGTTTCTGCCGAATGATAACTCATTGTAATTGCCGGAAGATTACCTAAACCCCAGTTTTGGTCAGGTTGTCCGTAAGGTGGAGTTGGTCCGGAAATCGCGTCAATGTCTGTTTCGGTTCTCGAACCTTCTGTGTCGGTTGACCTTCCTTCGGCTGCTGTGGCACTATAAAATGCCAAATATGTATCCCAGGTAATTTCTATTTCGGCCATAAAAAACGGACTTATATTTACCTCTTTTTGCGGACCTTCGTCTGTTTTGCGAAATTGTTCGTTTTCGGGGCTGCCTATTTTGAAACTTCCTCCCGGAACAGCTTTCATATTAATTGAAATGGTAGTTCCCGGAATTGATTCAGTAAAATCTTCGTGCGAGGTAACATTTGCAGATTCGGTAAAACGTTCCAGGTTTTCGTTACTGGCATTTCCAAACTCAACATTTACAGCATGCAAAGCATTCGGGTCGTAATGCCCGACATTTAAATGACAATTTATGCAACGTAATTCTTCTTCGTTTTGTGAATAATATAAATGTGCATCCTGTCCTTCTTTTGTAAGTGTTAAAGGAAACAGGTTTTCGTGGCATTTCATACACGACTCTTTAAAAACAAAATGTTGTGCCTGGTCTAAGGTTGATTTTGCTTCCCAATTGAAATCGGCACTATCTTTAAAAACATAACCATATAAATCTCGGGTTGATGCAATTATTTTTTCTTTTAAATAGCCTTGTCCTTTTGGGGGAAGGTGACACTCGACACAACCAATGTGAATACCTACTCGCGTGTCATGATGAACAGAAAGTTTCCATGAATCGAAAACATGTGGGTGAACGTGGCACATTTCACACGATTGGTTGGTTGAGGTTGCTTCTATTGCTTTATTTGAATAAATAGAAACAAGGACACCGATAACAAATCCAAAAAATAATACGAGAAGAATTCTTTTCTTCAAATGTTTGCCCAGTCTTTTTAACATTCTTTTTGGGTATATAATTAAGTTGATTTCAAAAATGCATTCAAATTTAATAATTTACTTAAAACGATAATGCATTTCTATCATATTTAGAAACAATCCAGATCAGGGTTGATGTGAAGATCAAATTTAAGCTGCAGGATTTACAAAAAACCATTAAATCATAACTTTTCTTTGTATCTTTTCAAACATGAATAATTTAAGCCGCGGCATACATGATTTGGAGGAACTTTTTTTTCCATCTCTTTGCATTACTTGTTCCGACCGCTTAATATCTCAGGAAAATTTTTTATGTATGAATTGCTGGAATGATATTCCGGTTACAAATTTTCATTTGAATAGTGAAAATAAAATAGCTCAGTTATTTTGGGGGCGGGTTGAAATTGAAAATGCTACGTCGTTCTTTTCGTATAAAAAGGGAAGTAAATATCAGCAACTCATTCATTTTATAAAATACAAGGGTTTAAAGGAATTGGGTTTTGAAACGGGTTTTAAATTTGGGTTTGCTCTTTTAAATTCTAAAAGATTTAAGAATATTGATTTAATTGTTCCGGTTCCGCTTCATCCACGAAAGCAAAAAAAGAGAGGTTTTAATCAGAGCGAATGGATTGCAAACGGAATTGCCAAAAGCATGAAAAAACCGGTTTCAAAAGAAAATTTATTCCGGCAGATTCATACTTCTACACAAACACAAAAAAACAGGTTTGAAAGGTGGCAAAATGTGGATGGGATTTTTGGGATAAAACGGAATAAAGAATTTGAAGGAAAACATATATTGTTAATTGATGATGTAGTAACTACCGGCTCTACTTTGGAAGCGTGTGCTTTTCAGCTTTTGAAACTGAAAAATACCAAGGTAAGTATTGCAACTTTGGCTTTTGCCGATTATTAATTTTAGCGACACTGGAAAATGTTCTTAAAAAAATTCAAGATTATTAATTAATCGCGGCACTGTTATTGTGAAAACTTTCGACGATTCAAATATTAAAATTATAATGAAAAACCTTATAACCTTTCTACTGCTTTTATTAGCGATAAATGCAATTTCGCAGGATAAATTAATTAAAAAGAATAGCGAAATAATTAACTGTAAAGTTACTGAAATAGCTGCTGACGAAGTAAAATATTTCTATGCTGATAACCCGAAACTAATTTTTGGCATTGATAAAGCTTTAGTTGAAAAAATTGAGTTTTCAACCGGGGAGATAATTGAAATAGAGAATAACACTTTTCAGAACTCTGAATATTATGCCAACCAAAGCAAGAATGCATTGAAAATTAATTTTTTATCGCCCTTGTTGGGAAGTACTGAATTTGTTTACGAAAAAAATATAAAACCAAGCAAATCGTGGGAAACTGCGCTCGGAATTGTTGGGCTTGGAAACGACATTCAAGATGTAAATCCACGAGGAGTTTATGGGAAATTTGCGTACAAATTTATGCGCGATCCCGATTTTTATAACTATAGAATGCATTATTCCCACATTTTAAAAGGAGCTTATTTTGCGCCTGAAATTGCTGTTCGTTATATGTCCTTTGATAGTTATAACTATGATTACTATTACGACTCATATGGTCAATATCACGATACTAATTCAAAAGAAAGAAAAAGTGAATTTGCACTTGCACTCCTATTAAAATTTGGGAAACAATGGGTTTTTGATGATTCGTTTCTTATAGACATTTATGCCGGAGTTGGTTATGGTTTTGGAGCAAATGAATACGAGGGATTGCCATACGGTTTTATTGTTGCTCCCGATGAATTTCCAATTGCATTTACCAGTGGAATTCGGGTTGGTTGGGTTTTTGGCAAATAGCAACTATCTGCATTTTTTTCAACATCTTTTGTTATTATTTGTTTAAAACAAAAAAAGCAAATGGATTATATCACTACGAACTATATTCCCGGCATTCGTCCACAAGTTACATTGCCAACCCACGAAATGTTTCTACTGCTACAAGAAGATGGGATTCGCAAAATGGTAAGCGACCATTACAACCTTTTAGTTGAGAGTGAGATTAAAGATTTATTTCCTAAAAATCCAATTTCGCTTGAAAAAGCGAAGGAGCACTCGGCGGATTTTTTTATTCAGATTTGTGGTGGGCCAATGTATTTTAATAATAACAGAGGCAAACCACAACTAAATAGAAGACACCAACCTTTTAAAATTACCGCAGAAGCAAGAGAAGTTTGGCTTAATTGTTACAAACCAGTGCTCGAAAAATTAGACTTGCCCGAAAATGTAATTCAATCTTTTTGGAATTATTTGGATGTGTTTTCAAAATGGATGGTAAATTCCTGACCCAGATAAACTGGAAATGACAAATCTCAAAAAACAAATAACAAATAAGTTCCAATTTTTTAAATATTCAAATTCCAAGTAATTCCTTATTGTTTCAAGCAATTTGTAATTTTGATTTTTGTGATTTAATTGTAATTTGATAATTGCTATTTGTCATTTTCTGCAAAAAAACACGAATATTTAGAAATAAGAGCATAATGGCAGAATACTATTGTTTTAAATTTGGAAGATATCCTTCTTACACATTAAACATTAATAGAAATCTGATGTTTATAGTTAAAAATAAGAATTAATCATCTTAAATTATTAAAAATGAAATCGTTTAAAATTGTATTGATTGCACTTTTTGCAGTCGTTTTATTTTCATGTAACCAGAAACCAAAACAAGTTGAAAATCAGCAAGAATCAGTTAAGGAAAATGTAGCGTATTATCGGCATATACAGTTTACAGAAACTCCTTGGGATATAGAAAAAGGGACACATTCTCTTACCGCAGAAGAAGCCCAAAGTGTAAACAATTACAAATTTACCTACAACGAGAGCAAACAACTCGAATCTGTTGAATATAACAGGAATGGTGTTTTGTTGAGTTATTCATCAATTGGTGCAGCAAAAATTACTTACACTTACGAAGGGAACAAACAGATTAAAAGTTTTTTCGATGACAAAGGTGAGGCAATAAAAGGCGGTGGAGCTTTTACTCATGAATATACTTTGAATGACACTGGAATGAGAGTTGGATTGCGTTTTTTGGATAAAAATGGAGCGGCTGTTGAAAACAGAAACAACATTCATAATTTTGTTTGGACGAAATTAGAGAATGAAATGATTCAGGAACTTCGCTATAATTTGGCGAAAGAAGAGGTTGTAATGAATCCATTTTGCCCTTTTTATGAGCTTCGTTTTTCGTATGATGAAAAGGGTTATTTAGTAAGAATGGCTAACTACATGGAAGATACGCTTTACGATTGTACAGAGGAGAATTGTGGCGATATTGGCGTGTCTTATTTCTTATTCAAAAATACAAAAAACGGCGATGTTCTTAATTTTTCGGTTCATAATACCGGAGGACAACTTTCCAATTTATACAGTGGATGGGCGAAGAGAGTTAATGTTATTGATGAGAATGGATATATGTTGGAAGTTACGCAATTCGACCAGGACGATGAACCTTTAAGTGGGAAAAGACTTCCTGTTACAACTTCAGTTTACGACGATCATGGTGCCATGGTGAAAAGATTAACAATGGATATAGATAAAAATGTAGCTAATAACCCAAATAATGGTGTTGCTGTGGTTGAGTATCAATACGACGAAGAAGGCCGTCGTACAGGAAGTGTTCAGTACGATAAAGATGGTGTTGTTGTTGAAAAGAAAAGTTAATTAATATTTTTCTGAATTTATTATGTACAAACTAAAATTAGTAAGCCGGTTTTTTGTAATTGCACTTTTTACTTTTTTAATTTCCTGTTCAAGCGGAGGAGATAAAAAAAAGACAGCTGAAGCGGTAAATAGCCCAGCAACAAAATCGGCACCAATTGAAATAAATGCAGAGGCAAAAGCATTACTCGGCTATTTAGATGAAATGGGCGACTATGTAAATGGTAGGAATTTCCCTTCATTAATAAAAGCTACTTCGGTTTATGAGGAACTCGATAAAAATAACCTGATTATAGATTTACGAGGTCCTATCAACTTTAAGGAAGGTCATATAAAGGGAGCAGTAAATGTTGCGATGACTGGTTTGCCTGAGTATTTTTCAAATGATATTAAACCTTTCGAGTACGACAGAATAATTTTGGTTTGTTTTTCGGGACAAACTTCGAGTTATTCTACTTCTCTTTTGCGTTTAATGGGTTACGGAAATGTTTACGCAATGCGTTGGGGAATGAGTGGTTGGGATAAAAAATCTGCTGAAAGTATTTGGATTGATGGGGTTGCATCAAAACATGAAAATCAATTGGAAACGGGTGATAATAAAAAGGCAGAAAAAGCTGATTTCCCCATATTGAATTCTGTTAAAACATCTGGAGAAGAGCTTTTGACCGCACGCTATAATCAACTTTTTGAAGAAGGAATTGTAGATGTTTTAATTTCGGCAGAAGATGTTTTTTCCAATCCTGAGAAATATTACATTATAAACTATGACCGAAGAGATAAATACGAGTCTGGACATATTCCCGGAGCTATTCGTTATAAACCAAATGGTACTCTGGGAATTATCTCTGAAATGCAAACTATTCCGGACAACAAAGAAGTGGTAGTTTATTGTGGAACCGGGCATAATTCTGGTTTTGTGACTGCCTATTTGCGATTGTTTGGTTACAATGCAAAAACATTAACCTATGGGAATAATGCATTTATGTACGATAAAATGATTCAGGATAAAAAAACGCTTTCCTGGTTGCCGTTTACCGAAATCGAAATTGGTGATTATCCAACAGTAAAGAATTAGAAAGAATAAAAATTAGATTCAAATTTATTCCAGCTTGACCTCTGTGTCGGGCTGGAATTTGTATTTAAAAACTTCATTATTTTCTTCGGTTTGAAGAATTAAAACATTATTAAATCCCAACTGATTGAATAATACCCATGCTTTTGAAGCTTCTGAAATTTCTTTCGAGTAAAATATTATTTCGGCTGTAGTTTTCTCCAAGGTTTTACGATTCTCTTTTTCCAAAAGCTTTTCAAACGGAATATTTATGGAATTTTTAAATCGAGTTGATTCGAATTCATCCGAATTCCCCAAAACAACAACTAAATAATCAGTCGTGAGTTTTTTTAATTGAGTGTTCGAAATTGAATTACTATTATTTTGAGCTGATTCAACGGCACTTTTAGAATCTTGTTTAAACAGGTTTTTATTGGTACTTCTAACAACCACTAAAACCAAAATGATTAGCAGAAATAGAAGTACAAATCCCAAGCTTTTTAATTTGTTCATTTTATGAATTTTGGAGTTATACCAAATATGTATTGAAACAATTTTTATCGCTCATTTTGAAATGTTTTGGTATTATTCGCAGCCACCGTCAAGTTGCGTTTCTTTTAATCGCCGAGCTGCTAAAAATTGCGTTTTTAAACTGTCGGGCAAACTATTAATTTGTGTGAAAGTTTTACGTGCTTTAAACCGGTTTTCGAATAAAACATTTTCGCGCGGAGTAATTCTTTCACCTTCAAATTGACTCAACATTACAGTTTTGTACCATTCATTTAGTCCTCCTGACATTACAAAACTATTTTTGTAACCAAGTCCGGTTGTTATTGTCCATGCATAGTTTGCCCATTCATTACCGTTTCCGTAAAATACGTTTTTCATTTTTGTCTGATATAAATATCCCTCCCAATCCGGGTATAGTAAATCATCAAAAGGAATATTTATTGAGCCGGGAATATTGCATTCTTTGTACTCTTTTTCACTTCGCAAATCAATCAGTTGAATTGTGCTGTCTTCATTATTTACAAATCGGGCAACTTGATCTACCGAAAAGTAGATCTCTTCAGACATTGATTTTTCCAATAATTCTGTAGGTTTTAGTTGAAATGATTTTGCAGCATTAAACGGTAAAAAAGCGAGGATTATTCCAACTCCAATCAACAAAACGGATATTTTTATTCTGGCATTCATTTTAATAGTGTTAAAGGTCGGAAGTAATTTCCTTCCGACTGTATTTTTTTTCGGCAAGTTCAGCAATCCAAAATAATCCGACAGCTACAATTATTAAAATCATTGTAAAAACTCCCGACGAAACACCCATCCACTCATCAATACGAACTGGGCCTTTATAACCTCCCAGCGCCAAAGTTTGAATTATTGGGTAAGTTTCGGCAAATAGGAAAGCACCAAGCATTCCACCAATAAGAAAAACCAACGCGTCAATTTTACCAATTGAAAGTGCGCTAATTCCTGTCCCAGGACAAAATCCACCCATTACAAATCCGGCACCCATTATTGTTCCACCAATTAAAGTTGCACCTAAATAGTAGTGGTTTACAAAAACCAAATTAAGGTTTAGTAATCCGAAATAACTTAGTAATTGAGAACCAACCAATGCTACAATTGCAGCTGTAAAAAACACTTTTAAAACAGTTGTATCATATCCATAAAACATTCCTGCCAGCTTTCTACTCGATGAAAATCCGGCTTGTTCCAAAGCAAAACCAAATCCTATTCCTACTAAAAACCCAATGAGTAGGTTTAACCATTCCGGGAGTTCTGATAATATTGAAAGTGGTGCCATATTTAATAATTATTGATTTGTTGAAGAACTCAATTTGAGTTTTTAAAATATTAAACTGATTAGATCCAAAGTTTTCTAAAAAACCAGGCGAAAAGATATGCTGATCCGAAAATAGAAATCATGGTTACAAAGCCAGCCACCGAAAGAACGGCCATTCCTGAGAGTGCTGCTCCACTTGTACAACCTCGTGCAAGTTGAGCTCCATAAACAAAAAATACTCCTCCTAAAAAGGCAAATAATAATCTTTTATTGTTTGATATTTTTGGTGATTTTTCAATCTTGAATTTTAATCGTCCGGAAATTGCTCCTGAGATAAAACCACCCAATATCATTCCAAGTACTTCCAGTGCCAGCCAGCTTTTTAACGGGCTTTTCCCATCTTCAAAATATTTGCTGTAATAAGGTGATTTCATCGCGTGTTCTTTGTCGATTGCACCAACTGCTGCAACTACAGTATATTTTAATCCGCCACTCGCGCCCAAACCACGTCCTGAAAAAAACATGGCGGCTAAAAGAACCAGACCAAGCAGAATACCCGCAATGTATGGATTCATGTAACTTCTCTTTTTCATAATTGAAGTATTATGTAATTTTATAAATCGGCTAATTACTTAGACAAATTAGAAGTAGAGATTGTTTTGCGAGAAAGGAGAAAAGGAATCAATATCACAAATTTGAATTGCCCCATTCATAAGATTCAAGGTCAAATCCGGCAAGATTTAAAATGCGTTCAACAACAGTCTCAGCTACCTGGACAATTGTTTTTGGTTTGCTGTAAAATGAAGGAGTTGCTGGGCAAATAACACCGCCTGCAAGAGTTATTGTTTTCATATTTTCTATATGAATTAAACTAAAAGGAGTTTCGCGTGGGACTAAAATTATTTTTCGTCTCTCTTTTAACATTACATCGGCAGCGCGGGTAATCAAATCGTCTGAAATCCCGTGTGCAATTCGTCCAAGTGTTCCCATAGAGCAAGGGCACACAATTAATGTGTCGAATTTAGATGAGCCCGATGCAAAAGGTGCGTAGAAATCGTCTTTTTTGTAAACATGAAATGGGTGGGTCGCATCAAATTCTTCTTCCAGTTCGAACTTCCAAATGCCTATTGCATTGCTTGAAAAAACAACAGCAACTTCGTCTATCTGTTCTTTTATATCGCTTAATTTTTCAAATAAAATTTTTGCATAAATAGAGCCACTGGCTCCGGTAACAGCAACTACAATTTTCCGTTTCATTTTACTGTCTTTATTATTTTCACCCTATTTGCGACTGATACATCGGATTGTTTTATCTGTCTAAACTATAATACAGCGCTAAGGATATTACATTGCTAAATTGGTTGTTGTGCCAGTAATAATTAGTCCCTTCTCCCGGTTGTCCACGAATGGGAAGTACAGAAAATGCAAAGCGTAAATCAGCTTTTAAATTATCCAAAAAATCGAATTGAAAACCTAAGAAAGGTTGAAGATCTATTGTGTTAAAAGCATTCCGATCCTCATTCGGGAATTCTCCATATTCGTCGAATTCTCCAGAGTGTACTAAAAAGCCAGTTGATACTCCTCCAATTATACTTCCTACATTATTTGTGCGAAAAGCCATATAGACAGGCACATCAATGTAACCCAATCTCATTATATATTTTTCAGGATGTTCAGGCTTCATTTTATTTCTGGCACCCTTTTGAGAATATTTTATTTCCATTGCTAAAAAAACTGCCGATGCCACATCGGTTTGCACGTACAACCCTGCAATTACACCCGGTTTATTAAAACCTTTATAAGTGTCTCCTTCAACTTGAGTGGCGTTGTAACCCGCTAATAGTCCCGCTTCAAAACGTTGTGCCGAAAGAATATTTACAAAAAGAATAAATAGTATCAGAATGAATGTTTTTTTAATCATATTATTTCACTATTAACCGACTAAAGTCGAATTACTAAATTTTATTATCTCAAAGTCCCATTTTACGGGTAGTTCTATTTTATTTTCAAAATCGACCCCTCTTATTTTATATCAACTTTAATCTCAGTTGA
>Ga0307988_1001091_pt1 | contig 16367 bp, 11 predicted proteins | sample EllFjometagen183_FD_203166 | JGI IMG/M metagenome (GOLD analysis project Ga0307988, IMG submission 203166) | Marine microbial communities from Ellis Fjord, Antarctic Ocean - #183 | ecosystem: Environmental > Aquatic > Marine > Unclassified | place: Southern Ocean | collected 2014-10-08 | reverse complement strand
AGGCTATATCAGTCCCTTTACCTGGATGGATACGAAGTTTAGCGCTCCGGGATTCGGTTTAACCTGGTGGAGAGTACTTCTCTTTCTCATTGTTTCAACGCTGTCACTGGTAATGGCTTTGAGGATCTTCAAACGAAAAGATATTTTAATCTAATGGACAATATATGATGTACGTCTATATGGCAATTTGTGTATTATCATCACTCTATTATGCCATTAGTGTAAAAAAAAGCAAAAGGAATTAAATAATGAAGAAACTATTACCTAGCCAGGCAGATAACAACTACGATTTCAACAAGGTGATAATCTGTATTTTTGCCCTATTAACGGCTATAACCGTTGGGAATCTCATATTTATACCGTTGGCTCTTCTTATGATACTATGGTCTCTTGCATCCCGAAAAAAAGGACGTACATAAGTATGACCCTGCTTTTATCAATTCTGCTTTTTGCGTCAGGACTAAGGCAGTCTATGTTTGCTGATTGTATCAGAAAAACTATTCAGAAGCTTTATGCCGACTTTTTGAGACCATGGATTTTCTGAAGTATTTTCATAGGTAAGAAAAAGATGCTCCCGAAGCATGGAAGCGGCTCCAAAAGCTATGGTATCTGTACCAAGGGGAGCAACATGAATCACAAAATTATCATGCCCTTCATAGGACCAGTTTCGTTTAATTTCATCTCTTAAACAGGATTCAAAATCATCTATATAGTGAGCTAAATCTCCTCCGATAGTTACCTGAGTCAGGTTGAGCATATTAACAAGAAATGCCACATCCCGGCATAACTCACCTTTGACCCTTTTTATAATATCTCTATCTGATTTCATTGAAGAAAGCTCATTATCTGTCATTGAAAATTGAGTCTTATTGCCTGGAACCCATTGTGGACTCTGGTACTCACCTGCTGAAAACTCTTTTCCATGATGAACCCTTTCTCCAATGACCGTTCCTATTCCTATAGCCAACAAATGGGTTCTGTCTCCAAAGAACTTGGCTTTTCGGAATTCTCCAAGAACAAAAAGAAAGTCCTGGGGGCGATCATTCTTTCTATTAGCCAATTCTCCCCAACATCCACAGTTTGCATCGTTCTCTATGAAAACAGGAACTTGAATAAAAGCCTTTACTTCTTCAGAAAAATTTTCAGGTTCATGGATTCCCAATGGATTGGAATCACTGATAATACCCTTATGGGAATTGATAATACCGGAAGTTCCAATACCTATACCAAGGAGAGGCAGTTTTGCTTTTTCGATTTCCTTAAATACAATTCTGTATATTTCCAGGAAGGTGTGAAAAAAACTCCTGCCTTCTTTCACTTCACCCTTAATAGTATTAATAATTTTCCCATTTAAGCCCATGAGGATTGCAACAAAATAATCAGTTTGTATCTCAAGACCCAGCAATATGCCAGTTTCATCACAAAGCTTCAGACCTACCGGTTTTCGCCCCCCCTTATAGGGAGTAAGAGACTCAGTAATTTCCTCTATAAGCCCTAAATCTGTAAGCCGGTTAACCACAACTGTTATGGTAGATCTGTCCAAACCAATCTGTTTGGATATTTCTATCCTACTAATACCCGGCTTCAACCAGATCGATCTGAGGACTCTAATAATATTATTACTGTTTTGAACGACTCGCATCGTTATTTCCCTTCTTTAAAAACAAGCTGATTAAATATCCTAGTAAATGCGGATTGTATCTACAAATTCTTTTCCTTGCAAGGATTTATAGCTAAAAAATCATTTGGTGAAAACCTCAATAAGTTCAACTTCTCCATTGCGGTTAAAAATTCGGCTGCTCATTAGTTTATTTATGGAATTACCCTTAATCTCTTCCCTCACTCCCGTTTTCAAGGAGATGGTTATCTTTTCATGATCAGACAATGTATATACAACAGGAACCTGACATAGTGTAAACCCAAGTTGATTTGGTTTTAGCATGAGCTGATGCTTATTCCCCTCTATAGAAAAGTATCTGAATTCTTTCTCTCTTTTTAAATATTCTTTTTCATTGATAAGCCGGGTGTCAAATAAAATTTTTCCGTTTTCTATTTTTACCCCAAGTTCACCCATTCGGGAAATTACATCTTCCTTAACCTGACCTGTCATTCCCGGCTGCTTGACACCTGCATTACCAGGTGTATGGGAGTAGGCATCCGTTGGGAAGGCACCATAGAGTTCAGGAGATTTGTATAATCCAATCCCTGCTTTTATTTCGTAATAGTGGTTTTTTAATCTACCAATAATTCCCGGCTCAGCAGGTGCATCAGCTGCATTGAAAAAACATTCTTCTACAGCAAGTAAGAGCTTTGAGACCATATGCCAATAAATACTTCCCAACCCTTCATACCCATAGAAAGTCCCCGACCTGCCGGTAAAAGAGTGATGATCAAACACTTCTTCATATAAATTCAGTACTTCAGCTTTTTCTTCATTTACAAGATGACCGTATTTCGTACTGTCCAATAAACAGAGAGCACTGTTGAGGACTTCAGCGTTCCTAAATGTTCCATTGAAATGGTATTGTCCATTCGTATCAATACTAAGTATTGATAAATCTTTATGGGTGATCAGTCTCATTAATAGTTTTGATTCCTGGACACGATCCTTTGGAATAGTATTTTTTTCTATGAATCTTGGAAGTTCACGATCGGGATAAAGCAAATAACTGTATTGATCTTCCCTGAACAATTTACTCTCTTTAAGGGAGTCAAGAACGTCCAGGCTTTCTTCAGAGGATAAATAACCAGAACTTAAGACTGCTACCTGGCCTTCAAGCATTTCATACAGAGGACGAATAGAGACCCCTTCCGGGTTAAATGAAATCAAATTATACGTATGATAAAGTCCATCATTACGTTTGTTGGCACTTATTGACTGATCAAGATACTTCAATGCCAGGAGAGTAAACTCGGTAAGTTCTCCCGAACTAACAGTATCCCTTGATCCGGAATAAGAGTTCTTATAAATTGAATTACGATACAGTGCTCCAGCTTCACCGAGAGTATCTGCAAATAATAGGCGATCTTTATCAGAAAATCCAATCTTCAGGATGGAGATATTATTTGAAAAAAGCGTTAGTACCTCATCAAACAGGATTTTCAGATCCTCAGATACCGGGAAAGTAGAGTCAGGTATCTCAGAAAACTTTTCATTCCAGAACTGAAGGAATCGACGCAGATAATAGAGAGTTACCATAGAGGCACCATTACCTACCAGGGCATTGTTGGCATCGTTCCATTCAGGACGTTGGGTATTTAACCAGATACCAGCTTCAGGAATAAAATTACTCAATTTGGCAAGTAGGGTAACAAGAATTTTTTCCGTTAAATTAACATGACAAACTTCACTATCAGCCTGAAGGAGTAGACGGCCATCACTTCCAAATTCATTAACCAGGCCTGTAATTTTTTTATTTAATGCATAATCGAACTCAATTGTTTCCTTTGGGTTCTTCCTGATATCATTATAAGACTTAATTCGGTAAGGAACATTCGCATAAGTAAATATATCCTGAGAAAGTAGTTCATTAAGTTTTCCCGGATGATAGCTATTTGAGATTTCAAGAAGCTTCTGGAGGTAAATAATCTGGTGGTCCCCCCAGTATCCAATAGTGGCCCAGGGATCATCCGCATCCGGGCTTTCCCAATCGATTCCATTCCTCATAATACGGTAGGGATTGTATCCGTCAGGAGTGGAGGCATTGACAAATTTACTAATAATATTCTCAATATATTCCGGATAAGACAGTGACAAAGCTTCCCAGTTTTGGAAAATATCACGCCAGTTGCCCTGATAATCCAATTTTTCTGTGCCATCGGCATTTTTGTTTTCGATTGAAAAAATATTCCAGGGACGGCTTGGATCCCCATGTCTTCTACTGAAACTCAAGGGCAGATATTCATAGCATATTCGCATGAACTCTGGATTATTCGAAACAGCAGCTTGTCTAATAAGATCCTGAATTAAAATTTCCCCAGGTAGTTCGGCAAGTAAAGTTTCAAGTTCTAACCCGGCTCTTTTATTAGCTTGATGTACAAATTTCTTAAAATCTATTGTATTGACAGTATAACTATCAGGATAAGTACCACCCCGGAGAATATTAAACAGGGTATTTGAAAAATGTCTGACTGAACAAAGTTCTTCATTGCTGATCTGCAATCCATCGGCACCGGCTACTTTCTTAATAAGATTGGTGGTTCCGTTTTGAATATCAACATGTACTGATTCAAGATTGAAATCCTTAGACCCAAGTAAGGTGTTAAGATTAGCAACATCAGTTGAATTCTGATTAATCTCGGAAACAATAATCCATTCATAACTCTGGTCTTGCTCAAAGTCCAGGCTGGCAGAAATAAAATATGCACCTCTTGCAGCCCTGACATCAGTTTCTGTATATATGGGCAATCCTTTTCTAAATTTATCCAATTGATTACGGGAAATAAGAATCTTATTATTGATCAGACCCTTTGACCAGACAGTTGTCGCAGTCAGGGATTCACTGGGTTCCGGTCTATCTACTGGTATAGAGCTAAGAAGAAAAAGCCCCAGTCCTGTATCCTCTAATAATTCATTCTTTTTATAGCCATCCAGAAGATTGCTGAACTCATTCTGAAAATCATAGTTAGTTCCACTGGGAAGAATATTACTTATACCATCCAGAATCTCCAGGCTGACCGCTTTATTATTTCTGTTGCTTATTACAGATTTTTTAATAATTCCGAATTTTTTGCTGCTGTACCAGCCATATTGAAAACCAATTCCCAAATCCTTATTTATCTCTTCATAAATAATCTTATTCCCGTACTCACTCTTGTAAAGATTCCTCTCTATTTGATAGATATTTCCCATTTCTTTGGCAAAGGGCTCCCATAAATAGATTTTTTCATCCATTTCAACCCTGACAATTGTTTTGCTTCCAGTAATTCCACAATAATCATGGATTTTATCATCGGTATAATAAGGAAAGAGAGCATTGTCCCGATTTTTTCTTCCCGCAGACAATGATCCATTACTGGAAATAAATATCCAATGATCAGAATCACTGACTATGGTCATAAAAAAGTCTGCCATGTGATCATAGTTTGTAATTTTGTAAAATTTCTCATTCTGAATATTTACAAATTCACCCTTAACCCCTGCAGAGCTAATTTCCAGGACAGTTTTTCCTAAATAAATCTGGTTATTCTTCATAATTTCATCTCTTTTTTATTTAAAACTTTATAAAAACCTGTTAAATAAGTTAAGATCCTCATACATACAAAACAATAGCACATGGAAAAGGCTCATGTCTATGTTTTTATTAACAACTTAATAAAACACAACTCATAGTTGAAGCCTCTATTAGTCTTTAGGCTATAATTATTTTTAATAATTCTATTTGTTTTTGTTGACAACTGATATTTTCTATCCTACAATTAATTAGTTTTAATAAATAGGGGCTAAAAAAGCCTTATTTTTCAAGGAGAAAAATATGAAATTAAAAAGAGTTTTAGGCTTGGTTCTATTACTGGCATTTACTGCAGGATTTGTATTCGCAGGAGCCGCTCAGGATGCGAGTTCCAGTGCCGCTCCGGATGCGAATCCGAATCAACTTCCTAGATCTGAGACACTCTATTATGGTGGTCAGCAATGGGGCGCAGTTAATGGCTGGAACCCACTTTCAGATGATATGAACAATGCTTTAGCACTTGCACAGAGTGCAGGTGGTTCTCGTACATTAATGTTCGAAACACTGTACATGTATAACTTGCTTGATGGAAGTATGACACCATTATTAGCTGATGGCGATTATGTATGGAATGCAGCACAGACCGAAATGACAGTAAAAATTAATAGTGCTGCTAAATGGAGTGACGGCACTGCTGTTGCTGCAGAAGATGTTGCTTATACTTTTGTTTCTAATGTTAAATATGTAAACGGTCAGGGTGTTGGTAATTCACCATACATCGAATCTGTAACAGCTGTTAATCCTTCAACAGTACTTATCAAAGCTAAACTGACTGCAGCTGGTATAGCTGTTAATCCATTAATGCTTGTTAGCTACCTTGGTTCTAGCTATGTAATACAAAAAGATTGGATTCAGACAGTCGAAGCTCGTAATAATAATGATGCTGCTGCTGTTAAAAAAGATCCAGGCGAAGATGTAGTATTTTCTGGTCCTTACAGCAAATATTATGCTGATGATCAAAAAGTTGTCTTTATACGTAATGATGCTTATTGGGGTCAAGATGCTTCTATGTGGGGAAAACTTCCTGCACCTAAATATATTTCTCACACAATGTATGCTGATAATGCAGCAACTGAAGTAGCCTTTAAAGCTGGAGAGATTGATGTTGATCAGCAATTTATTCCTAACATTCAAGATCTTTGGTTAAAGGATAATCTTCCCATTTCTACTTACATAAACGAAGCACCTTATGGTATTTGTGTAAATATGCCTACCGCTTGGTATAATCAGGATATTGCTGGACTTGAGAATGTAGCTGTGCGTAAGGCAATTGCTATGGCAGTTGATTACGATGCTATTAATGCAAATGCTATGACTGGCCAATCGCCAACCTTCCAGGATGTTCCTCGTTCTTTGATGAATCCTACACCTGGTGAGCAAGCAACATTTGATCATAATGCAGTTGCGGACCTTCAATGGGCTGGTAGTGATATTGCCGGCGCTAAAAAATTATTAGATGATGCAGGTATTGTTGATACAAATGGCGATGGAATTCGTGAAATTGATGGGAAAAATCTTTCCTACAATGCATGTGCTCCTAATGGCTGGACCGACTGGATGGCAGCTATGGAAATCGTTGCTGATGCAGGTAAGAATATTGGTATCGATATCACCACAGAATTTCCTGAATGGTCTGTATATTCGACAGTTGTAACGGCTGCTTCACAGACTGATTATGACATCTTCATGATGTGGACAGATAGTGCTACTCCTGTTCAGCCTTGGGGTCGTGTTCGGATGATAATGAGTTCCGAGTATAATGGAGTTGAAGGTAACTGGTCAGGTAACTGGGGTCATTACAGCAATGCTCGTGTTGATGAGTTGTTATCAATGATTCCCATTGAAAAAGATGCTGCAAAGCTTAAATCTTACTACACAGAAGCCGTTAAGATTTACTTAACCGATGTACCTTCGTTTTCACTAATGTACAGACCTGACAAGTTTCATGCGGTAAACGAGTCAGTATGGACAGGCTTTCCTGAATTTCAAGATGGCAACAACATTCCTCCAGCTGATTTATCGGATGGTTATGGAATAGCAGGTCTTTATCATATTACGCCGATTCAGTAACATTTGAATAGTTACAGTTAAACTCTAACATTCAGCCATGTTTCAAATGCATTTGAAACATGGCTGTTTATCGATTATATGGAGGAAATTGATGAATGGATATCGTAAATATTTCGGCAAAAAGATTTTGTGGTTATTAATTACGTTCATTTTTGCCGTTTTACTTAATTTTATACTCCCGCGAATGATGCCGGGAGATCCCGTTGCAGTTATTGTTGCAAAATCCGCACAAGGTATATCTGACACATCTGCAGTAAAACAGATTTATGAGAATTATGCTGAAGCATTTGGCGTTGATAAGCCTATGACTATTCAGTTTTTTACTTATTTTAAAAACGCTTTGACTGGTGATTTTGGGCTCTCCTTCAGCCAGTATCCTCGTCCAGTAGCTGATATTGTGAGTTCTGCAGTTTGGTGGACTGTCGCGTTACAGTTTCCGGCAATTATTGTTGGTTGGCTGATTGGTAATCTACTTGGTGCCTTAGCCGCCTATATGCGAAAAGGATTCGATAAAGTTCTTATGCCTCTATCCCTGTTTGTAAGCAGTATTCCTGCCTTTGGTGTGGCAGTAATACTTCTTGTAACTTTCGCAATCAAGCTTAAGATTGCACCAATTTCTGGTGGCTATGGTTTCGATATGATACCCAATTTTAGCTGGAGTTTCATAATGAGTGTAATCTCTCATTACCAGCTTCCGTTTTGGTCGATTGTACTTGTCTCCATCGGTGGTCAGGCAGTTGGCATGCGCTCGATGTCTATCTATGAACTAAATGAAGATTACGTTAAATATAGCCGTTTTCTCGGCATCAAAGATAGGAAGATTGTTGGATATGTGTTCCGTAATGCGATGCTGCCGCAGATTACGGGTCTTGCATTATCTATAGGTACTATGATTGGTGGAGCTTTGGTTGCTGAAATTATATTCAGTTATCCTGGACTTGGTACAACTATGTTACAGGCAATCTCACAGTCGGATTATCCACTGTTGTCTGCAACAACGCTTATCATTACGCTAATGGTACTAGCTGCCACTTTTGTCATTGATATTATCTATGGCTTAATAGATCCACGCGTCAAAGCGGCGCAGTTTGATTAAGGAAGGAATAGAAGATGAAAAATATAATACGTCAGGTATTTCATTCTCCTAAGTTTGTTGTTGGCTTCATCATTATTGCGCTGATTTTATTGACGGTTTTTACTTATTCGCTGATTAATCCTGGTGACCCATTGCAAATGATTGGTTTGGGTTCTTTCTTTAAACCCGGAACCTATGTTTCTGTCTATGATAGTGTTGGCGAAGAAGCGAGTACTATGAAATTGCCAGAGGCAGATGGGAATCGCCTTGCTGGTATATTAAGTGATGCAGATCGTATCTCAATGCTGCAATGGTTGACTGCTGAGGGAATTCCCGAATCGGATATTGACCTCACCGATACAACCGGGCTTCTGAATTTATGGGAAGATAATTATGATCCATCGATTAAGCCCGAGGGAATGACCCTGGCAAAACGTAACTATTACCGTCGTCTAAATAGTAATCTTGCAGATGCGGAAAATAACGAAGAAATCATTATTGCTCAGGTAAATGAGGAGACTGGTTCATTAGAAAAATCCGGAGTTATTGCTAACACGGATTATGTGAACGTTAGGGATATAGCAAATGTGAAAGTATTGCCTCTTGGTACCGACAATTTTGGGCGTGATGTGTTTAAAGAACTTGTTTCTGCGGTAAAAACATCACTTTTAGTCGGTTTAATTGCAGGTCTTATCGCTACCTTTATCGGCCTTACGCTTGGCCTTTTGTCAGGCTATATAGGTGGTATTGTTGATGATAGCATTATGTTTGTAACTAACCTATTTACCGTTATACCAGGATTTGTCTTATTAATATTAATTTCAAATAGTATCGGTCAGGAGTCCAGAGGAGCTACCACGGTTGCTATCGTTATTGGTATGACTTCATGGGTATGGACAACAAGAGCAGTTCGTTCTCAAGTCATTTCCCTGCGAAATCGTGATCATGTTAACTTAAGTCAAATTTCAGGTCATAGCTTAATCCGAATCATTCTTACCGATATTCTTCCGTATATTGCTTCTTATGTTGTGATGGCATTTATTTTGCAAGTATCTACAGCAATTCTCGCTGAAGCACAGCTTTCCATGCTTGGTCTCGGTCCAAAGACAACTGAGATACCAACACTTGGTTTGATGATGAACTGGTCAATGTTATATTCCGCGCATCTTAATGGTTCGTGGTGGGCATATTTTCCTGTTATAATGTTGATTGCGTTAATATCATTTTCGTTAAATTTGATGAATACCGGTCTCGATCAGGTATTCAACCCCACTTTGAGGGACTAGGAGGTCGGATATGGGTAAGAAAATTCTTGAGGTTAAAAACCTCACAACAAAATATATCACCAGATTTGGAGAAAATGTCTATGCGGTTGATGACGTATCATTGACAGTTGAGGAAGGCAAGTCTCTTGGCATTGCAGGCGAGTCAGGTTGTGGTAAGTCAACTCTTGCACTTAGTCTGATGGGCTACTATTTTCCACCACTACACTATACAAGCGGCGATATCAGCGTTGATGGTAAATTGATTACTCAAATGAAGCCAGATACAATTCGCAAGTCTATTTTGGGTAAAGAAATTGCTTATATTCCACAGGCGGCCATGAATGCGTTGAACCCAACACAAAAGATTATTAGTTTTATAGAGGACGTAATTCATGCACATGAACCTAAAATGCCTAAAAACGACATTTATGATATGGCTAAAAAACGTTTCGAAGAGCTTGGGTTACCAGCAACGGTATTGAACCAACACTCGGTCGAATTGTCTGGAGGAATGAAGCAGCGAACAGTAATTGCTATTTCTACGATTCTTTCGCCTAAGGTATTGATTGCCGATGAGCCTTCCAGTGCTTTAGACGTTACAAGTCAGAAAATGGTTATTAAAATGCTTCGTAATCTGATGGATAAGGGCTACATCAAGTCCATGATATTCATTACGCATGAGCTACCGCTTCTCTACAATGTAACAGACGACATCATGGTTATGTATGCAGGACAAGTCGTAGAAAAAGGTACGGCAAAAGAGATGATTTTCACTCCGACGCACCCCTATTCTAAAGGTTTAATGGGCTCGATTATTGTACCTGAGGAAGGAACGCGCGATGTTAAACTATGTGCGATTCCAGGGACGCCGCCGAACCTCAAAAAGCTTCCAGGAGGTTGCCGATTTGCTAAACGATGTGCATATGTGACCAGTGAGTGCAAGGTGAATCCGGTAGGCCTCAGAGAATATGGCGATGGACGTAGCTACCGTTGTATTATTGATGCTGAGAAACTGCAGGAGGGTTATGCAAATGAATAATAAAAGAAACCTGTGTTTGAGCGGGAAAAACGTCACGAAGGTGTTTGGCCTTGGAAATAAGAAAAACGTTGCAGTCGATAATGTCGATTTTGAGTTTTACGAAGGGGACCTAATTTCTATCGTGGGTGAATCAGGCAGTGGAAAAACGACGCTTGCTAAGATGCTGCTTGGCCTCACCAAAATAACCAAAGGTGAGATATTTTTTCAAGATAAACTACGTGATATAAGTACTCATAAAAAGAAAAAGGAATATTGGACAAATATCCAGGCCATATTTCAAGATCCCTTTTCAGCTTATAATACATTCTTAAAGATAGACTCAGTACTGCTTGACTGCATCAATATGCGCGGTGGCAAGCATTTTGCTATGGATAAAAAGATTCAATTGATGACCGAAGCATGCAGTTTTGTCAATCTTAAATATGCTGAACTTACCAACAAATATCCATTCGAGCTTTCGGGCGGCCAGATGCAGCGACTTATGATTGCGCGTATCTTCCTGCTGAAACCCAAAATACTTCTAGCGGATGAGCCGACTTCTATGATTGATGCGTGCTCTCGCGCTACAATACTTGACATGTTAATGAACTTGCGTAATGAGATTGGTACGACTATCATATTTATTACACATGACATCGGGTTGGCCTATTACATTTCTGACAGCGTGTACATCATGGAACACGGTAAATTTGTGGAGAGGGGTACCGCCGAAGAAGTAATTATCCATTCGAAAGCGGACTATACCAAACGCTTAATTAGTGATGTTCCCAAAATTCATGAAGAATGGGATCTTACAACTGTATAACTTTTCGATTGATGTTAAAAAGTACATAGGAGATCTTACTATAGAAGAAAAAGCAGGTTGCTTTCCTACAGCAACCGCTTTCTGTTTCTCCTGCGTGCATTGCACCCTTACCCGATTTTAGGTATCATCAACTATGATTAAACCTTGGAAACCAACCGCTCTCGATCTGATTCTTTCCGCTGTAATAGCAATAGGCTTTCCCTTTTTGGCGAGCTTGCTTTATGCGGAAACTGGTGCTCTTTTACCGATGATCCTCTACTACGGATTAGCTTGGGGTATAGTCAAATGGCGCCGGGGCTCAACCGGCTACTTCAATAAACCCATACAGAAAATTCCCCTCATATTTTATATCAATGTGGGAGTTATCCTGCTTGCACTTATATTAGCGTACCTATCCCGGATTACTATAGACCGACCTGATATTGTCGGTATTCTCCTGACAGCAGTTTTGTGGGCAACAATCAATGCCTCATCTGAACAACTGCTCTGGATCTATATTTTTGAAGCCTGGGATTTATCCGGAATTTTTAGCAAAAAAAGACACGGGAAATTAATAAATAGAGCTATTGGGTTGATTCTATTCACAGCCTTTGTGGGATTGATCCACGTGATGTTCTGGGTGAATTTTCTTCATACAGTGGATTCATCACAGCTAGTTGGGGTGTTTTTTGTCATTATAACTACCGTTTCAGGATATCTGCATCTGGTTGTCTGGAGAAAAAGTTCGCAAATGGTTTTTACGTTCATCCCTCATTTTATGCTGAACCTTATCCCGTTAATTTGGACTGGGTATTCAATACTACCTTATTTGATAAAATGAGGTTCTTTCAAAATTATCAAGCTAAAATCTTTGATGTATGAATTTTCCTCAGAACAGAGGAGCTTTGTCTTTGTGTAATGCTGCTAAAAAAGATGCACAAGGCACACAAAGAATTGAATCAATCAATAGCTGCTGATCTCCCATATAGAGCAATACAACTTTTGCTTCCGGGTAATCTTCTTTAAAAGCTTTTAATCCATGCAGATCTTTTTTACGAATGGATTTTGAGTGTTTAACTTCGATGCCATAAAAATCATTATTTCCATAGACAACAAAATCAACCTCATTTCCAGACTTTGTCCGCCAAAAATATACAGAGCCATGCCTTTTTCCATACTCGAGCCAAGCAATAAGATGGTGAAGTACCAACCCTTCCAATGCTGCTCCACCTATTTCAGAAGGTGAATCAAGGGAACCTTTTGGACGGAGAGTATTAAAAACCCCTGAATCAAAAAAGTAGAATTTTGAACTTTTAACAAGAATTCTTTTTGCACGCTTTAGAAAAGGACTAATTCTATAAGCAATTAACAGATCTTCCAAAATATTTGTGTATTCTTCAACTAAGTGCCGTTTTACCTGGCATTCTCGGGCAATTTCTGAATAATTTATAATTTGTCCATGAGAAAAGCTCATAATTTCCAGGAATCTGGCAAAGCTGGAGATATTGCGCACAAGACCCTCTGCATGAACCTCTTCTTTTAGATACAAATTTATATAAGCGGCCAGGGCATCTTCCTTATCCTTTGATTGATAGATTAAGGGGATTAATCCATACAACAAAGCACTATTGATAGAAAAATCATTTCCAAGTTCTGCAGCCGTAAAAGGGTACATTTTTTTTAGTATCGCTCTACCTCCAAGTAGATCAACACCTGTCCGTTTTAGTTTTCTGGAACTGGAACCGGTGAGAATAAACTGTAATGACTTATATTCTTCAATTAACTTATGCACAACACTAAGTAACTCTGGAACCTTTTGGATTTCATCAATTATTACAATTTTTTCATTTTTTTGGCCCAAAATAATATCATTCAGAGATTCAGGTCTGGCCAGCAATTTTCGATATATTATATCATCTAATAAATCTATATAAATTGATCCAGGGTATTGTTTTTTCAACCAGGTCGATTTTCCCGTTCCCCTGGGACCAAATAGGAAAAATGAGGAAGTAGTAGGCTGAAATAGTCTTATAAAATTATCTATCATACTATGTATAGTATACCAAATGCTTCCAATTTACAATAAATATTGAAATAATGCTTCTAAATTTGAAATATTATTCAAAATGTGAGGAATATTCCCAGGAAAGATGCAGTGCAAAAATCATGAAATACAATAATATTATAGACGGAAATCTCAGTTGAGAAAGACTGGATTAGTTGGACGTTCCCTTCTTCCGGCACTATTTGATGAATATACTGATCCTTAACACTTTAAAATAGAGTTGTTATGGTGCCGATGACCAGAAGCCGGGCAAATAATCCAGTTCATATTCCTACAAAGCTTATAACCGAACACTATGCGCAAAGAGCATCAGCAGGACTTCTTATAAGTGAAGGTTCCCAAATATCACCAAGGGCAGTTGGATACATCAATACACCGGGAATTTATTCAGAAAAGCAGGTTGAAGGATGGAAAGAGGTCACTGCAGCAGTTCACGAAAATGGCGGGAAAAGATTTCTTCAACTTTGGCATGTTGGACGTATGTCACATCCTGATTTTCATAATGGTGAATTACCGTTATCAGCTTCTGCACTTAATCCAAACTCACGATCATTTACACCGGAAGATTTTAAAGAAACTGTACTTCCCAAAGAGATGAGTCTTGAGGAGATACAGAACACTATAAAAGATTACGGCAGAGGAGCAAAAAATGCCATGGCTGCCGGATTTGACGGTGTTGAGATACACTCTTCAAATGGATACCTTTTGCATCAGTTTTTTAACAGAACTTCAAATGTACGGAGTGATGAATACGGCGGATCAATTGAAAAGAGAACAAGAATTCTCTTTGAAGTTCTTGATGAGGTGAAAAAGCATATGCCGGAAGACCGTATCGGTGTAAGATTAAATCCCTCACTGCACGGAATTTTCGGAATGACGTTAGATGAAGAGACTATTCCTACCTTTGATTACATAGTAAAAAAACTGAATAATTATTCTTTTGCCTATCTGCATCTTTCAGAACCCTTTAATGATGTGACAGAGATCCCCGGAGCAGAACTGAATATCGCAAAACGCTATAGACCTCTCTATAATGGTACGCTGATGATAAATACCGCTTTTGACAGAGAGAAGGGAAATCAGATTATTGAGGATGGATTAGCTGATCTCGTTGAACGATTTGCTGTAGAAGGGGAAATTGCACCATGGGATGAAGATACCTTTTATGCAGTGGGTGCCAAAGGGTATACAGATTATCCAAAAATGACAGATTGAAACTAATATGTGTGTAGGTGTAATTTAACTGATATGAACCTTGCGGGGAAAAAGTTTCGTACTCTTACTTCTTTTTAAATAGATTAAAAACCTTTAATCCTGTTTCCAGAAACAGTGGAATATTCTGTGGTGAAACCTTCTTGCTGCTTCGGTAAACCAGGAGTTGGTTTCCATCACCTTCAACACAGAATCCTTTGTTTTCATCAAAATAGGTAAGAGCTCTCTCGGTAAAGAGCTTTCGGACCTCCTGTTCATCCTCACCCCGCAAAAGGTATTGCTTAGAGAATATGGGGTGTTCATCAAAATCTATATCTTTATATCCAAAAGATTTGCCAATTTTATGAAATACATTTTCCGGTCGTAAAGTAAATGGTGTCAGCTGCATCCGATTGGATTGATACAGGACAACTGTCTGGCTCCTTGTGTGAGAATTTTTCCCTCCACCGGTGGTGTATCGGTAATCGAAAATAGTCAGATCTCTTTCTGAAGAATCTTTACTCAATACATTGGAAACTTTTTTAGCATGTCCTTTTGAGAAGAGGTGAAAACCGCTTAACGAGGGGAGAAATGTATCGTCCGGTTTTTTCGAGAATGTATAGTGTTCAAACTCTGCAAATGCAGTTAACGCTTCGGTTCGTTTTTTACTATAATATCTGACAAGAAGAATGATCACAATTATTACTAAGAGAATTCCGCTTATTATCTGAATAGTACTCATTTTCCTGTTGCCTCCGAAAAATAAGTATAAGTTTTTGTCTCTGGAAAGTCGAGGTTTTTATTTTGGGAATCGTGTAGGGAGATGGCGCAATGATTAAATACTATAATCTGAAACGAAGCCGGTGGGAAATATAATCGATAATTATTATTAAACAAAAAATTTAACCGGACAAAAAAACATATCACAAATTTAGTAAGAATCATTTGTTAATAAATACTTATCATCGATAGTGTTATATCTAATAGAATCCCACCGTCTTCGTTTCAGATTCTAAATACTAAAACAACAGCTCGTGTGTATCCATAGTACCGTAATCAGGAATGTCATCAATCTTCAATCCCCTTGTCGTAAGTGTTGTATGCACAATCTTGCGATTAAAGGGATGGGTGTCAGGATTGGTAAGATACTCTTCAACAGGCATCCAGAGGGCCTCAGAAATCTCTTTTGTATCCATGGTGATCTCCTGATTAAGAGGTTTTAGGCGGCAGACAAAATAGATATCTGATTTTCCATACCGGTAGCCATGCCAGTGTCTGAAGCAGTTCAGTGAGATAAATTCTGTGCGGATTCCGGTCTCTTCCAGCACTTCTCTGATGACACCTGTGGCAATATGCTCACCGGGATCCAGCGTCCCGCCGGGCAGCTTGTAGTGCTTGCGGGTATGATAACGTTCCTGAATTACCAGAATACGGTTTTGATCGTCAATCACAACACCACCAGCACCAATATAGTGAGTGGCATAACCCGGGACATAGGCATCTGGATACAGCTTCAGGACTAACTGTAATCCTGTATCATCTGCATGATGGTAGTTGAATCCGAGAGTTACTGCTGTTGCTACCAGATTTGCACGATGTAGCGGGAGAAAAAGCCATGCCAGCCACAGCTCCTTTTCGTGAAGCTCT
>Ga0307988_1001090_pt1 | contig 16371 bp, 10 predicted proteins | sample EllFjometagen183_FD_203166 | JGI IMG/M metagenome (GOLD analysis project Ga0307988, IMG submission 203166) | Marine microbial communities from Ellis Fjord, Antarctic Ocean - #183 | ecosystem: Environmental > Aquatic > Marine > Unclassified | place: Southern Ocean | collected 2014-10-08 | reverse complement strand
GGGTATTGTACCTCATATAGCGTACTTTTCTATCACTCCATTTATCCCGCAAAATACGGGACAAATGCGGGACAACTTTTCACCTCATCAAACATCTTCGAAAAAGGATGGTAAAATGGCCACGTGGATCAAATCACCTTACCCTGGAATTCGCTTTCGTCTACACAATAAACGCAAACACGGCATTAAATTTGACCAATATTTTTCAATTCGCTACCGTGTTGACACTGTTGAAAATGATGGCACCATCGTGCGTAAAGAAAAAGAGGAAGGGTTAGGTTGGGCTAGCGAAGGATGGACTGCAAAAGAAGCCTCAGACACTCTATCTGCTCTGAGGAAGGGTTGGAAAGATGGTGGTCCCCGAACTTTGAAAGAGAAAAAGCAGATTGAGGACGAAAAAAGGATAGAGGAAGATAAAAAAAGACTTATCCACGACACGGAAAGACTTACCTTCAACGAAATTTTTCATCAGCGTTATTACCCATACATCGAAAACAATCGGCGTAACCAAAAGGTGGTAAAAACTGAAAAAGGACTTTACTCACTTTGGATAAAACCTGTCATTGGGTCCCTACCACTTTCAAAGATTGCACAGATCCCCCACATAGAAACCATTAAGAGCAAAATGAAAAAAGCCGGCAGAGCCCCCCGCACTATCCGCTATGCTCTTGATGTTGTCAGGCAAGTTTTTAATTATGCCGATACTGAGAACCTTTACAATGGCCGAAATCCTGCGGCTGGACGCCGGGTTAAGAGACCTCATGAAGATAACCGAAGAAACCGGTCATTGTCTCCCACCGAATCAAAAAATCTTTTGGTGGCACTGAAAACAAGATCCACCCACATTCATGATATCACCCTTCTCTCTCTCCACGCTGGATTAAGATTCGGAGAAATTGCCACTTTAAAGTGGGGGGACATAGATATCTTTTCAGGGCAGGGACATTTAAAAGATACAAAGAGTAATATGAATCGCCCTTTCTTCTTAACCGACGAAGTAAATGCCATGTTTGTCTTTCGACAACCCAAAAACATGGCACCAGACCAATTAGTTTTCCCGGACAAGAATGGATATCGAATGCAGAAGATTTCAAAAACCTTTGGCCGGGTAGTTGATGAGCTATTCAATACAGGTGTTGAAGATAGGCGGAATCGAGTCGTTTTTCACACCTTACGGCGAACTTTTGCAACCTGGTTACTCAACCAAGGGACGAGCATCTATCATATCCAAAAGCTACTCGGACATGCCGACATCAGGACAACAGAAAGGTACCTAGATACAGACAACGATAAGTTAAAAGATGCAGTAATGAGATTACAAAACAATTAAATACTCCCACCTATCTGAGAGCACCCTGAAGCATGCTGCGTTGATGATTCAAGGGGATTAATCTCAATTGACGTTTTTAACCTTTGTTCAGATAGCGCACTAAGAAACACCACAGACACTCCTCATAATGGATAGTGGTAATACTAACGGTCCACCCTCTCCTTCCCTGCTCCATCCAAACTTTCATACCACTGCTTAACATTGGGATATATGTTTCAATTTTTCTTAATTCATATCAATAATTATAAATATCAGTAACTAAAGTTATAAACCATGCAGGTTTTTCTAAAACAACATAGATTAACATAAGAGCAGTAAAAGGTATTGGGATAATCATGTCTAATAAGGCAAGAATAGACAAATAAATCAATATTTTTGTATTTTTCTTCATAAAAATATCTTTAAAAATATGCTGAATTATTAGATCTACTGCCAACGTTATGATCACCGGTCTATCCGGTGCATTAATTTGTTATTACTAATTGAATTTATTTTAATTTATCATGGATAATTAAAACAGTGCCCTTTTTCCTTCGACTCATCTTTATTTTTCACACAATCGACCAATCACTTAGGTTATTTTAATGATATGTCCAATAGCTTTACAGGCTTGTCGAAAGTTTTCCAACCATGTTGCACCCCGGATGGTATAAAATAGGCTTCATTGGGGTTTAGTAATTTACGTTCTTCACCTATATACATCTCTGTTTGACCCTCTAAAACGATACCGCATTGATCGAATTTGTGTTTGTGTCCCGTGTCTTCTTTTCCTGCTTCAATTTCCATGCATACCATAATTAAGTTATCTCCAAACTCCGCCTTGCTCAAAATTCCTGGTCTGAACTCTTCTAACTGTAAGGTGCCTAAGTTCCAAAAAGTCATTTCGTATTCCTTATTTCAATAGCTCAACGACCAGCATAACCAGTGGGCCAGCGACCTAGACCGTTAGACCGCAAACGTTCTTCCCGTCTCAGTTAACGCACAGGTTAGCTCTATATTTAGTTTAATGGTGCGGAGGGGAGGAATCGAACCTCCCTACGCTCGCTCTTGGCAGGTAAAAATATTCAAGTTAGTCCATCTCTCGTTTGGATCGGAAATTAGTCGCCAGACCTCCACAGGAGCGCATTTCCACACCAACCGCATGCCTTTAAAAAAGACTTATGAGCGTTTGAATTTTCCATAATTATCTCCAACGTATTGTTTAAAATACAAGAAAGTAACCATTCCAATCCAAACGAGATGTCAACTGGCCATCCAATAAGAACCTGTAGTCCCAAGCTCTATAAATTATTACAAATAAATTACCCCCCCTCAACGGCATTTTTATTTTGGAGCTAAATTGAAGTTCGCCGAACCCGCCGTGTTTGAGGGGTCCTGTGAAACGACTTGTTTGCGAAATATTTACTATTCTGTGGGGTTAAATTTATAATTTATTTCTAATTTCGTAAGGATTCTTTCGAGAGCTTGAATTATATAAAGTCTATTTGCGCCGAAAGCATAATATCCTGTGCGCATTCGGCTCATTTCCATAGAAGGATCTGTACTCCAACTTTTCTGTTTGATTGTTCCTTTTTTAAGAAATGTTATTGGATATCTAAACTCTCTTCCTTCTCCAAGCCATTCCCCGCCAGCTCCCCAATTTTGAATGTTTCCGTTATAGCAGTTGTTACCAATTATCGATTCCATTTCAGCTAGTATTTTTTTCTTTATGGCTTTTTTCATGGTAGTTCGCTCCTGCCAATAATTGTTATGCTAACGTGATGGCCTCATAGGCTCAGGATTGGATCGACTTTTACTGAACCGCTTCATCCAGTTTCTTTCCAACCTTGAATTTAACTACGTTCTTCGCTGGAATTTTTATCGCTTTTCCTGTCTGTGGATTACGACCATCACGTGCAGCTCTTTTTGTAACAGAGAATGTACCAAAGCCCACCAACGTTAATTTTTCGCCCTTATTCATGGTATCTGTGACTGTTGCCATAAAGGACTGTAATGCATCACCTGCTTCTTTTTTGCTGATGTCTGCTGATTCTGCGATTTGATTAATAAGTTCAGTTTTGTTCATAAGATTTCTCTCCTTATTTTGGGTTAAGCGATTAAGAACTTGAAGGTATATCCAATTATAATAGATGACGCTCCTACAGCCAACAATACGACACAACACCCGCTTTTTCCCGGTGGTTTCTTCCCGCTTTGCTTGTCCTTTCCATCTTCATCAAAGAACAAGCACGTTTCAATAACACCGTCCCCATCGTCTTCCAGCAAATCTAGAGGGTCTTCGTCAAAGTCCATTGAACACTCTCTACAACTTTGAATTTAAGAGATTATTGGCCAGGTCGATGAGTTGTTCGAGTTGAAAAATACGATCAACCCATGAACAAGGAATACCCTTTATGCCATAATACGCCCCAGCAATCTGCCCGAAAATAGCTGCTGTGGTATCGGCATCGTTGCCAAGGTTGACCGCCATCAAGCAGCCTTCTCTAAAATCAGACGAGCGGTGGAAAGCCCATAGCGCCGCTTCCAATGATTTCACTACATAGCCACTGCCGACAATGTCAGGAGGTTCTTTCGTCATGAATGAACCACAAGCTACTTCATCTATCTCACGACACAATGGTCTTTCTTTAAGATAGCCGGCAACCGGTGAAAACCGATCTGCCAAAAGCTCTCGCTTATTCACATCCTGAAGTGCGCCAAGGATGAGCCCGGAGAAATAACGGCAGGCATCCAGGCATGCCTTTGCCCCATGTGTGGTCTTTGAACTTTCTGCGCTTATCTCTATTGCCCTGATAGGATCGGATGCAAAAAACAGTGGAACGGGGGCAAGCCGCATAAGGCTACCATTACCGGCGGCCCGGGCATCAGTAGACCCAGCGATGGGGTCTCCCTTTTGGCTAAATTTATGCAGTGCTGAGACAACAGTATTACCAATATCAAAACACTCCCCAGTACTCCCCAGATAACCTTCCTTCCACCATCTAAGATAACGCTCCATCTGGTCCTGAGCATTAGAAGCACCACATATTAAAAGACTTTCGGCAAGGCAGAGTGCCATGGAGGTATCGTCAGTCCAAGCACCCGGTGGTAGGTTAAATGGCCCCCCACCCGTCATATCTGTTACTGGAGGGAATGTCCCTGGCGCTTTAAACTCAACAGTTGTGCCTACCGCATCTCCAACTGCAAGACCGATCAGGCAACCCATATATCGGTCTTCCATCGTTATTGTCATCTTCTAGCCTCCCAGGCACAGATGTAACGTACCTGCTGAACAGTCTCTGGTGAGTTGCGATGATGGGATTTGGGACATTGTTGCCACAAGTCTCCCAAACGTTCTAGCGCAGCCTTGCCGCCCAGTCCATGCCGGGCCAACCAGCAACCTATTATGACTCCTGTTCGCCCCACGCCACCCCAACAATGTACATAAACTGGTTCACCTCTTTCGAGGTGATGATCGATGGTATCTAGAATTTTAGTGGTTAACTCAAAATTTTGGGGCACAGAAACATCACGGATAGGAAAGCGCTTGTGGACAGCTCCCACAAGTAAAGAGGAATAGGGAAGCAGCCCTTCGTTTTTTTCGGTGAGATCAATAAAAACCTTGATACCACTATCAATTAAATTTTGCAGTTTCTTTTTAGAAGATTCTTCGTCCAACGTTCTCGGGTATTCACCGGTCAGCAGTTTTCCCGCGACCACCCAATAGCAATGCTTTATCGGTTGTTGCATATTTTTAACCCTCATCCTCCCGAGCTACTGTTGGCTGTCTCTACTCCACTTAAATAGTTGAATTTTCTTTTTCTGCTGCTGTTTCTGTTCAGCGGCCAAAGTTTTTTCCCATAATACTAATAAGGGTTGTTCTAAAATTACCCACTATACTCGCTTGTACCGCGACACTTAGGAAACTCACAGCAGCCCCAAAATTGCTTACCAGCATTTTCCCCCCTCCGAGCAGTACGCAAAACCATCTTACTGTTGCAAAGAGGGCAGAGAAGATCACATATCTTTATTTTGGGCAGGGTGGCGGTAGGAGTTGCAGATAGAGGAACCGTTTTATGCTTTCTCTGCACAACGCCGATCAGAGTGGCCAGCTGCGAACCATTCACCAGCTCCAGCGGTTTATCTGTGGCAAATTTACCAGCATCCCGGGTAAACTGACCTGAGGTAATAACAATCCCACCAGCAGCATTCTCAGCAGCAACCAGCCCAAACATTTCCCGCACTACCTTGACACCAACCTTCTGGCTACGCCACTGCTTACACTGTAGCAGGTAGCTCTTGCCATCCTTCCTTATCACCAGATCAATCCCACCATCAGGACCAGCACTGTCATTTTCCACGACTCGGTATCCTTGCCGTCGATAGGCTTCTCCCACAAGCTCTTCAAAGCGTTGCCACGAGAGGTTACGGATAGAATCGATACCCTGCTGTGCATCGAGTTGCTTTCGCTTACGCCAAGAGTTGAACAGGGATATCGGAGCAGGCAACAGGAAGAGCAGGAAGCCATAGAGTGCCAGATTAGAGGCCGCTTGTGCCAAGCCGGATGCAAAGATATTTTCACCGGCCAACACTGGCAACATGAAGGCCATAATGACGTACACTAACGTCGCCGTAATAACAGCGACCCACCATGGGAGAGTCGTGAGAATATTGAGGATGTTGTCAGATTGTCGAGGCATGGATTTCGTTACTGTTCTATCTCTGTTAAGGAGAAATCATATCAATTTCAGTCTCTACCCGACAATGGTCATTTGGGCCCAAAGATCGGGGCATCAATAGCGTGGACAAATATTTTCGATCAAGCTATCAGTTTCATAATACCTCATCTGTTTGAAAATCATGAATTGTAATTTTTCTATAGTGCAAGTGATAGGACAAACAGTGTCCTATCACTCTTTTTGGAGATATTCACAAACAAAAAAGGCATCAGGTTGAAATATCCAAATATTTTCAATCTGATGCCTAAGGAAAACACGACAATATCACACATTGAACGTTTAACAAGGGGTGTAAAATCATGAAGTTCCAATGTTGAATTTTATATTCTTTTAATCTACGAGTGCCAAAATATCTGTTTGAACGTGCTTTCGAAATAAGTCTACGTCGGTAAAAAACTGAAAACCAGCTTGGTTCGCAAAATTTTCCGTTTCTTTGCTTTCATCTATCAGCAGTGCAACAGGTCGACTGAAGCCTTCTTGCAATCCATCTGGCCACGCAAGATCAAAAACTGCTTTTACCATTCCACTATTCTGATCTACTAATTCATAAAGGAACTCACCTTCAGGCAAATCTTGGTCTACTATCCATTGGTTACATTCAAGTAGCAATTCCTCTTCGGCCTCACTTGTTACACCTCCAGGAATCATAGCATTCTCTGCTACACCTTCCGTATGATCAAAGACCTCCACCTCATTATCACCAGCTAGAAGACTCTCAAGAAAATCATTCGCTGCCTGTGCAAGCAATTCTCTTCTTGCCTCTAGGAAATCTAAATACTTCTCTGGCTTCCAGAGTTCCCGGTCCATAGGAACCCAATGACTCTCCAATGCACCGGGTTGCTTCTGAAGAATTTCCTCAAAATATTCTTCAGGGTTACTCGCTGAGATATACAAATTTGTTTCTTGAGTCAGAAATGTAAAATTTGCTATTGCATTCACTTCAGAGCGTTCATACTCGGATTTATACAAGAGTGCTTTGGGAAAAATATGATGCACTTGTAGCTTACTCAACTTCCCAAGAAGGTGGCTTGAAAGTTCAACACCCGTACCCCAATCACGTGCTTTCCAAACACGAGTCATCATGTAAAGAAGAGGATAGAATCTTGCCCCTTTGCTCCAACCTCTAAAATCAGACGCCTGCAAACGAAGGTCACCACGGTTCTGACGCAAATTGTCTATCAACCTATCAAGAGCTTCTTCTGAATGTTCAATCAGTGCAAGGTCTTGATTCAGAGTTGATTCAACAGAACTGGCGTACCGCCCCCAGAGGAACGTATGGATATACCAAAACAGTAATTTATCTCTTTCTTTGTAGTCCGTTATGTTCCCTCCACGTTCCACTAGGTAACGCGACATTAATGGAATTGAGTACCTGCTGCCAAGCACACGGTCATGATCCAATCCTAAGCGAGACGAGATGACATTCAACAAAGTATCGATAGCACTTTCAGCTTTTCCCAGGCCATCTTTAAAAGAATGAGTATTAACATCTTTTAAAGCAGTAAATAACGCTTCACCGGTTATCACTGTATTGATGTTTCTAAGCAACCAATCAAGCTTAAAGTGATAGCCAACTTTTCTCCATTTTGACAACCTCGTTTTCATTTCATCTCGAGCGCCTGGCCACTCTGCACATATCTTTGCCAAAGCCAAGTCACCTTTAGAGAGTTTAGTGCCGCCACTGTTCACTCGGTTAAAGATCTCTACAACGATATCAATGGATTTATCTTCGCCAGTCACCTGTTCAACATGCAGATCTATGTTTTTTATGTTGTCTATCGCATTGAGTCGGTTGATAAAGAGCGACACATCAGTCTGTAGTTCAGGAACCGAAATCAACTTCTGAATCGCTTGGCCAGCACCAACCTGCATGACCTCTGTTACACTCACCCAAAGAGGATTTCCACCCATTTTCATGGGCATATAGAATTCAAAAATCTCATCAGCCAAATTAAAATATAGCCCCGTGAACGATGCTGCATTTCCGTCAAAAAACTTCGGCGCATTTCCTCGGATTATTCCATATAGCGATGTCATTCTTTGCTGACCATCAAGCAACAGCTGTACCGTCCCAGGAGTTATTGCTCCATCTCCTCTAGCATCAGCATTTTCAGATTTTGTGACCCATACTAATAAACTTCCAACAGGGTAATTGTGATAAAGGGACAGCATGAGTTGGCGAACCTGATCGCGGTTCCAGACATATCCCCTCTGAAACTCGGGAAGGGCCACACTGCCAAGATCTATTTGGTCAAGAATTGTGCTGATTTTCATTTATGCTCCTTCGTTCTTAGCAAACTCAAAATCATTTAAGAAAATTGGACTAACTCTATTATGCCAGTCGTCACCATTGCCCGTAAATGTTCATCAAGTCTAACCGGCAATCCTCAGATACCCAATCATATATAAGACCTCGGTTATCAAAAACTTCACCTATCATTGCAGGTAGACTGCTTTTTTCATGGCCAGGTATTCGTGGTTAAATTTATAAAATATATCATCGAGTGGTCTCCTAACGGGTTCGTCTGTCCATTTATATTGTCTCTGATAGAAGTCAATGTAATAGGTGGTATTGGCAAAAACCATATCCAGGTACGCGTTTTCGTGATGAACCATTTATTTTATTATTTTTCTTCTCCACTTTCATTTCCAATACCAATTTGTTGTTCATCAGGGTCGAGCAAAGCACCTAAAAATGATTGCAGATCCACAATATGTTTTTCCTTATATGTAATTTCACAATCTTTCCCACAAAGACCTATTTTAAGTGAAAGATCAGTATCAGCACATTCGGATTTAGTTTTCATAGACAGAATTTGCCCCCTGATGTCAACAGCTTCCACCTTCCCATGTCTCCACTCAGCAAAATGTTGAGGACATAGACATAATGTGTTTGCAGGATTATCGAGTAGTCGAGCATTCTTTCTTTCAATGATATGCCCCACGATAAAAAAAGGACTACCATTTCTCTGTGCAAAAGTACTTCCACATATTTGACATTTTCCTGTATATAAATTGAGTAAATAGGATCTTGTCGCAGGATCTGCTTGCTCCAGTATCGTACGAGTTGTTGTCCTACGGCGCTCATCCTGATTCGGCTCATTTTTGATTCTTTCTCTGTGGCCTGCTCTGGACCTCTCTCTCCGTCTACTGGGATTTTTTACAGTCCCTTCATTGTAATAGCCGTCATCTTCATATTCTTCGGACAAAGATGTTTCACCATCTCTGTTAAAAGCCTTTTCAAACTTTTCTAATATATCATCGTTCTGATTTGACTCAACATGAAGATCTTCGTTTTCATGGTTTGCTTCATGGTTCTTTTCTTTCCTGTCATTACCTGTATCAAACTGCAACTCATCAGCTCTGTTTTCCTCTCCGTTTTCATCTACGGAAATTTTCTTTTGCTTTCTCTCACTGGTTCTTGAAGCCTTGTTCTTGTCTGATGGATTGTTTTGAGAATCGTTAGTATTCCGAGGCCCAGATTCTTTAGAGGTTGAGCGACTTGTTTTTCCTTCCGATTGACTGACCTTAACGTCATCCTTAGCGGTGACATCCTCCCTCTTTGAAGCTTTATCGTCAGATGGTTGAGTATTAGTTTTAAATAATTTACTCATTTCCCTGGGAATAGACCAACCTTCATCCTGAATCCTTCCAGTACTCGTAGCACCTAGAGTTAACTCAATCCAATGAGCTAAGTCCTTGTAGGCACGATTACTCATCAAACCTTTAGCAATTTCTGTAGAAATTTTACGTTTTATATCTGAATTTTTTCCCTGCCTACTTATTAATATTATTTGTTTTTGGCTATCCCAGTAGACAGGATAATGTTCTTTCACTTCTTCGTTGATATACCCAGCGTCCAATGTGAAAAGGATTTTTAATGCTTTATCAGTTGTCGCTTCCTGAAGATCATACAGTTTTTGAAAAACACCTTTCACAAATAATTTTTCATAATACTTAGAGTCTTTCTCTCTCAACCAAGATGACAGCATTAGAATTGTAGATTCTGTGACAAACTCATTGTTGGAGTTTATTGTAAATTCAGTATTTTCATCGACCAACTCCGTCTTAACTGATTCGGAAATCTTAGGTATGCTAAATGCGTTATAAAATGGCGCCCACTGACTGAAAGAATCCTTTTCTGGACGCCACACAAATTCTGTGTCAGTAGCACTAAATATCTTCTTTAATTCTCCATCGTCAGGAACAACAACTTCTTCAAAGTCAACAAAATCACTATTCTGAGTCAAGATCAAAGCATTGGCAACAAAATCATCCCACCAACCTGGCCTTTCATCTTGTTTCATTTTTGCTATCGGAAGAAGTGTTCGATAAATAGATTCGATTTTCTCTCGTATCTCTTGGGGAGATTTCTCGGTATCATACTGAAGATTCAACCAACGCTGCGCAAATGACTCCGGATCTGCTTTTTCTTTAACTCCCAGAGTGTTAACAAAGAAATCCTTCAACGCAGGATAATAATTTTCGAGATAAGTAAAGTCACTCCCGAGAACTTTTTCTGAGTCTTCCCATATCACATGCTGCAGACTATACCAACTGCCTTCATCATTATTGTCTGGGACAAAGATCAGTTCCTTATCTGCAAAAAACTCTACAATATCATCAGAGGAGTCAAATCGTGTTCTGGTATCCAGTGCCGAATAGATACGATAAATCATTTCTTTACTTACATTCGTCTCGGTGCAGTAATCTGTAAGAGTTTTTAAAAGTCCATCAATGGTTAACTCTGAATTGATTCCCAGTAATTCAACGATCTTCTCATGTAATTCACCTTGGAAATAAGGGACGGTGTCTCCCAATATTTCTTTAATTTCTTTTTTAGGAAGAAATGCCTGTGCAGGACAAATAAAACCTTTTTGGGTGGGGAGCCATTTGCACGTCTTTAATCTAGAATAAAACTCCGAGTCGACACGGGATATCTTTGCACTACGATAAAACCAGTGAATAATCGCGAATTTATATTTAAAAACAAAAATTAAAGATGAATATGCTTTACCTTTTTCTGATAAAAACGAGAGTAAACTGTCTGCTGTTTTCTTATCTTCAATTGTTTCTGGTTCCAATGTTGATGGTGGTCGCCAGTTAGAAATAGTTTCTTGCCGTGTTGAAGATGGGGTCTTTAAAATACATTGTTTTTCATAGTCATTGGCAGCGCTAGATGTAATCTTTACCACCTGCTCAGGATCGGGATATTTTTTTATTTTTTCGCAATGTGACAAGAGATAATCTACTGTATCTTCTTTATAATGATTCGATAAAATGGGAAAATAGTCCCTATCCTTGATTGTCACCCATATATGTTGCCAACCAGAGCCACGGTTGTAACATTCTGGCACAATGATATTACTATTGAAAGCATGAAGAATATCCTTTGAACCATCATTTAAGGTAATCGGAATAATATCCCAGTCAAAGTCTTCATCTACATGAGAAACGAGAAAAGATGTTACTGCAGCTATTTTCTTGGGACTCAGGGTTTCATATATATCTGTCAAAACATTTGTAATATCAACACAATAATTTATTACTGAAAATGGGTGTACATTCAAATTTTCAGTCATCCATTCCATGAGATGGACAGTATCTTCTTCTTCGTTAATGGTATTAAAGAAAGTCTGATCCAAAAAAACAGTGGGCACTATCTTTCCTAACCAGTCAGGGGCTGCCTTAATTGCTTCCCTAATTTCATCATCACGCTCGAAATAAATTGGATGTTTACCCTCATTTGACAAGATGGATTGTTGAATCTTTTCATCCCAAATTTTCACAACACTCTTGGAATAAAGACTCTCTTCTTCTAGCGCCCTGTCTTCGAGAAAACGATACAATTGTATCAACCACTCATTGTCTGATTTCGACGCAAGCCAATGGTCATCATCAAGGCATTCAAGGATCTCATCATTCGTGAGAGAGGACGAGCCTATAGTTCTCAGATTCTTACTGTAGGGAGCCAGTTCTGGGCAAACCAGTTGGATAGAGTCTTTTAATACCTTCGGCAGGTCACCACCTCCTGTTAAACCCAAAAATTCCCTTGGAGCTATACGAGTTGTACTAGGTACAGCCAACTCATCACATTGAGCAGTATAGATACATGCACTACTCTTCAGTTTTACCTGTATAGCGGGGACAACTGGTTGCAGAAAGCGGTGGTTAGTACGTTGAGGCAGCGACGCATATGAAGAAATTTTCTGTATAAAGGTGAGCTCTTCCGAAGCCAAACATGACGTCAAGGCTTCAACATAAACTTCTGAAATACATCCACGCAGCCAGTTATTCCAAGGTTCATCTTCTTTGACTGCTTCACGTGAACTGGCCAGAAGAAAATCAGCATTGATTAGAAAAGGTAACCCCGTATTTTCCCATACCGGCAAATAGGCGAAAAGTTTACCCTGTTGTTTTTTTTCTAACGGTATCGCTATGGAGACATCCCTCGTGTTTATATTTGCGCGTTTTTCATGATTAACGTTTTCCGGCTTATCAAATTCTTTTGAGCATACCCAGAAAAGCTGTTCTGTAATACTCTCTTTTTCAGCATCTTTTTTGAAGTAAGTGAGCTTAACAAGAGGAAATTCCGAATCATCTTTTTCGATAATTATTTCATACTGTTCCTCTAAATTTACAGACAGTTCTATCGTTTTTAATTTCTTTAAAAAGATAACTGTTTCAGGGGCAATATCCTTCAAAGATTTAACAACTTTACCTACAGAAAAATCAGTTTTATTGAGTGGCAAGAATATCGAAGTAATGTCTTTCTTTGTTTTTTTGGGTATTGCTTCAACCCAGTTTGGAACAATATAACCCAAACCGGAAAGATCATCTTTTTCCGGCAATGAAAACCGGAACCCGTTTGAATAAATATACGGACAGCTTGTAACTTTAAAAACTGATTTAAACCCTATCCCCTTCTCACCAATATATCCTTGCTCTTTCTTTTTAGTCGATCTCCCAACACTGCAAATGGCCTCAACATGTTCTTTTTCAAATCCTGTCTCATTATTCTCTACAATCAGGACAATTGTGTCGATATCACCTACGACAGGATCGGCCTTCGTCAAAATAAAACGAAGAGAAGGTTTATCCTTTTTATACGCATTATCCTCAGCATTTTGGATAAGCTCAAAAATAAAATGAGTGTCCTTGGCATACAGATCTTCTGCAAGCGTCCTTATACTTGCAGCATATCCTTCCAGTGTACGGGCACTATTTTTTTCGGGACTATAATCATCTCTGATCTCTTGAATCACCGTTTTTTGCAAAATTTACGCCTCCACACTCAACACACCAAAAACAACAGGCCGAGCATGAATATCAGCTCCTCTTTCCGCAATATCCAGTTCTGACTTTTTCCTTTCAAAATCTACCTGGTTATTAGTCAGTTGTGCTTGTTTCATCCTCCTGATTTTTTCATTTGTGGAATTATCGAGTTGTTCAGCGATAACACTTTGCCGACCCTGGTGGCTGGTCTCTAAACTCACCCGTTGAAAAGAGGATATCTCTTTAGTTCTTGTCTGATGTTCTTCTTTTTCTTTACTCCATAAATCGTGATGTATCTTATCCAGTTTTTTGAAAGCATTTTCTTCGGGTAATGCCTGACCAGAAAGGATTTCCACCCCTGACTCAATATAATCAAAGAAATTTTCGCGTACGCTGCTATTCTCGCAAACTGGAACCAGCTTCAGTTCTGGCCTTATGCCTTTGTACTCCCAGGCATAAATAGCAAAAAGAAACTCACCCGGTTCAGCGTCAGAATCATTGACACGTAGAGCAGTATAAACTGGATCTGCCGTTTCAAGAAAATGCGCTGCCTGCAGTACCAGAGGATGCAGTGGCATAATAAAATGTGCTTCTCTACGATCAGCTGCACAGGCGGAGTCGAATGTGATGACACAATGCTGTTCAGCACCTTTTAGCCATTTTTCCCATGCACGATTCATTGGTGTTCTTTGAGGGTTCAAACGTCTATGATCCTCTAAAACCAAATTTCTTGCATTCTGGGATAGTCGCAGGGTTTTCAGATCTTTTTCGCCAAGGATAAAATCCCCATCTCCCACTCGTTTTTTTAGATACTCACAAATAAACTTCTGGATGGAACCCGCCGACAACCAATAACTTTCTGACTCACGAACCTCATTATCCATTGTGAATTTAGGTAAGCGAAGACCGAACAATTCATGTTCACGATCTTCAAGAGCATGTTGTTCGTGAATTTTACTTATTTCATTATCTGCAAGTTGTTCCAGCTTCTCCCGGCGTTCTGCTTCGTTCAGCGTCAAGTTGTCGGCAATACCTCTAATTTCACGATGGATATCACCAAGAATTTCTTCACAATCCCCGATGCTCTCTTCAAAAACGCCTATACGCATCAAACACCTTTCGTAAATATCAGCGTCTACAGTATCGGGTGTCACCATATTATAGATTGCCACAGCTTCACTCTTCTGCCCTCGACGATCAATACGACCTATTCTCTGCTCAATACGCATAGGATTCCAGGGCAAATCATAATTAACCATGAGATCACAAAACTGATAATCGAGTCCCTCGCAACCAACTTCAGAAAAAAGCATTACATCAATCGAATTTTCTACTTCACGAGGACTTTCAAAACGCCTTCTCAGCATCAAACGTTCTTCATCTTTAACGTCGCCATACACTAACCCAACTCGCACCCCTTCAGACTTTAACTTTCCTTCCAAGTAAAACAGGGTATGCAGAAAACTACTGAAAACCATGACCTTGTTATTTTTTTGATCTTGTTTTTCAAGAATAATAAGAAGAAATTCATCAAATTTCGGGTCATCTGGAGGCAGATCCATAGCCTGGTCGATTATATTTTGAGCTTCCTCTTTTAATGATTCAAAAATACTTAGATCCGGCATCTCTCCATCTGTGCTTTCATGCCACTCAAACTCAGAGAGACGTCTATTGAGAATGTGATCAATGTAGGGAGCAAGTCCAAAGATACAGCTTGCTGTCTGACGCCGTAGAGTTGACATCATAAAATTGACATTCTGGGCTCCATGTAAAATCGATAGAGCTGTAGCCTCAAAGCTTAACAGTTGGTCGTGTAATTCTTTCTGCTCAATTGTAAAATTTACTTCTATTGTATACGGCCTTCGTAAACAAAAGTTACCTATGTCACGCCGTCTGGTTCTGTTAATTATCCGTGCAAAACTATGGAATTTTTCAATGTCACGAATAATCAGGACACGATCTTCACGCCCCAAATCCTCCTGCAGGAGTTTCTTCTGTGTCTCTTTAAATATCGGATTATTTCGCAGCATTGCACTTCCCCATGAAGTCCCTGCTGCCAGTTCTAAAGCGGTCACTGCTAATTGATTCCAGTCTTCTTCACCGGATCTGGCTTCAGTCAAAGCCTGGTTAATATAAGGATTTGGCTCTGCCATATGCCGAAATGTTTCCTCATCTATGACAAGATCAGGTCGAAGTAAATTCAGGAGCGTATAGAGATCGTGACTCCCCATCTGAACAGGTGTGGCAGTTAAAAAGAGAACAGCTTCTGCATTTTCACAAAAGAAACGAACTGCTTGATGGGCGAACGTAGGAGCATTCCTTACATGATGTGCCTCATCAACAATTACTAAGTCAAATCTTGGTGGTGGGTCCAGTTCAAAAAGCCCCATTTGCGTTTTGCGTGACGTGCTATAGCCTTCTAACAGCCGTTCATCAAACAATGAGAAAGGAATAATTGTTTTCTTATGTTGATCTGGCCATTCGCCTTCAAGGTCTGTTTCTTCAATACAGTGCCTGAGAGCATTACCATTCAAATGGGTGAAACGTTCATCAAATCGTTTCATCTCCAGTTCCCATTTTCGTTCTGCAACTAATGGCTTAGGGCAGATAATAAGAACTGATTCAACATTATTTCGGGCTTGTAATTCTCGCAATACCAGTCCAGCCTCGATGGTTTTACCAACACCAACACCATCAGCAATCAACAGGCGTGGTTGATCAGATCTAATAATCTTTAAAGCTGGGCGAAACTGGTAGGGAACAAAATCGATCCTAGCTGCATTAAGAGAATAGAGTGTAGACAATGAAGGGTGTCTAATTTGCAGACAGGTTAGCAAACTGTGAAGCTCTGAAAGTGCAACAATTTGCTGTTCATTTGTCTGTACAACCAGTGAAAGTTGGGAGAGGTAAAATTGTTGCAATTTGCCATCTAAAAAGACCTTACACCGTGAATCAGGAGAATTACTTTCCAACTCAATTACAGCCCCCTGTCTCGAGGGATCGCTTTTCAGTTCAACCACACTGCCAACGGTAATTTGTCCCTCATTG
>Ga0307988_1001089_pt1 | contig 16371 bp, 15 predicted proteins | sample EllFjometagen183_FD_203166 | JGI IMG/M metagenome (GOLD analysis project Ga0307988, IMG submission 203166) | Marine microbial communities from Ellis Fjord, Antarctic Ocean - #183 | ecosystem: Environmental > Aquatic > Marine > Unclassified | place: Southern Ocean | collected 2014-10-08 | reverse complement strand
TTCAAGCCATTAAGCGCCTTAGTAGTAGAGGTAAAGATAATAGTAAAGCCAGGTCGTATGATGTTAGTACTGAATTAATTGTAAATAGACTAGAACAATACAACGAAAAAACAGAGCCTGTTGTTGAGTATTATCAAAAGCAAGGTAAGTACAGTAAAATTAGTGCTGATGCAACTGAGATAGAGGTGTTTAATAAACTGTCAGAAGAAGTTGAGAAAACTCTAAAAAGGAATTTCTAGTATCTTAATTACAAAACAAAAAAAGGAGACTATCAAATTGATAATCTCCTTTTTAAGGATTGTCCTAATCTATATTATGCTTTATAATGTCCTTTTTCGGAAGCTTCTTTAAGAGCAATACTAATGCCCTTCTTGTTAATAGTGCGAATTCCATTTGCACTTACCATTAAAATAATCCACTTACCAGTTTCTGGTACAAAAAACTTTTTAGTATGCAAATTAGGCTGAAATTTTCTTTTAGTCTTTGCATGTGAGTGACTTACATTATTTCCTGAAATCACTTTCTTACCTGTTATTTGACAAATTCTCGACATCTCTATGTAGTTTTTAATCCTATTCAAAAAAGGAGTGCAAAATAAGTCAAAATTTTTCAATTATTCAAATAATTAAGCAAAATTATTTTCAATCATAGAGTTTTTATCATTTCTGCTAACCATACTAATCTTTTTGTGAGCACATAAATATACCCAGAACTAATTAGTAAAACAAAGGAATTGTTTTCAAAAATATTAGTAATTTTGCCCCCTTAATTTTTTCTTATTACAATTTAATCTAAATTAATATAAATATGTCAAAGTTCATCACAAATCACGATGTAACAGATGCATTAAAAGAAGTAATATTTTTTGCAAAGCAGAATAATATTGTTGACTTAAACATGGTTGACAATATTGAAATTAAAGGTAATGACGTTAAAGTATCTATTATCTTTCCTAAGTTAGACGACCCTTCCGTAGGTATAATTTACAATTCAGTTGTGAAGACTCTGAAGGACAAACTTGGAGATGATATCACTGTTGATGTTAAGCCTATTTCTGAAAAAGATAAAGGTCTTGGTCCATTATCAGGGGTGAAAAATATTATTGCTGTTGTAGCCGGTAAAGGCGGAGTTGGGAAATCAACTGTAGCGGCTAATCTTGCCATTGCTTTATCAAAAGCTGGAAACACAGTTGGTATTCTTGATGCTGATATTATGGGACCATCGGTACCTATGATGTTTGGAGTAGAAGGTCAGCATCCTGGAGTTATTGACCGCGAAGGGAAACCTATAATGGTTCCTTTAGATAATCACGGAGTTAAGATTCTGTCGTTGGGATTTTTTGTTCAAGCCGACCAAGCTTTAATGTGGCGCGGATCGATGATTAATAATGCATTTAATCAATTAATGAAAGACTCAGAATGGGGTAATCTAGATTTCTTAGTTATAGATATGCCTCCAGGTACTGGTGATGTGCAACTTACATTGGCTCAATCATATAACATTAGAGGAGTAGTTCTTGTTACAACACCTCAAAAGGTTTCTACTGCTGATGTTCGTCGTGCTGCGATGATGTTCCGTCAGGATAAATTAACTATCCCAATTCTAGGCATAGTTGAAAATATGTCATATTTCACACCTGCTGAATTACCTGATAGTAAATACTATATCTTTGGAAAAGGTGCAACAGATGAATTGGCTAAAGAACTAGATATTCCAATACTTGGAAGAATTCCAATTGTTGAAAAAATAGTTGAATCAGGCGACGGTGGAACTCCAATTGTATTGGATGAAAGCACAAGCGTTGGTACCGAATTTATAAAAATTGCTGAAAAAGTTCAAAAAGAAGTAACCAAATTATTAAAATAGATAACATGGCTGATACTAGAGAGGAATTAAACGACAAAGTAAAAAACTTACTTGAGCAGATAAGGCCATATTTACAGGCCGATGGAGGTGATTTGAATTTTGTTAACATCACTGACGACAATGTTGTAAACGTTGAACTTACAGGAGCTTGTGGAACTTGCGCTTTTAGCACTGTTACACTTAAAAATGGAGTTGAAGCAACATTAAAAAAAGCACTTCCCGAAATAAAAGAGGTGGTTGCTATAAATTTGTAAAATGGGTTGAGGTGTTATTGGGTTGTCGTTATCAACAACGACAACTTGATAACAACTTGACAACATTTACTACGTTAAAAATAAGCAACTATCTCCATAGCTCAAAAATCTAAAGTTATTATTAAGAGCAAATTCATAGGCATCTTTCCAATTATCTCCAATAAGTGCTGATACTAATAACAACAATGTGCTTTTTGGTTGGTGAAAATTTGTGATTAATCCACTTGCTATCTTAAAATTATAACCGGGAGCAATCATTAACCTGGTTTCGCCTTTTAATTCTTCTAAGTTATTTTCCTCTAAAAAGTTAAGCAATAGTGTTAGTGCTTTCGCAGATGTAAAATCAGGTTCTACAATCAGTTCGTAGGGATCCCACTGCTCCACAGCAAACTCTTTATTACCCTTTTGTAATTTAACTGCCATCCAAAAAAGACTTTCAATTGTACGCATACTTGTTGTGCCAACTGGTATTATTGGGTCGTTTAGTTTTTTGAGGACATGCTTGAGCGTACTTATTCCGACTATTACTTTTTCGGTATGCATTTCGTGGGTTGCAATTGTTTGAGATACAACGGGTTTAAAAGTTCCTGCTCCAACATGCAGGGTTAGCTTATCGGTTTCAATACTATAATTGTTAAGCTCACTTATTATTTTTGGTGTAAAATGTAATCCTGCAGTTGGTGCAGCAACCGATCCTTCGTGCACCGCATAAACTGTTTGATACCGTACATTATCCTCACTAACTGCTTTTCGGTTAAGATATGGAGGGATTGGTATAAAACCTGCGTTGTTTATAATTTCTAAAAATGGAATATCATCATCATCCCACCTGAAGGTTACTAAATAGCCTTCTGATAACTGTTTGGTTTTTTCGGCATATAACTTAATTACAGAACCATTATTATCAAATTCCAATTCTAATTCCCCACTTTTCCATCTTTTGGCATTACCGATAAAACATTTCCATACAACAGGTGATTTTTGTTGGTAAGCAAGTTGGAAATCATTGACAGGCTCAATAGGTTCCAAACAAAATATTTCGATGGTGGCTCCAGTACTTTTCTTAAATACCAACCTTGCTTTAACAACTTTAGTTTCGTTAAAAACTAATAGTGAGTTTTTTAGGAGCAATTTTGGAAGGTCGGTAAATTGTTTTTCTTCAATTACTTCGCCCTTACTAAAAAGCAGTTTCGACATATGTCTTTCTTGCAATGGAAATTTAGCTATTTTTTCATCCGGAAGGGGATAGTTATAGTCTTCAATTTTTATTTTTCCTGGGGTTGTTGTCAAGTAGTGAAAGTTAAAAGTTTAAATGATTAAAGGTCGAAAGAAATTAGAGCTACAAAAGTAATCTATTAAGCATATTACAATAAACCAAAAGTATAACCTTTATCCAAAAAGTGTTTAATAAACAATGGGAGAGCATAAAAAAGATTATCTGCTGATTTTACACTATCATGAAAAACAACAATGGAGCCAGACTTAGTTTTCCTGATAGAATTTTTCAGGCATCGCTCTTTACTTACATTATTATCATAATCGTAAGTTAGAACACTCCACATAATTATTGAATATTTTTTTGCCAATGGCTTAATTTGTGAAAGCGCTATTCGCCCATAAGGAGGACGAAATAAGTTTGAATTAATTAATTTATCAGCATTTTCAATATTATTAAAATAATCAGCATTTGATGTTTGCCATCCATTAAGGTGATTATAGCTGTGATTTCCAACTTTATGACCATTTCTAATAATTTGTTTAAATGTATCTGAATACTTTTCTACATTTTCACCAACACAGAAGAAAGTGGCATTAACATTAAACTCATCTAATATTTTTAATACTTGTTCGGTTATTTTAGGGTGTGGACCATCGTCAAAAGTCAAATAAATTTCTTTATTTATTGTTTTAATATCCCAAACTAAATCAGAAAACAGCTTTTTTAATATTAAAGGGGGTTTTACAATCATTATTCGGCAAAAATAGTTTTTTATATTGAACCATTAATTAAAGCGTTGCGTATTAGCGGTAGTGATTGGAATGATAGATTGTTGAAATTACGATGGTAGTTTGTTAGCAAAAATCTAAATATACATATCATAAATAACTATTAGCAATTTTTGTATTTTTGCACCTAAATTTACGTTTACATATGCCAATAAAGACTAAAAAAGATGATGCTAAAAATATCCTTAAGCAGGTGATAATTGCCATGCAGGATAAAAAAGCCAGAAACATTATTAGTCTTGATTTGAACAAAATAGCAGACCCTGTTTCACAATTTTTTGTGATATGTCAGGCGTCTTCGTCAACACAAGTTGATGCTATTTACAAAAATGTAGTAGAAGAGGTACAAAGAAATTGTGACATAAAACCCTATCATAGGGAAGGCTATGAAAATTCGGAATGGATTTTGATAGACTATTTTGATGTAGTAGTTCACATATTTCAGGATGACATTAGAGCCTACTATAAATTAGAAGAATTATGGGCTGATGCTGTATTAAAAAAATATAAAAGTGACTATTAGTAACTTTTGCTAGGGTTTAAACGAATTAATAATTTTTGTTTAAACATACAGCACATTAGAGAGGAAAACAAAGCAAGTACATTTATGTTACTTTTTGGCAATCCCTTAACTTATAAAGTTAAAACATTACGACAGAATGGCAGACAAAAATAAAAAAGACACAAAAGATAAGCAACCAAATAAGGGTTCGAGCATGAACCCATTTAATAGCTTAAAAGGTGGAGGAAAAGATGGCAAGTCAAAATTCAATTTTTATTGGATATACGGCATACTTGCTGTTGTACTATTTGGAATACAGTTTATCGGGCTTAATGACGTTGGTAAGCAAACAAACTGGCGTGATTTAAAACTAATGCTTCAAAATGACGATGTTGCTAAAATCATACTGGTTAACAAAGAAACTGCTGAAATATTTATCAAATCTGATAGATTATCACAGGAAGCTCATAAGGATATTGAAAGTAAATCGGGTTTAAATAAGAATACCCCACATTATTTTTATACTGTTGGCTCAGTTGATAAATTTTATGAAGATGTTGAAAATGCTCAGGTTAATTCAACCGACCCGGTTTATGTTGAAACTGAAATAAGACATAATTGGGGGGCTGAAATAATAAGTTGGATATTTCCGATTGCTCTCCTTGTAGGAGTTTGGTTCTTTTTTATGCGTATGATGAGTAAAGGAGGCGGAGGCGGAGGCCAAATATTTAATATTGGCAAATCGAAAGCACAGGTTTATGATAAAAAAACAAGTGTAAATATTTCTTTTAAAGATGTTGCCGGGCTTGAAGAGGCAAAAGTTGAGATAGCTGAAATAGTAGATTTTTTAAAGAAACCAGAAAAGTATACAAAACTAGGTGCTAAAATTCCTAGAGGCGTATTACTTGTTGGCCCTCCAGGAACTGGTAAAACACTATTAGCTAAATCTGTTGCAGGTGAAGCTGATGTACCGTTTTTCGCAATTTCAGGATCTGATTTTGTAGAAATGTTTGTGGGTGTAGGTGCTTCTCGTGTAAGAGACTTATTTAAAGGAGCAAAAGAAAAATCGCCTAGTATTATTTTTATTGATGAAATTGATGCCATTGGCAGAGCAAGAGGTAAAAACGCAATGACAGGCGGTAATGATGAGCGCGAAAATACTCTAAACCAATTACTTACCGAAATGGATGGCTTTTCACCAAACTCGGGAGTTATTATTCTTGCTGCCACTAATCGTGCTGACATTCTAGATAAAGCACTCATGCGAGCTGGTAGATTTGACAGACAAATACATGTTGAACTGCCTGATTTGAATGAACGAGAGCAAATTTTTATGGTTCATATGAAACCATTAACACTGGCAAGAAATGTTAGTGGAGGTTTTTTAGCAAAGCAAACACCAGGTTTTTCGGGTGCTGATATAGCAAATGTTTGTAATGAATCTGCACTAATAGCAGCTAGAAAAAGCCACAGAAGCATTACAAATCAAGACTTTTTGGATGCCATTGATAGGATAATTGGTGGATTGGAGAAAAAGAATAAAATAATATCACCCAATGAAAAAAAGGTTATAGCATACCACGAAGCAGGCCATGCCTCAATAAGCTGGCTGCTTGAACATGCTCACCCACTAATCAAGGTTACAATTGTACCTAGAGGCAAGGCTTTAGGAGCAGCATGGTATTTGCCTGAAGAAAGGCAAATTACTACTTACGACCAAATGTTTGATGAAATGACAGCCACCCTTGGAGGACGAGCTGCTGAGCAAGTTATATTTAACAAAGTATCAACAGGGGCATTAAACGATTTGGAAAAAGTTACTAAACAAGCTTATGCAATGGTATCATACTATGGTTTAAGTAAAAAACTTGGTAATATAAGCTATTACGATTCTACCGGTCAGCAAGAATACTCGTTTAGTAAACCTTTTAGTGAAAAAACAGCCGAAGCCATTGATAAAGAAATAAGTGAAATGGTTGAAGAGGCCTACCAAAGGGCGGTTAAACTACTCAATGACAACAAGGGTGGCTTAAAAAAACTAGCTGTTTTACTTATCGAAAAGGAAGTTATTTTTAGTGCTGATTTAGAAACTGTTTTTGGCAAAAGACCATGGGGAAATACTACTAGCCTACTTAAAGAAATGGAGAGTAGCTCTACTCGTAAAAGAGCTCCTCGTGCAAAAAAGAAACCAGTTAAAACAGACAGTTAAACATACCTGATGAAAGAAAGTACAAGTAGGGAAAAAATTCTGAAGAATGTGCGAAATGCCTTGCTCAACAAACTTTATAATCCATTTAAGGATATAGATTTTTCGAGCTCGGTGTACGTTAAACAAAATGAAGTTCCTGAAGTACAATTTGCCATTAAACTAAACGAAAGTGGTGGCACCTTTATTTATTGCGAAAACGAAAAAGATGTTAGTAACAATATTGCTGCATTAGCTGAGCAAAAAAGCTGGGATAATATTTTTTGTACCGATGATAGAGTAGCCGAAGAGCTATCGGAGTATAATATCAAGATAACCAGTACTCCCGAAGAGTTCAAATCTGTTAATGTCAGTATTGCATATTGTGATTTTCTAATTTCAAGATTTGGTAGCGTAATGGTATCATCAGGATTGGGATTGGGAAGGCAAATATTTGTGTTTCCCGAAACACTTGTTATTATTGCAAAAGTATCACAAGTTGTATCAGAATTAAAGGATGGTATTGTGGGAATAAAGAAAAAATATGTAAACAATTTTCCTTCACAAATAACTGTTATTACTGGACCTAGTCGTACTGCTGACATTGAGAAAACACTGGTTATGGGAGCACATGGATCCAAAAACTTATATGTTTTCTTAGTTGATGATATGTAGCTTTTTAAATCTTACCTTAAGTTCCAAGCATTTTATTACCTTTGCCGCAAAATTAATCACCTAATTAACTATAGTAACTTGAAGGACATTTACATTAGAACCCTTACAGGAATTGTTTTTTTAGTAATTGTTATTGGATCAATAGTACTAAACCCTTTAGCTTTTCTGTTGGTATTTTCTGTTTTTACTTTTATTGGGTTAAAGGAATTTTACAGATTAAGTAAATCTTCAAATAAACTCTCCAGCAACGCATCACCTGAGTATTATATATTTGGTATGCTAATCTATTTTATTATTGGATTATCAGGTCTTGGTTATATTGATGTTAGATTTTCGGCAATTATATTTGTAATACTGTTTATTCAAATTGCAATTGAGCTTTACAGAAAAGACCCTCAGTGGAATAATATTACAACATTAATAACTGGATATATATATATTGTGGTTCCATTTGGGTTGATGAATTCTTTGTTTTACACAGGATCAATTGACGAACCCCAAACAGGTATTCTAATTGGCATGTTTGTACTTATTTGGACAAGTGACGTTTTTGCATATTTAACAGGAAGTATGTTTGGTAAACACAAACTTATGGAACGTGTTTCACCAAAAAAAACATGGGAAGGAAGTTTAGGTGGTTTAATTTTTGCACTTATTGCAGCATATATTCTGTCATTATTTGTAAACCAGCTAAGCCTTTTTGAGTGGATATCTCTTTCAGCTGTAATTGTTATAAGTGGTACTCTTGGCGACCTTGTTGAATCACTATTAAAACGTAATGCAGGCGTAAAAGACTCAGGAACAATATTCCCTGGTCATGGAGGCGTGCTCGACAGATTTGATGCAGTAATTTTTGCAACACCAATGGTTTTTGTATTCATTAATTTACTTTGATTATGAGTCTTCATAAAGAAGGATATAAAATAATATTAGTAACATTTATTGTATTAAGCTTCCTTTCGTTTCTTACATGGAGCTATATTCCATATATGGTATTTCAGTTTATTCTTTATTTTGGTTTCTTATTGGATTTTATTTGGACCGTTAGTTTTTTTCGCGTACCAAACCGAGATGTAAATTATAATGACAACCACATACTTTCTTCAGCTGATGGCAAAATTGTTACCATTGAGGAAGTTACTGAAACAGAATTTTTTAAAGATAAAAGAATAATGATTTCTGTTTTTATGTCACCATTTAATATTCATGTAAATTGGTATCCCTTTAAAGGAAAAGTTATTTACACAAAATATCACAAAGGAAAATACCTTGCCGCATATAATCCAAAATCCTCAATGGATAATGAACGGAACTCTATAGTTGTTGAAAATAAAGAAGGTAAAAAGGTTCTTATTAGACAAATTGCTGGTGTAATGGCACGCAGAATTATTAGTTATGCAAAACTAAATGATAATATCGAGCAAGGTGATGAATTTGGAATAATAAGGTTTGGATCGAGAGTTGATTTTTTCCTCCCTTTAGATGCTGAGGTTAAAGTAAAATTAGGAGATAAAGTTAGTGCGCAAGAAACTGTTATTGCTTATTTTAAGAGTTTATAGAGTTATAAAGTTGAAAGTTTATAAAGGGTTTGTAACATATATATTTAGATACTTATGAGTCCACTCCGAAAAGTATAAAAACAAAAAAATGCCACTAAGACTCAAAGGCTCCAAGATACACAAAGAACAGATAACCAGTAAAGTAAAGCTTTGTGAATTCTTCGTGTTTTTGTGCCTTTGTGGCAAAATTGACTTTTCGGAGTGGCCTCAACTTTACACTTTTAACTTTTAACTTTACACTTTACAACTTTCAACTAAATAATCCCTTCAATATCTTTCAAATTATTTATGTAAAAAGTACTCTCATTTTTAGAAGACTTCTTATCAGGGTCAAAAAATATTTGTTGCATATTCACATCTCTAGCCCCCAGTATATCTACTTCATAATCATCACCAATCATTATGCTATTTTGTGGTAAAGCGCCAGCTTTCATAAAAGCAAAGTCAAAAATACGTGCATCAGGCTTTTTGTACCCAGCAGCTTCTGATGTTATCACCTCAATAAAGTAACTATCCATACCCGAAGTTCTTAATTTTATATCCTGAACCTCACTAAAGCCATTCGTTATTATATGTAAACTATATTTTGGGGATAAATACTCTAATATCTCTATGGAATATGGAAATAGGTTTACAATTAATGGGCTTAAGCGAACATAATCATCACCTATTTTCTCACCGAGGGTTGCATCAAAAATATTAAAATCATTTAGAGTCAAACTAAATCTCAATCCACGCAGCACTTCCTTTTTTATTTCTCCTTTACGGTATTGATCCCAAAGTCTATCGTTATGAATAGTATAAATTCTATGAAATTCACTAACTGAAGAAATCCCTTTTTCATACAGCTTGTGCAAAACGAAAATTTCCTCAAAAGTTTGCTTAGCACTTTTTTCAAAATCCCATAGAGTACGGTCTAAATCAAAAAACACATGTTTAATATTTTCTTTCAACTTATCAAATTTTAGGTCTGCAAAAGTAATATTAATGAGAATCAAATACACACTTACTACATACCATAATCTTATTTTTATATTTTTGCGAATTAGAACTGAATTGAAATATTACTAATTGATTATTATTGAACAATAACTAATGATAGATTTACAAGAAAAGGAAGAACATAACAGACCTGAGCTTCTAAAAATATTGTGCATACTTACATTTATTGGTAGCGGACTTTCTTTATTATCAAACTCAATTATGTTTATGACCATAGATATAATAAGGGAGTATTATAAAAATGGAATGTTTGATTTTCTTGCAGAAGACATGGATATCGGAGTACTTGAAATATTATTCTCAATTAATGCCAGCTATTTTATATTTCAAGCTGCGTTATTTTCACTAACTATTTATGGTACATATTTAATGTGGAATTTAAAAAAATATGGGTTTCACATATATGCTATTGCTCAAATATTACTGCTTATCCTACCTCAAGTTTTTTTACCAAGCCTACCATTTCCCACATTTGAATTAATAGTATCACTAATATTTATAACCCTGTACGCAAAAAATTTACAGTATATGAGCTAGTTACCATTGTATTATAAAATTTTAAAATCATTAACATGAGAGTCAAAATACCAAATGACCGATAATTATTATCAAATATTATGTGTAACATTGTAAATACATCTTTTATCCCAAGTAGTTTTAGTTTAGGTATAAAGTATAACATTGGGAGCAATACTCGTCAGCACATTCAAACGAAAAAAAAATAATTACTAAATGACTAATACTAAAAACGCAAGCAAAACAAAAAATAGCACTCCTATCCTTATAAGGATTAGTGCAATAATTATACTTGTGGTTAGTATTATTGGATTCCTATTTTTTGTAACAGCAAGCATATATCAACTATTCAACCCCGATTTTTTACAAAAAATTAGTATTAACAATAGTCAATATTCAAATCTCAATACTTATGTAATTGTACAGTCGATATTACATTTGGGAATGTTTGTAAGTTCACTCCTTATATTGAAGCTTAAAAAATCCGGACTATTTTTATTCCTATTCATAATTACTTCAATATTTATTGTTGAAATAATTTCAGGAAGCGAGTTTCTCATAAGTCAAATAACATTGGGTATTTTAATTTCTATTATAATGATATTATTTTATCGTAAAATTGACTAATTATGCGCTTTTTAACAATAAAAACCTGATTTTTTCATCAAATATTCATATTTTATAGATGTTTGTTAACGAATGTTAATTTTAATAGAATATTTTACTATGTTTGTACTCTTATTTGGAAAAGGTGGGCTTTATCGTAGTATGATATCCCATATAATTAAAGGAAACAAGGTATCAATTGAGATTTGAGATTTTAAATTAAATATATGTTTAACTAATTCATTAACCAAAAATTATTATTATGAGAAAAATTACAATTTTGCTGGCGTTCTTGTTTTTAGTTGGCGCTAATCTAGCCAATGCACAAACAAGAACCATTAGCGGTAAGGTTACAGGATCCAGCGATGGATCAGGTATCCCTGGCGTTACTGTTCAAGTGGAAGGTACCACCTTAGGTACTGTTACCGATATTGATGGTAATTATTCGCTTGACGTTGCACCTGAAGCAGAGGTGTTAGTTTACAAATATGTGGGTATGAAATCCGTATCAATTACAATCGGAGGACAGAGCACAATTTTTGTAACTATGGAAGCTGACGCCGTTATGATGGGCGAAGTAGTTGTTACTGCCCTTGGTATTTCCCGTGAGAAGAAATCACTGGGATATGCAACACAAGAAGTTAGTGGCGAAGACATCAATCAAGTTAAAACTGACAACTTTATTAATAACTTGCAAGGTAGAGCTGCAGGTGTTGATTTAAAAGTTAGTAACAACTTTGGTGGATCAACTAACGTTGTTATTAGAGGTGCTACATCTCTTACTGGTAATAACCAAGCAATGTTTGTTATTGATGGTGTACCTGTTAATAACTCAACAAGTAACTCAAGAGCTCAAGAAGCTGGAGGAACTGGTTATGACTTTGGTAATGTTGTTAGCGACATTAACCCTGAAGACATCGAGTCGATGAACATTCTTAAAGGTGCTGCTGCTACTGCTCTTTATGGCTCACGTGCTGCCAATGGTGTAATTATGATTACAACCAAAAAAGGAAGCAGCCATGTACAAGACGGACAAGATAGAGTTGGTATCACACTTAATTCAAGTGTACAAATGGGTAAAGTTGATAAAAACACATTACCTGCTTACCAAACTGGTTACGGTGCTGGTTATGGCCCTTATTATAGTGGAGGTGACTATCCTGGATTATCAGATGAAACTAATGTCTTCCCAGGCGTTGATGGTTTAGTTGTTCCTTTTACAGAAGATGCATCTCAAGGTCAGGCTTTTGACCCAAGTTTAAATGTATTTCAATGGGGAGCTTTTGATGAAGATTCTCCAACATTCGGACAAGCAACACCATGGGTAGCTGGTTCACCAGATCCTAGTGACTTTTTCGAAACAGCATGGACATTACAAAATAGTATTGCTTTTGATGGTGCTACCGAGAAGAGTACTTACAGAGTTGCCTATACAAATTTTGATCAAACTGGTGTTATGCCAAACAGTTCACTTAAAAAGAATAACTTTTCTTTTAATGGTTCATATGACTTTACTGATAAACTAACTGTTAGCGCAGCTGCAAGTTATATTAACACACAAGGTGAAGGACGTAACTCAACTGGTTATAGCCAAAATATTATGTCGATGTTTCGTCAATGGTGGCAAGTTAATGTTGACGTTAACGAACAAAGAGATATTTATGATGCTACAGGTCGTAACGTTACATGGAACAGAAGTGGAACTCACGATGCTTTCCCTATTTACTGGGATAATCCATACTGGCAAAGACATGAAAATTTTGAAACAGATTCACGCGACAGACTATTTGGTCATATGATGATTAACTGGGAACTAGCTGATTGGGTTAATATTATGGGACGTGCATCAATTGATACTTATACTGAACTCCAAGAAGAAAGACGTGCAGTTGGAAGTATTGCAACTCGTTTTGGTATTAGCCGTGGTGATGTTCAATCAGGTTACTCAAGGTACAACCGTAGTTTTATGGAAACTAACTTTGACTTGATGGCTAACTTTAATAAAAATATTACTGAAGATTTACATTTCACAGGTATTCTAGGTACAAACATCCGTAGAACAAATATCAACTCTATATTTGCTTCAACAAACGGTGGTTTAGTTGTTCCTGATCTTTATGCAATTAATAATTCACTTAACGATCCTTTGGCAGCAATTGAAACTGACAGTAAAGTAGGTGTTAATGGTTATTATGCAAGTGTATCTTTTGGTTGGAAAAACTTACTATATTTAGACGGTACAGGTCGTTTTGACCAGTCATCTACACTTCCTACCGACGAAGCTTTATATTTCTATCCTTCAGTTGCTATGAGTTTTATCTTCTCAGAAATGATAGATGCCGACTGGATGCAATTTGGTAAAGTAAGATTAAATTATGCTGAAGTTGGTAGCGATGCTCCATTTGCCAGCTTAATTGATACTTATTCAAAACCAGCACCATTTGGTACTACTTTATTTTCTATTCCAGATACTAAAGCAAACAACTTCCTTAAGCCTGAAAGAACAAAAAGTTTAGAAGGTGGTGTTGCAATGAATTTCTTCCAAAATCGTTTGGGATTTGACTTTGCCCTATATAAAACAAATACTGATAACCAAATTATGGATGTTGCTGTTTCAACTGCAACTGGTTATAGTAGAAAATGGGTAAATGCAGGAGAAATTCAAAATCAAGGTGTTGAATTTATTATAACTGGAGCACCTGTTGTAATGAAAAATTTTAGATGGGATGTTGCCTTAAACTGGAGCAAAAACACAAATGAAGTTATATCTTTATACGAAGATGTTACTAATATGCAACTTGGTAGCTTCCAAGGTGGTGTATCTATTAATGCTACCGTAGGACAACCTATAGGTACTATTATGGGTACTGATTATGTTTATGATGTTAAAGATGCTGACGGTAATATTACTGCAACCTATGATCAACCAATTGTATTAAGTACTGGTTATTACGATGTAACAGGTACATCTGACAATGTTATTGGCGACCAAAATCCTGATTGGAATGGTGGATTATTAAATACACTTACTTACAAAAGCTGGGCATTTAGTTTCCTATTTGATTGGCAAAAAGGTGGTGATGTATTTTCACTTGACCAATGGTACGGACAAGCTACTGGAATATATGATGATAGTGATTACATTAATGATCTTGGTAATCCTGTTAGAAACTCTATTGCTGATGGTGGTGGATTAATTAACCCTGGTGTTAAAGCTGACGGAACTCCTAATGATGTTAGAATTGAAGGTAATAACTACAAAGCTGCAGGTTATGCACGTAGCCCAAATGTAAGATATGTATATGATGCATCTTACATTAAACTAAGAAACATTACATTGTCATATAGTATGCCACAAAGCATGTTAGCAAAAACTTTCATTAAAGGTGTTACTTTTAATGTTACTGCTTCAAATGTAGCAATTCTAATGAAAAATGTACCTTATGCAGATCCAGAAGCTGGTTTAGGTGCTGGTAATCTACAAGGATGGCAGAGTGGTGTAATGCCAACTACACGTAATTTTGGATTTAGTGTTAACCTACAATTTTAAAAAAAAACAGATATGAAAAAAATACTTATAATATTAATGGCATTCTTAGTTATTTCTTCTTGTACTAAACTTGAAGATCTAAATAAGGATACAAAAAGACCGACAGCTGTTCCTGGAGTAACTCTGTTCTCCAATGCTCAAGTAAATCTTGCAAGTCAAATTGCAAGTGTAAATGTAAACATGAATGTTTTTAAACTTTGGGCTGAGTACTGGACAGAAACTACTTATACCGGTGAAGCAAATTATGATATTATCAACAGAACAATTGCTGATAATGCATTTGAAGAGTGGTATAGAGATGTACTTATGGATTTAAAAGATGCTCGCATGATTATTGGCGCAGCAACTTTTCCTACTGAGGCTGAAACATTAGCAGCAAAAAATCAATTATTGATTATTGATATTCTTGAAGTATTTGTATACGAGAGAATGGTTACTTTATGGGGAAATATTCCTTATACTCAGGCTTTAGATATTGATAATATTCAACCTAAGTACGACGATGCAATGACTATCTACAAAGATTTGTTAGTTAGACTTGATACTGATATTGCAGGTTTATCAACCGGTGGTACTGAGAGTTTTGGAGGTGCTGATTTAGTTTATCATGGTGATGTACCATCATGGATTATGTTTGCTAACTCACTTAAATTAAAAATGGGAACCATCTTATCAGATGCTGATCCAACACTTGCAAGTGCTACTATTAATAGTGCTATAGCAGGTGCATTCACTTCAAATGCTGATAACGCTGAGTTCTATTTTTTGAGTGCTACTCCTAATACTAACCCTCTTTATGTTGATCTTACTTTAAGTGGCAGACAAGATTTTGTTGCAACTACACTTATTACTGATTATATGAATCCTTTGGAAGATCCAAGAAGAGCTGCATTTTTTACTTTTGCTCCTGACACTAATGTTTATTTAGGTGGAGTTTATGGTCAAAGTAGCCCTTATGCTGATTTTTCACATGTTGGTGATGTAATTACAACAGATCCTACATTACCTTGTTTATTAATTAGCTATTCTGAGGTTGAGTTTTACTTAGCTGAAGCTGCTGCAAGAGGATTTACTAATGGTACAGTGGAAGATCATTATAATGCTGGTATTACTGCTTCATTCGACTATTGGAGTGTTGACGGTGCTGCTGACTATATTGCTTCAGCCGGTGTTGCTTATGACCCTGCAAAATCATGGGAAGAGCAAATTGCAACACAATCATGGATAGCTTTCTATAATAATGGCTATTTAGGTTGGACAGTTTATAGACGTTTGGGTTTCCCAGCAATGCCTGTAGCTGTAGATGCAACTATCAGTGAGATTCCTTCAAGGTTTACTTATCCTGTATTTGAGCAGACATTAAACCCTGCCAATTATGCTGAAGCTTCAGCAGCTATTGGTGGTGATTTACTTACAACTAAATTATTTTTTGACAAACATTAGTCAATGTAATTAGTTAATTATAAAATTAAAAACCCGTTATACATATTGTGTAACGGGTTTTTTTATTTTATCTAGTATACTAACCTTTCAGGTTTTTTCTTCCTGAAAGATACTGTGTTAAAATCCTATTTTTTTTTAAAGTTTAATTAATATTTTATTACTTTTGTCATAACCGAAAGAAGGCTTTAGTCGATGTTTTAAACTGA